>Ga0163217_1045963_pt1 | contig 17513 bp, 14 predicted proteins | sample SynspAceP_FD_185933 | JGI IMG/M metagenome (GOLD analysis project Ga0163217, IMG submission 185933) | Saline lake microbial communities from Ace Lake in Antarctica - Synechococcus sp. Ace-P (PacBio error correction) | ecosystem: Environmental > Aquatic > Non-marine Saline and Alkaline > Saline ...
ACAGAAAAAGAGAAAGAATCTGTTTTTTTTGGAATGAAAACCGTCCCCCCCCTTGGTGGCCCTGGCTTTGATCTGCCCCGGCAAGTTTTCCAAACCTTTGAAGACAGGCGTGGGTAGCCCAAGCCCCTGCCTTCAAGCGCCGACCACGGCCAACCAGAATGGGCTTTTGAGCGTTTTGTGGGGCAGCATAGGAAGCTGATTCTCCTTTTGGTTTTCCATGGCCCTGTTCAGCTTCGGGGTGACAACCGTTTCCCGAATTTCACCCAAGGATTCGCAACAGCCCCGATTCCAACCCTCTACGACTAGTCGGAGAGAAGCTGGGCGTGCTGTTTTTCGCAACCCCGCCGACTACACCCCGGTCCTGCACCACCGAGCTGGGCGGAAGTCTCGTCGGCTGCCGCCCCGGAGTGGGAAAAGCGCAACGTCCAAAAACCATCGCCCGCTGACGTTGTTCCGGCCTGAAAGCCACAAAAGGGCTGGAATCGGCGACATCAAACGAAACCCCAGAGCACCGAAGCCGTGCGATTACCTCCGATCCTGGCCGATGCCGATAATCGGTGAGCGAGCTGTACGGGATGATTCCATCCGCAAGGCCCCTCAACCAAATCCTGACCGTGCGTTTCGGTGTTCATCAATCGATCCGAACAAGAAACTGCGGGCTGCAAGATCACCTAATCCCGCCAGCACCGCCGGAAACCTATTGAAAAATGAGACTTCTGGCGGGTGATCGCGTCCCTCCAGCTCACCGACCACCACTCGAGGTGCGCCGCCGGTGAACTGAAGGACGGCGAAGACTGCGTTGTGGTGCTTTCGATTTCCACCGACGATGCCCGGGTGAAAAATTCGCCTAAGGAGTCACCGGGAGATCAAGCCCCTACCTGCCGCACCAAACACCCCAGCGCCAATCCCTGAGCCTCCCCATTCGGGCAAGGTTTCGGTTGGCTTGGACGCCTCACCATGCGCCGGATCGGGCAGGGTTTCAGAAGACCACTGCCTCTCCGAAACGCTCGATGACCCAACTGGTGGCAATGGCAGGGGATTTCCTTCAACAACCGAACAGCTTTGCGGTGATCGAGCCGGCCGTTTTGGCCGGGCCGTCAGTAAGGAACTGGTTCGCTGTGGAGGCCCGAATTGCTGGTGTCGACAGGAGCCAGCGCGCCATTCGATGAACTCCGCCCAGGTGACCCCGGCCATCGAAGGCCGGGGCTCGACTGGCACGGAAGAGAGGCCCTGCGGGCCCGCCGGAGTGCTTGAACTCGACCCGTGGTGATCGGCATCAGTGAACCGATCGAAGCCAGCAATCTACCGGCCACTTTGATCGTCCAAAGGACAGCGACGGCAGCCCGGGTGAAAGACAGTGATCGCCGGGCCAACCACCGGAACCTTCAACGAAAAATGCTGCGCCCGCCGTCGGCGCCGACAAGGTGTGTTTCCGCTCGCTGGATGCAGGCGAGGAGCTGGTCGCCAGCTGAATGGCGCCCCAACGTCTGCTGGATCGCTCTCCGCCTGACGATCGCAACAGCATCGAAGAGATCAAGGGTCCCCAGTCGTTTTCATCGGCCAATCCCTTGCGCGATCTGAACTGCGCAAGAACTACGAAGTGAACCTCCTGGCAGCCGGGCCTGTGAACAATCTGTCGTGAATCCACCCGGGTCCCAATGTGCTCAGCGAGGGTGACCTGCTGGTGGTGATGGGAACCATCAAGGCTCTTGAAAGGGTTGCCCAATAACTGAAAGCAACCACGGGTTCTGGGCTTGATGAGCGGCCAATCCAGCGCCGATGTGTTGACGCCGTTCTGGTGTCGTTCGCCCGGCCCCAGAGCCCGCCCTCCGCTGGCTGCCTGCTCAAGAGCGCAGTGTCCTTCCTTAGTCCAGAAGCGCTTCAGCAGCAAACTGTTCCTCCATCGGCCCAGGGCCAGGCAGCCACGGGCGGCCAACGGTCTGAAACCTGGGCTAAGCCTGACCTGAAGTCCAGGCTGACTGCGCCCGCCCTTGCGACCCGGACCGCCTCTGCGCAGCCTGGGGTGGGCCTTGTCACGGTTCAGACCCTCTGGCATCGCCCACCCTGATGGCTTGCGGCGGGGTGTAGCTTGCAGCTGCTCCATAGGCTCCCTTGCTGCCTGAATGCTGCAGCGCCCGGTGGGCTGTTGATCTGCGCAGCCAGCCGACCCCTCGCCCTCGGTGGCCATGGGGCACCCGCTTTTCGGCGCGCCCCGCCGATGCCGCCCTACTGCAGCGATCGGCGGCTGGCCGTCCCTGCCACCTCGCGGCATCGCCAGACCTGACCCTCGCTGCCTCCAGCGAACGGACCGGAGCGGTTCAGTACGTGCTCGCTGGACTGCGGCCGCCGGCCAATACCTTATCGAACCTGGCGGTGAAATCGTTTCAAGCCGGGCAAGCAACGCTTTGATGCCGATGGCCGCTGGGCCCGCCCAGGGCCGCGTATCCATGAAGACTGATTTTCGGTCGCTGGCTGGCCGAGTCCTATTTCCAGACTCCTCGCCACCAAAAGCAACCGTGGCGAGAATTGTTCGGTCGAAGACGCCTGAACCTAGGGCCTGGCCACTCTCGCCGGCGCCTGCCGGCACCTTGGACAATCACCAGGCCCCCAGTCCACGCCCTGGCAACGCCTGACCGCTTTCAGCGCCGCAGTGGTGGCCGCTGACCTGGCGCGCAGCCACAGGCCCCGGGCCGCTCGAATTGGTCGTGGCCGGGGTGGGGCCAGAAATGCACCTTGATGCAACCAGCTCGCCACCGTTGCCGGGCCTGCTGGGTCGGCCACTGGCCGATCTGGCATTCCCCCTCGGCGTAACAGACCGGGAAGCTCTGCTTTCGCCTGCCTTGGCCTGGTGCATCAGCACGGAACACCAACGGATCCCTGCCTTCCGTGACCGGAGCGGAGCAGGCAGCAGTTCTCGGGTCTGCGCCACCCGGGAAGCCGCTGCAAACCGCCTGGGGCGGTACAAGACGTCAACACGTTTCGGCAAACCGCGCATCGTCTCGGCGTCTGAAGCTCTGTTGCCTCGAGCACCGTGCGGAAGCGCGTCGCGGGCATGGCTGAATCAATCCGCCTTTTCCTGCCAGAGCCCCAACGCCAGCCCTGGGTCTGGCGGCCCTGATCGAGGCGAACGAGAAAAACGTCTGCCTGGATCAGCAACTTGGCTCATGTGTGCGACCGTGCGGGATTCACTGTCTGCGGCCGCATTGAGGCGCTCACTAAATCTTCCGGAAAGCAACCACCTGGACCCGAGGGAACCTTGGGCCGGCCGCTCGTAGAGGTCCTGACGGGGGGCCAAGGCCTCAGGGATCAGACGAAGTAACCACTGAGTGTACAGAGATCCCCCAGATAGACTATCCAGCACTATCTTGAGCCCATCTGCCTAACCTGCCATGGGCACCTTGAAATGGTCTCCCCGCCAATGAGCAAGGCTCCACCCTAGTCCCGCACGCCAGGCCTCTCGGCAACCCAGAGCGAGGCCGGGCTCACAAAGCATGGGTAACCGGCAGCAAGTGAACAAGGCGCTGGCTCCTGCGTCGTCAGGCCAGCCCGCTAGGGCGCCGTCAAGGCACGGAATGCTGGACACAAGCAATCCAGCGGCCACCAAGCCGGCACGGGGTCAGGTCATAGCGGGCTGTCAGAATCAGCAAAGCTCTGTGCGCCACCAGCCAAGCCAACAACTCCGACGGCCAAGGCCAGCGGCCAGAAGGGCTCTTTTGGCCAGCGGCAGCGCCGAACAAGAGGGTCGCCGGCAGAGCCGAATGTGCAGTTATTCCAGCGGTGATCAGCAACCTACCTGCTCAGCCATGCTCCACCACATCCTGCAGGGCCCGAATACGCCGCCACTCAAGGAAGGACACCAGCCCCTGGCCGCTAATAACTGCTCAACTGCTGCGCCAAGGTGGCTTTGCCTTGATGCCGCAAGCATGGAAGTGGAAGACACCTCCGCCGTTGCCCATCTCGAGGTCGAACCACCTCTGCGCCGCCTGAGTAGGCCAGGAAACTCAAAGGCCGTGGCATCAGGCCGTGGCATGTTGCCCAAAATCCAACAAACCGGCTCGAACTTGGTGAAAACAGGGCACCCACTCCATAGGTCTGGCCAGAGTTCCAGCGTGGCCGCCCCCAGAGCCATCTCATGACGCGAAACCAAATGCCCGCTCGCCTTACGAACGGATCAGGAGCCGATGAGGAAGCTCACGAAACCCTGTCAGGCAGGCTCTTCAAGAATCCAAGGGAACATCCAACACGATCCTCCGCCCTTGGCCCAAAAGACTGAGGATTTGCCCGTTTCAAGAAGCTGCTGTCAAGGAGCATCCTCGCCTCCCTCGATGACGACACCATGCAATGGCTGTCAAGGCCAGAGGCGGCTCTAAGGCCTCGCCGCTCCGGGCTTGTCTGAGGAAGGTCCAGAATAAAACCAGAGGCCTGGAGATGGAAGCCGAGGCTGCGAGCAGCGCGAGGCTGCGGCCGTGGAGCCCGGAATCTCCCTGGGCCCCAACTGAAAAAACAGCAGTAACTGGACCAGCCCAACCCCTGCGGCCACCCCAAGGCAGCCAAATTGCTTCCAAACGGTTTGGACGCAAGCATGGCAGCCGCGCCGAATGAATTCCAGTCTGAGTAAGGGATTGATTCGCCCAAGCGCTGACGAAAGGAATCAGTCGGGCAAGGATGAATGGAAGCAAAGATCCCCAGGATGTCCCCTTCCTGTGCTTCGTCCTTGAGGAAAACGTGTATCAAAGCTTTATCCCACTGGCGAGTGCCTGCGGATGTCACCTGGAGGTGAAGCCGGGGCGACCGCATGGGCTTGTGGTGTGGGGAAATGTGAGCCGGCGAAATCACTCGCCAGCTGCGCTTGAATCGCCGGGTTGGGAGAGCTCCAGCATGCGGCCCCAGGTGGTTGCCGCCAGGGCGATCCCGCGTCATCGCCTAACTCTGAAGCAGGATTCGTAACGTTAGGATCTGACCGCTGAAACGGTGCGCGAAAGAACTGTTCCAGGCCTTCGCGAAGCGGCCGACGTGCTGATCCGCTCAGCACCAGGTGGAGCACGCCATGGGCCAGTGAGCAGGCTGCCATCGATCCAGAGCATCTCAACGAAGCTGGATTGAGGAGCTCGGCAAGCTGCAAACAAGCGCTTTGAGTCTTTGGCATTGCTACGAACTCGAAGCCCGCAATCGACAAACGTGCTGCCCACGATCGGCTTCACCCCCGCGGGGCTGATCTGCCCGGTGGGCGACTATTCAGGCCGGCTGGCAGATGCGCATCGCCCTGGGCAAGAATCCTGTTGCAGACCCTGACCTGCTGCTGCTTGATGAGCCCCCACCAACCACCTGGATGTGGAAACCATCCAGTGGCTGGAAGGTACCTGGTGGAGCGGGATGGCCCCTGGTGGTCGTCAGCTCACGACCGCAACCTTTCTCGATCGGTCTGCTAACGCAGAATCGTTGCCCACCGAGCTGCGGCAAATCGCCCGCACCTATCTGGGGCAACTACAGCCAGCACCTGGAGCAGAAACAGCTGGAGCGGGAGCCAAGCCAGTTCGGCCTTTGAACCGGCAAGCAGAAGAGCTGCCAGTCAGCAGGCCCTACATCGACCCGATTCCGGGCCAGTGCCACTGCCGCAGCACCCAGGCCAAGAGCCCGCGAGAAACTGCTGGAGAAAGTGGACCGGAATCGAGGCCCCGGGTGGGAGAGCCTCTCCGGCCCAAGTTCCGCTTCCGATGCCCCCCGCTCCGGGCGCCAGGTAGCCCTGATCGAGAACCTTCCAGCCTACCCTACGGCGATCGATCCTGTTTTCCTCGGCGCCGGCCTGGAAGTGGAAGCGGGGGCGTCGCATCCGCTGTTCGGGACCCAATGGGGCAGTGCTAAATCCAGCCCTGCTGCGCCTGATCATGGGCGAGCAGCCCGCGACGAGGGCACCTCCCCAACTGGGGGAGCACAACGTGGTGGCCGGGCTATTTCGGCAGAACCAGGCCGAGGCCCCTGGATCTGCAAAACGGTGATCGACACCCTGGTTCGAGGCCGTGCCGGGATTGGACCCAGACCCAGGTGCGTCCCTGCTGGGCAGTTTCTGTTTCAGCAACTGACGCGGTGTTCACGGAGGTAGGGAAACTCAGCGGTGCCGAGAAAGCAACGGCTCCGCCCTGGCCCTGATGCTTCTCTCGCCCTGCAAATCTGCTGGTGGCTCGATAGCCCACCAACCACCTCGACATCCCGTCCAAAACAGATGCTCGAAGAAACGCCCCTGCGTGAGTACGAAGGGGCGGCCACTGCTGGTCTCCCACGACCGTTACTTCATCTCGCGGGTGCCAACCGGAATCGTCGAGATCCGCGACGGCGAAGCTGGTGCTCTAACCCGCGGCGATTAACGCCTATTACCAGGCCCAAGAGGCCGAAGAGGCGGAACTGAGCCTGGCGGCCGCCAACCAGCCTCGCTTGCAGGAGGCCAAAAAGAGCGCCAACCCGCGAGAAAGCAGACAAGCCCCGCCGCCAGAAGCAAGTCAAAGGGCTTGAAGCGCTTTGCACCAAATAACTTCATCAGCGGTAATAGAATATTCAATTCTCTGGTGTTTCACCAATGGTGTTCATAGCCTGCGGAATCCACTGGGCATCCCTCTCCATGAACACCCCTCGTTCTTCCTCTGGTCTCTGCCGATCTCAATCTGCCCCCTGCCCGCTCCTGCGATCAGGCGTGGGATTCCGTGAGACTACTTCGAATGCATCACCCACCTGCTCCCTTGAGACGGCAACCTGCATCACCGGCCTGCGTGGAGGAGCTGCGGAACGAAAACTGAAACCCAGAGCCAAGCGTCCGGGACCTACCGCCGAAGTGGCGGCAAATCCTGACAGAATTCCTTCTGTGTGCCGTTGCTACGAGGGCACTCGAACACTTCGGTAGCATTTAAAGGTGATTCAAAAGCCCCAACTGCGATGCTGGAATGGGTCCGAACCGCTCGCCCTCACCTGGTCAAAGTTTTGAATTGGAGCGCAATGACACGCGCGCATCGATTCCACAGGCGAGCCTCCAGTCCCCTGCGTGTCCTGGCGAAGCAGCTCCTGCACGCCTGGCAGTCCCAGCGGCAGCCACCGCTGGATGATGCGCCAACAACTGGGAACTCCGCCGGATTGCCAGCAGCCGTACAAAAGAAAGACAGTCCGAACAAACCAATCCCCCGCTGATGAGCCCAAGCCACTCAGCCGCAAAGCCAGCCTCCTTCGGCGCAACCGACATTCTCTGAAAACCGGTTGAAGCCAGTTTAAGGCGCCGAATCTCCCTCAGCGGCCTTCGTTGGACTGGCAATCTCATTGGACACTTGCAATTGCAGGCTGGACCCACCCCAGGATACCGATGGCCATCGGCTTACCACGCCATTTTTTCCACTGCCGATAATCATTTCAGCCGGCCCCGTACCCGGTTCCCGCTGCGGAGACGATCACGTCTCCTGGTCTCAAGACCCGCTTGTGAGGCGGCCTGCCGGCAGGAAGGGAACGAACCAGCGCGCCCCTGCCGCCCCCCACGCCCCCTGGTCCAAAAGGACCTGACAAGGCGCAAACCCGATCATCGGGTGGCTGCCGATCCGGTCGCCAGCAAGTTGGGTGGGCAATGCTGCGGGCACGTTGATTCGGGATTGCGAAGCCAAGCCGCTCCCGGCCTGAGCGCACGCAGCGTGTTAAAATCCCCACCACCTCTCCCATCGGCATTGAGCAGGGGCCCACCGGAATTGCCTGGATTTGGATCTCGACCGCATCGGTCCTGAATTCAGGATCAAGACGCTTGTCGTGATCCCACAGCTGGCTGACATTGCGCTCAGGTTGCTAATGATTCCATCCGTCACGGTGTTGTCGAGCCCAAACGGGTTGCCGAACAGCAAATCGCCCAATCCCCGAAACTGAAGGGCGTCGGAATTGCCCAGGGGTGGCCACCGGCCAGGGCCAGGCTCCCATCAGGCGAACCCAAAGGCCGATCCGTCAACGAATCGAGGCCCACCACTTGCCCTCCACCCGACGTCACATCTTTGAGGCCGCACAAAAAACGCGGTCGCCTCTTCTCAACGACGTGGCATTGTGAGAACCAGACCGTCGGCCTGAAAGATTCACACCCGCTGCCCAGGCCCCCGCCGTGCGTTGGCCTGGGGCGTTGTGGGCCTGAAGGCGCTCCAAAAAATTGCCGGAAACAGGGGTCTGCATGCAGCCGGGAGGAAACCTTGAGCGCCGGTGGCTGTGACCGTACCGTTCTGTGTCGATCGTCACCAACCGCAGGCCGCCCGTGACGGCCTCGGTAACGAACGACGTGGCGAGAGCCCAGAGCTGCGTGGGCCTGCTGGGCCCTGGGCCGTGTCCGCTCTCCTGAATCAGGCAGGGGAAACGATCAACCAGGGCACAGGGGCAGCTACTGGCAGCAAGGGCGTGGCGCGGGATGTTTTCGCAAATCCACTGATAGAGAACCACTAACAACTGTCTCGACCGTAACGGCAGAGCCAAACCAAAGGGAGAACAAAGGGCGCAGAAAGAATGTGACGATGCGCGGCAAGCGAAGCAACTCACCTGACAGGCCTGCACGCTGCGCGGCCTTTGGGCCTAATCTTTTAAGAAGATTTAATTAATCGACAATGGATACCAGCTCGCTTTGCTCACTCTTTTTGGCTTTGGAGCGGCCCTGCAGCAGCCCCCTGTGGGCCTGGAGGTCGCCCAAGAGCGCCTCATCCAGGGCAAATGATGGCAGCAACGAGGCCACAGCCAGCCACCAATAGCTCCGGCCATGATTGAGTCCGGCCTGATTTGTTTTCTCCCTGAATGGTGTCGCTCATGGACCAATTTTCCCCTGCTTTACGGAGCCTGCTTCCTGCCTGTTGCTCGTCAGCCTTTCCAGTATGGCGCGGGGCTTCAACGTCCGTTCCTCGCCAGGGTGATGGGCACCGCAGCAACAACCTCCCAAGTCCCAAGTCCCCCCAAAGAACGCCGACCGCACCGACGCCTTGACGATTCCACCCTTCCGGAACTGATCGGCAGCAGACGCCAACTCAAAAAAAAATCCTGATGCCGTATGACCGTTGCGTTTCAGCAGTGAGGTGAGGGCTCTGCCGTGCCCCCGGATTACCAGACTGAATGGGCTTCCAGCCAGGCCGACAGCTTGGTTCATGGCCTGAATCAGGTTCGCGCTAAACTGGTACACATGGGCAGACCAGATTCCCAGGCGGAGGCCAAACGTTGACCAGAGGAAACCCGAATCGTGGCAGCCGTGGCTGCGCAGCCTTAAGTGTGCCCCCTCCGCTTCAGCTCCACTTACCAAAGGACGACCCTCCGTCAGCTGGAGCTGAGTCATTCAATTACGTCCCGCCCTACGCAAAGACCCGATCCTGGTGGGTCTCGTGAAATCCCAGGATCTGTGGCCGCAGGATCCGAAAGGCCCGGCAATCCACCAGGGATCCTGCGGAACCTGGACGGACGGTGCGCCACGGCAAAAAGGTCACCACTGGGGCTGGAATCCCTACCTCAGAGGCCCTTGCATGAACGATGTTCAACGGGACTGCCAGCGGATTGGACTACGATGAAAAACCACGGCGAGGACTACCACCCCGTCGATGGAGCGCTGGCATGTGCGTCTGATCAAAACCTCAAGAAAAAGGCGTGGGCCGATCGCACCGTCTGCCCTCGGGAGCCGCTAAAACGATGGCATTTCAAATGTTCTTCCGTTTTTTCTTTATGTCCCCCTGGCCTGTCGATATGGGCCTCTGGTCCAGGCTGCTGGCTTCCCTCGGCTGAAATCAGCACCGTCCATGCTGGCCTGGTGCTCGAGCTGGTCAGCTGATCTCCTTTTCTGACCCCCCTCCATCGGCGCCTCGCTGCCGATTGATGAAAGTCCTTCCTGATGTTCTCAGGCAAGCTCAACCTCCGGTGGGAACCTTGCTGCTGCAGCTCCTACCGGAGCCGCAAAACACAAGGGTTTCCCTTGCTTGCGGAGCAGTTTCGAGAGGTCAGGGGACAAGCGGCAAGATCCTGCTGCTGCAAGCCCGGCGGCTGGCTCAAAGCGCCGCCAACGCCTGCTGCAGGCTGAAACGAAGCGGTTGGAACCGGGTTGGCTATCAGGTGCGGCTTGAGCACTGTTTGTTCCGCCACCACCCGGATCGAAGTGATCACCGACGGGCTGTTTCTCAGGCGTCTGCAGGCCGATCCCAGCTTCTGGTCCGGCGGTGGCCTGTGGTGATCTTCCGAGCAATTTCACGACGCCGAAGCGAAAGCGGAACTCGGCCCTCGATGCTGCTGCGCGAAGCGCTCCCCTGCCTCGCCCCTGAGCTCCGGTTGCGCTGATGTCTCCGCCACGCTCGATCCTGGCCCCCCCTGGGCCTGCCAGCTGCCGAGGCTGTAGCTGATCCGCAGCAAGGGGGCGCACCATCCGTCGACTTGCACTATCAACCGCCACGGGAGCGGGGAATCCCTGCCGAAGCAGCTGCAGCGTGCCCTCGAGCACCACTGCTCGACAACGGGGGGATCGAAGACACCGTTTCCTGGTCTTCGCCCTGCCCGGCAAGGGAGAATCCGCGAAGCCTTGCGCCATTCGCTCCAGATCCTGGGGGAAAGATTCTCGAAGTCGTCCGCACTGCATGCAATCCTTTCACTGGCCGACCAGGCGCAGCGATCCGCCCGGCAAGACACCAGGGCGGGAAGGTGGTTGTTGGCGAGTTCGATTGCCCGAGAGCTCCTTGACCATCGCGGGGGCGGCTGGTCATTGTAAACAGCGGACTGAACCCGCGCAATGCTTCAAATCCACGCACTGGGCATGGACGCGCCTTGTCCACCAACTGCAGCGAGTCAGGCCATCAGCCACCCAGCGACAGGGAAGGCCGGAAAGGCTGAGCCTGGCCGCTGCATCAAGGCTCTGGTCGGCGGCGGAGCAGCAACGACGACGGCCTTCGATCCACCAGGGCTTTCAGAGGCCGATCCGCTTCCCCGTGGTGCTCCAGCTGGCCCTCTGGGGTGCTTGCTCGGGCAACAGCTGCCATGCTGGAGCCTCCCTCGGCCGCACTGGAAGAACGGCCAGGCGTTGCTGCAACAGCTGGTGGCCTCGAGCGCAACGGCAGGAATTCAAGCCAACATGGCAAAGCCATGGCCCCGGCTGGCCTCCATCCCAGGCTGCGCACATGCTTGCTGAAGGCCCGCTCAGGTCGTAACTTCCCCTGGCCTGTGAAACTTGCGGCCCTGCCGACGCCGCGACTCCTACTGTCGTTGCCGGAACTTGGCTGGTATGTCCTGCTCAGCTCCGATTTGGTTTGCGCCAAGGGAAGCCAATCCGCAGCGCCAGCAACGGCAGTTGCTGCGGCGTCAGCTTGAGCAAGCAAGCCCTGTGATCAAGCCCGTGAGCAGCGCTGCCGCTCGAACCAACAGAACAGACCACCAATCGACCGCCTCAAGGCCCCGTAGCGCAGCCTCACGGCCGAGTGCGCCGCCCCAGCGATCGCCTTGGGACTACCCCGATCGGTGTTGCCCCTGGCCAGCCGGAGCGGTGGACGTTTCCTGAATGCGCAATTGGTTTGTGGCGCCAGAGTCCACCCCCAGATCCCTGGCAAGTGCTGAGCCAAATGCCATCGCCCGCTGTCCGATCAGGCCGGCAAGGATGCCAAACAGGATTCTCCTGGCCCTGCCATTGACCTCGCGGCGCTGGAGGCCCACCGCTGCCACGGAAGGTCAGCGGCTTTGCGTGGTGCGTTGGGATCGCCAGGCCAGCGGTTCCAAGCCATGCGCGAGCGGGGCCGCATTGATGCCCTGGTGCCGGACCGCAAGCCCTGCCCAGACGTACCGACGAGCAGGTCCAGGCCGCGCTGCTGGAAGGCTGCCGCGGCAGGGGCTTCCGCCTGCCCTGGACCAAAGCAGCCGCCAGCTTCAGGACGGCTCTTGCCTGCCCGCCACCGATCTCGCCGACAGCTGGCCGGAACGCTCGGACCACTGCCTTTGCTGGCAACGCCTGTCTGACTGGCTGGCCGAGCAGTCCTGCCAGCGAGGATGCGAAGCCTAGTGATCTGACGGAATCAATCTGCCTAGAAGCCCTCTGGAGCTGGCAAACCCTGGCAAGGGCGCCAGACTCGAACCCCGCCCTGCCCTGCCAAGCCAGCTGGTCGTGCATCCGTCGCTCGGTTGGAACTGGCCTATGGCACGGCGAAGCGTTCTGGCCGTGAAATCTGCAGGAGCTGTTCGCTCACCTCACCCCAACCGTTCTGGAGGGACGGTTGGCGGTGACTCTCCACCGCTCTCACCGGCAGGCAGCCGATCCAAGATCAAACACCTTGACCTCGCTGCCTTCTGGCAAGGCAGTTACCTGGCAGGTACGGCCGACCTGCGGGGTCGCTATCCGAACAATCAGGCCCGAGGACCCACTTCAACGCCACAGCCACGGCCCTGAGCCACGCCGTAAATCAAACGGCCGCCGAGGCCGAGCAAAGGCTAACTAACAGCCTCAGGATTGAGCGATCCAGAAGGGCTGCCGCCCAAGGACGAGCAATAGCAAGCATTGAGAAAAAACAAAGAAATTCCTTGCACCTGTCCAACTGTCGTCACTATTCGATATTAGTCAACAGTTTTGCAACGTTTAGGCCATGCAAAACAGCACCCCAGCGCCGCGCAAATCGCCTTTTGTCACTTCGGCGAAACCTGGAATGGCCGACTGGCCATGCTTGCTCGTCATCGAGTGGCGACCGAAAATTACTCTCACCGGCAAAGGCATCCTCTCGCCAATCGGTCGGGCCTGAAGGACAGCGCCGCGAACTCGCAAAGCCGAGGCGGCATCGGCAAGACTGCAGGGCAAACCAAGCCCGTGCGAACCCCTTTTGCTTCCTTTTTTTTCGTCAAAGAATCGCCGGATGGATCTCGCCTCCTCATACGGCCATGGTGATCTGCGCCGTGGCCGATCCGATTGGAACCACTGGATCGGCCAAGTCGTGGCGATCAGTGCCGCTCCCTGAGCCTGCTACTGGGGATTCGCTAACGGCCGCCTTGAAACACTGAGCGCCCCTTCGACAACGCTGTTGCCGGCGGGTTGCCCGCTTCAATGTTTCGGAACTCAAACAAAGCGATCGGCAAGCTGCTCGAGGCGGGGCTTTGCTCCTCGCTTTCCTGCTAGAGGCCACGGTTTCCTCGCGCAGCTCAATAAAGGCCATCTCTTGGTGACCTTTGACCGACGAGCTCGCCTCCGTGAAGCGGGGTGGTGTGGGCCTCGGTATTGCCAAGGCCAGTTAAAGCCTGAAGACGGCGATGGCGTCACGATGGTCCGCAAGCTCAATTTCTGGAGACATCGCCGCCTCCCTGTGCGTCCAGATCTGACATCCGCCCCAGTCCTCAGCGGCGTGCTGCTTCGTTTTGAACGCGTGCGGCAGCCTGCTGGAGCCAACGGGACTTCGATGCTCGCGTAAAACGCCTCTACCGCCCAACCCCACCGCGATCGTCCTGCTCACCAGCGTTCAAGCTAACGCCTCGCCGACATGCTGCGCAACGGCGACGAGCTTGGCCTGCGGCCCAAGATTCTACCTGCTGCCGATACCCGTTCAAGCCCCTCGAAGCGGAGATTTGCCGCGGCTGTGCTGGCCGTTGGCCAGCGAAGCCGAAGCACTTGGCATTGAAAGCCTTGGGTGCTCGCACAGGGGAGGGGGCAAGCCGGGAGACTGGCCGTCTTTGATGGCGAAGTTCTGCCCAGGCGCTGGCTCTCTGCCCTGTCCAAGGGTCACCGGCACTGGGCCATGAAGATGACACTCACATTGCCGGGACCTGGTCGCTGACACAGCCGCCACCCCGACCGCGCCTTGGTGCCCTGCTGCCGATCGGGTCCATCCCCAGCAGGAGCTCACGGCAATCCGGCAACAGCTCAGCCGCAGCTCGCCTGGCGGCCTAACGCAATCGAGCAGCAGCAAACGCACCTCTATCCGCGAAACGCTATTACCAATGCCAATCCACAGCTTACTGCCCAACGTCAACGCCAACTAGCTGGCCCATGACCTCCGCTTGCTTTTGCGCCCTCTCCCCTCAGCGTTTGCTGGAACGGGGTTTGCCCTGTGCGAAACACCGTCTGGGCAGCTGTGCGATCGCCACCAGGTGAGCCCCGCAGCATGGTGGAGCTGCACTGGGCGGATGGCCATGCCGAAAGGCCGCATCACCGAAGTTGTTGCCAGTCTTTCGCCCTGAGCAGCCCTTACCTCGATCAGCCCTTCATCTGATCCAAGCCCCTTCCGAACTTGAGCACCATCTTCCGCCACTACGTCTAAACTCTACTTCTTGTCACAGCTTCTACGCCAATCACAACTCAAGCTTTTCAGTCTGCCACCAGCACATGCTCCCAGCCAAAAAGCAAGTATCAAAAAACGCCACGGCCCCCAGCAAGATTCCCCGCGCAGGCACGGCCAGCCTGTACAGTTGAAAGCTGAAAGCCGAGGTCAAGGAACTGACCTACAACCCAAGGCCTCGTAATCCGCCCTGAGCTGGCCTTGGAAGCCCAGCTTCAATCCGATGAACTGAATGAAACCATGCGGCTCTTATATGGCGGGCACAGGCCTACGCCGGCGCGGGAACAATTCTTGGCGAGTGGAGCAGGAGACATGCCAATTGAAATCACTGCCTGGAGCAAGAGCCTTGGAGCAAATCCACAGTCCGTTCGACAATGTTGCAGTGGCTGTATCTAGCCCCTGGCGATAAGCTGGAGCGATCCTAACCTGGATGGCGAAACATCGCCTCACTTCGCACAGCGGCAATCAACTTTGATCTCGCTCATTTTGTGTCGCTGGCCATGCCAATCCAGCGGCCCAATCACTCTCCAGGGATCTGTTCGTCCGGGGCACGGATCACGATCTGGATGTGTCGAAGGCCGCAGGCTCAAGATCAGGGGGCTGTGGCTGCCCTGATCTTGCAGCGTCTCAACATAGCCCCTTTGCCTGCGGAGCTCCACTGTTCCCTGTGGATGAGGGGAACGCCGTCTAGCCGAGCTCAAATTAAAGGGAATCCAACCCCGAAGAATGGGAGAGTTTAGGTCCAATACCCAAGCTGTGTTGAAGCGCATCAGCCAATGCTTCAGGTTTGTTACCAGGCGAAGGCAAATTAATAGGAGGATTTTGCGATGATCGCCTAGTCGTCGTTAACCGCCCTTGAGGAAAAGATCAATCGTGGCGTTGCCAGCGTCAATCTCTGAGAGGGATGCGGAATTGTTGCAAATTCAGAAGCCTGGTCATCCGGATTAGAGGCCACTCCAAAATCGACAAACAGCATCTGAGCAACGCCAGAGGTTGTGGAGGACGAAGCAAACGGTTCTCCAAGTGACACTGCCATCTCCCGAAGCGGATGGCGAAACCAATGAGCCCCACAGGCCTGGAATTGGCCCAGAGGCGAGGTGGCAGTACCCGCAGGTCGCACAAACCCTGATTCCGCTGTCGCAGTATCCGCCAGGCAATCCCAGCCCACTCCAGCAAAGAGACAGGCCATACAGAAGAACGCAGCAGGGTGAGTCCGCCAAAAAGAAATTAAGCAGTAACGGTCCAGCGGCCTGGAGCAAGGAGCACCAGTTGCAACAAAGACCGATCCAGAACCAGGGGAACGGCCCATCAACGCTGAAAGCGAGGTCATTTTTCCAATCCAGCGCCTCATAGGCTGCCAAGCCCTCGATACCAGCCCAACAAAAACCACAGCTCCAACCAGCAAGGCAAGCAGCAAGGCCGCACCTCATCAAAGCGGCAACAGGCAACGGTCAGGAATCCAAAAACCAACCCACCATGAGCGCGAACACTTGCCGCAGAAGCAGGGCCAAGCTGGCAGAAGGGACGCAAGCTAAGACCTGCTCGGCCAATTGACGTGGATCGGAGAACTACTAATCTTCGCCCTGCAGAAGCTGAGAACGTAAGCCACCAGGGTGTGGATCGCCCCCCCCCCCGCATCCTCGACGCGACGACCACACTGAGAGCCATCACGAAATAGAGGATCAACCCCACCCAACCAGACCCCAGAGCCGTCAAAAACAAGGAACCGCCACGACCACCCCATAGGCCTGAAACCTGCAACCAAAGAGAAACATAGACTTTGGCCTACCAGCACATTGAAGCAGGGTTAAGCCAGGCCAATCAAAAAGGGCACCTGGAACCAGTGATCGAATCGGTGGATGCGCGAGGGGTGATCAACACAAGGCAAGTTGCCACCAAACGAAGAAGACCCCATGCCGAGACACAAGACCGCAAAATCAAGAAATCGGGATCGAGATTCTGAAATGGCCCAAGGCAGAGGTTGATTGAAGAGATCTTCCCAGGTTTGGGCCGCTGATCACTTGGCAGGTTGGCTGTGAGCTGGTCGACAAGCAAGCAAAGGGCTGCCACATGCCCACCAGACCAGAGCTTGAGCCTTGAGGTGATGAACCTCGAATGGCGGCAAGAAAGGAAACGAAAGTTCCGCTCCATCCGATCTGAAGCCCGAGAGCCTCCAACCCCAAAGCCGACGGCACCTCTCTGCAGCGTAGATAGGTATTCGTCGAAGTGAATGACAAAGCAATGACGCCGATATGCGCCAGCTTCGCCTCTCTGGCTGTTAGAGCTTCCCGCATCGTTGTCTCGATTAACGGTGAATGCCGTCCGCAGTAGCAGCTACTACAAAGACCTTTCGATCTGTATCCACAATCCTTCATCCCGTCCCATGTTCGCTAGCCAATGCCAGGGCAATCAGCAGGGCAAGGGAAAGATTGATTGGAGAGTTGTGATAGGCAAAGCTGCACTGAGGTCAATGCAACCATGTCGATCCCACAGGCGGTAGGCCAGCCAGGCGGTACCGCAGCCATTAGACGAATCTGTCCTGAAACCCCGGTAAAATTTCTTTCTTTGAGAAGTACTCAAAAACCACTGTAAAAGCAACCTGGGATCTAGAATCAATGCCAATCAGCCCCCCAAACAGAGTCCAGCGGTAATCAACGGCCAACCCAGCCCGACCCACCGACAGCCAGCGCTGTGCAGCCATCCTGACCCAACAGCGAGAAACGCCCTGGAGGCAAGGCCGGAACTTCATGGCCCTAACGCGCACGATAAGCGTGTCGGTCACCAATTGGCCTCCGTGGATAATTCTTAGACCCCGAACAAGAGCGGAGAATTGCGAATTAGCGATGTTACATGAGCTTAAATTGTTTTGATTTCAAACCACAAAAAAAGCCTAACCTTGCGGTGGCCTTTCGTCTTGGCTACCGCTAGATCTGCCGCGCTCACCAAAAATGGATGGACAAAGAGTTTTATCCTGGATCGAGCTATTTTTTTGCAGGAAGCTTTCCCCTCCAACTATTCGTCGCCGCTACTGCGTTCAACAACCGAGTTCGAGATGGATCGGAGTGGGTCACAGTGCCATGAGACACCAGGAAATAATCTCTTGCCCCCAAGGGAACGCCTGAGAAACTGGCCTAGTAAGTTAGAATCCCATCAACACACTCTTTCAAGGCCGTTGGAGAATCCTTCTGAAATATCAACAGCTCATGCCGGCAGCAAGAGCGAAGTGTTGGCAAGCCTCGGTCTATAGTATACTCC
>Ga0163217_1082729_pt1 | contig 17510 bp, 21 predicted proteins | sample SynspAceP_FD_185933 | JGI IMG/M metagenome (GOLD analysis project Ga0163217, IMG submission 185933) | Saline lake microbial communities from Ace Lake in Antarctica - Synechococcus sp. Ace-P (PacBio error correction) | ecosystem: Environmental > Aquatic > Non-marine Saline and Alkaline > Saline ...
AGAGAGATCGGCCCGCCGTTGCGGCAGATGCGCCTGCCAGCGATTTGCCAATCGGGGGTTTCCCCCCCCCCCCCCGCCCCCCAACCCCGCGAAAAAACCGGCCCCGGTCCAACCCAATCCGGCCGCAAAATGTACGGTCCCTGCGTGGTGTACCCGTGCCACATCGCTAATTCCCCGTTTTTCCCTCCGCATCAAAAAAGCCCGCCCCCCGAAAGGGAACGCCTGTTTTTTTACACTCAACGCGGTTCTGATCGAACAGAACTTTGCGGGCGGCGTGCGATTCCTGTTGCAAACGCTCTACCACCTCCAGGCGGGGCGGCAAAACCTCTACTGACGCCAATCCCCCTGCCCGCCCCCCAAATATTTCTCTTCCCAGCCTTTGGCTTTTTTCGGATCGGGCCCCAAAGTCATGTCACGGTCGGACCCGTTTTCAAGGTGTTCGGTCCATCCCCTGCGCTCGATAGAGACTCAATAGTTTTCCCCAAACGCTCGGGAAAACAACATCGGAATAAACAAATATCGACGCACCCGAGTCCCGCGATCATCTGTTATAGCGATCCGTCCAGCATGGCTCTTGCGGGCCGATAAACGCCGACCCGCATAGCCGCCCAATCCGCACCCATGCTGCGCCGCCAAAAAGCTGTCGCCTTTGGCAATCGCACCGCGGACAAAATAGCCGGCCCCGTTAAACCATTCGCGATTTCTGATCAGCGCCAGCGGTGGACAACGCCCGCGGGCCCCCCCTTGCCCCACCGCCACAGCAATCAAGACCAATCGGGCCCCTTTTCAATCGCCTATGTGGCAAAGCGGTTTGGATGAGTCATGAAGACACAACCAAACCCCACCATGCGTCCGCGTCGTTCAGCCATTCCTGCGCGCCCAAAGGACGTGATCACACACGCACCTCGTGCTTGACGCAAATCCACGTCGCGCTCGGAACGGTGTGATTTTTGCACGATCAGTTCACCCGCATAGGGCGGCGGGGGTGTCGTGTTGCCTTTGTATACTCCAGCTCTTCCCTTGATGCGCTCAGCCAGCGGTCCAGCTCAATCGGCCCCCTCTGCTTCGCGTGCATCAGCGCAGAAAACTGCCCACACTACCTGGCCTTGCACGTGCAATCACCACGATCAAGTTTCGAGATAAGAACAGCAGGCCTGCAATGCAGCGGATACTCAACATTGTCGAAAAGGCGGGTAGCGTCAATTTTATTTCCTCCGACGTCTTTTTCTACTAGCAACTTGTCAGGATGTGCGGCCTTTGAAAGACGGACGTTACCCCTCACTCCTTCTTTAGTTTGCGACTATAGCGCCTCAGGATCGTGACGTTGCAATGCCGCCGCCTTCGCACATGGTCGCAAAACCGTATTTTCTTGCCGCGCGCATGCAGGCTGTGCACCCAGCCGTCGCATGCACCGCGCCCTCGGATGCGCCCCCACGGATGCCCCAAAGCGCAATCGGCCGCCGTTTTACATTCAAGCTTGGCGGATCCGCACCTGTGGTTTCGCCATGCCATCGGATTGGCGCAAAGGCTTCGTTGACCTCGAAAATCAATATCGTCGATCTCCAGCACCTGCCCGTTCCAACGCGCGGTCGGTGGCAAGCCAAAGTCCTCAAGCAATGATCACAGGGTTCGCCCGCGTCACGCAGGTTTCACAATCCGCGCCTTTGGTCAGGTGATTCTCAGCGCCGCCCGACACGAAACCAGCACCCCCCCGCGCCGTCACAAATCTGCGTATGCATTCGCTGGCACGAGATCAATCCCGTCAGGTCACAACATGCTTCAACGCCAGAGATCGACGCAAGCGAGCGCATCATCGCGGTACCTTCGTCACGGGTGGCATCCGCCGTCGAGCAGCGGAATGATTCCCGGCGTCAAAGGGCCCCGCCCATCTCGGCGGGGGCCGTTGCCGCGTGCTTTCCAGCGCATAGCGTCCCAGCTTCGGCGCGGGTAAGAGCCATGCTTTTGCGCGACCATCTCTGCGCCCGATGAACTGGCTGAAATTCTTGTTGCCGGAAAACGCGCTTCGATCCGTCGCTTGAACGGCCCTCGCCAATCCCGCCTTCGGCAATATAGCGACACGTCGATCCCATGGCCCAAAAAAAAAACCCGCGTCATGCTCCGACGCGCCACAGCCGACCAACACAATCCGCGTGGCCCGACATCAGGCCTGCCGCGGAATTGCACCGCTTGTGCGACCTGCCGCATTTGCGGGTCGATGGCTCACCGCAAGCAGATTGCGGCAGGGTCGACGCCACACACAAGTGCGCCGAAGCGCAAGAATTGCTCCCGCCTGACTGACGCAGCCGACGATCACCGTCATCAATGACCGCTGCCTGTCAATCCCCGCCGCGCCGACCAGCGCCGTCATACCTCGGCCCCCAGAATGGCAGGGTGCCAAGTCGCGCAGCGCGCCGCCACGCGCCCCCCTGCGAGTCGGCTTGTCTCTACGATATAGCAGTGCCATTGTGCTTTCCTCCCTAATAGTCTCTATCGGAGCCATCCGGATTGCGCCATCAAGCGGATCGTTCACCGTTCAACCGGTTATCGGATGATCACCCGACATTTGGCGTATGGACGGTCGCCCAAGCGGCTGAAAGGCACCTGCGCGCCGACGGAATCCTGCGCCTCTGCGGCAGACTGGCCAGAAAGCGGAGTCAGAAAGCCCGGCGCATCGTCATCACGCGGATGCCATAGCGCGCCAGTTCGCGCAACGGGCAAAGTCATCTCGACAACACCCGCCCTGACGCGCGCTAGGCCGCCTGCCCGATCTGGCCCCGTCGAAGCCGCGACCGACGGCCGTTTGATAAGACGCCACGCTCTTCCGCGATGGAGTCCGCCCTTGTGCAAAGCGCCTGCGCAATTTCGCAAGCAGTGAATACCCCAACAGTTCCATTCACACACTTGCAAAGCCGCACAATCAGCGCCGCGCCATCCCGGCCACACAATCGCGGGCGGCCGTGCCTGCACAAGTTCACTAGAATACGCGCCTTGCGTCAGCCTTCGGCCTCGGCAATCGCCGCTCACGGCCTTCGTCGGTCACAGCAAACACGCAGGAATTTGGCCCATCAATGGCGCGGCTTTCTTCGCCAATCGGCGTTCATTCAAAGATGGTTTACCGTTGGCCCGCTGTGGCCAGAAATTCCAAGCCGTGGCCCTCCGCCCAATCCTGAGGCACCGCTGTGACTGATGCCGCTGTCCGTTCAATGCATGCTATGCTCCCCTGCGGCGAATGTCAGCCAGCCGCTGCCATACAATGTAAAGCGTGGTGCAATTTGTCAGGCAAATTGGCAGCCTGTTTTCGCGATGAATCAGGCGACGTCGAACTATCACTACGACCGCTTGCAGTGCACAGCCACGCGGTGTCAGGTGGTCTGGACATAGGCGCCGTCGAAAAACGGCTTGGGGCTTGAAGCGTCACGCGCCCCCGCTGCCGATCCGCCGCGGTGAGGATAGCACCAACGCAAACAACCCGCGTCTTCCGGCATGGAGCAACGGCCTTGCCAGCGCCCATTCGCTCCCGCCCTCAACGGTGTGTCGGCGCGGTGCCGCGTACCGGCAATGCCAACGCGCGTAGGTTCGGGGCACCTTGCATCCGAGATCAAAGTCGGGCCAACATGCGCCACTCGCGGCCGCGTCCATTTCAAGGATCGCAATCAATCGAGCCCGTAACTCCGTCCAACACGTTCCGCTCGCGCCCTGTCGTTTACCACAAAAGCCAGCCCACAAACCGCCGCAGCTTTGCCATCTCGCGTTACGGTGCGTTCGTTCTACCGACACAGCTGGCAACTCGCGCTGACCGACGGCCATTCGTTCGGCCCAGTTGTGCGCGCCGTCCCACAGTGTAATGAACGCAGCACCACAACGGTGAATCGTGTTACCACCGTCAAGGGCATAGCCCCCAAGGCCGTGATGATTGTCCATACTCGCGCGGCGGCCGTCACGCCCCCACGGTTTTGGGTGAAAGCATACCTCCGATCTGGCACGACGTGAATGTGCAGCCCTCAGTCGATCTCTTTGTGGATCATCGGCGTAAGACAAACGTCCTTTCCGCCTCTTCCCTGATAGTGCGTCGCGGAACCCGAATTCTGTCAAGGAATTGGTCTTGTGCCCTGCCCCTCTTCCTTCCTCATTCAATTAAAATTTAAGGTATTACGTATAGAGGGACAGTCAGACGTCCCCTAATAGGGCCGATTATGTCCCATGTCCGCGGTCCGACCGCTGCCCCTATATTTCGTAACCTGGCTTATAAAGCGGGTCTATGCGGCGAATTCGCGTCGGGCCCTGGCATAAGGCTATTCGAACCTCATTAATAGAATAAAATGTCGTCCATAAGCATGCAAAATTCAGCGTAAAATCCACATTGAGTATAATTACAAGCGTTCTCTTAGGTTTTCCAGCTGCCGCCAACACTTGCGGGATGGGGTTCCCGCGGAACGGTAAGGGAAAAGACAGCTTAAGTACCTACGGACCTTGCAAAGCTTCAGGCGCAGTCGCTCAAAGATGCAGGCACATCCCGCATCACACGACGTATTCGCCCGAGAATGGAAAAGACCACCGTCCGGTTTTCAAAGCTGGAGGTGGCGGAGCTGATTTTAAGACAACCCTCGAACCCCTGCGCGGCAGGCTGGGCGGCAGACCCTCCTCGCCCGAGGACATATCGAAGAAGAAGGGCGCCAGCGCTGGTATTCCACTGTATAGAGAAATCAACGAGGCTGCGCGCAAAGTTGAAGATCAAGACCGGTCGCTGATGCCCGCCGCGCCTGCGGCAAACCGCGTGCGTGCGCGATTGCCAACCTTAAGGCGGCGCTGGCATCGACCGTCGCGCTACATTTCGCCAGCCGGCCGCACGGACGCTACCGTCGTGCGGCGGTGGAATTCGATCCGCAACACGCGAAGCCATCTCATGGGCTGTCCGACGTGTCCGAAGGTGACGGTCTGGGGCACTCATGGCCCGCGACCTTAGCCGCGAGACAGAGCGGATGACTGCGTTCAGGCGGCGCCGAAAGCGTGCCAACCCTGCCCCAACGCAAGCTGCCCCGCCTCGGTAACCGCATGGGTGGAAAGCCGACTGCGCGCCACCTGATTTCATCAACGCCGACCAGTCTGGGCCGACGATCGTCTGCCCAAGCTGCGCCAAATGCGGCCTTTGTCGAATTGTCCACCGGCGCAGTACGCACCGGAAATCCCGATGGGTCATCTTTGCCGCCGTGTCGCGCTTACTGATACGATGCCGCAGAACGCCTACGACAACCTATCAATCTTCCGACTGTCCGCCCGCCAACGGGTACAGCGATGAAACGCGTTTTGCGCCGATGTTTGTACATCCCGCGGCCCCGCTATTGGAGATGACAGCACTAAACCAGCTGAATCGCCACTCTCTGAGGCCGACTGGAGGATCTGGGAACGTTCCGTGGGCGCTGCCGTCGGCACAGATCCGGTCAAGGCGTTTGCCCACATCAAGTTCTATTGACCCTTTCGAGCGTAATAACGAACCTGACCGTGCGAGCAGTCACTTTCATCCAGTTTTAAGCCACATGTACAGAGCACGCCAATTTGAAATGACCAGCCCGCGTCGACATCAGTGCCCGGTCCTATCGTCGATCTATGAAAGGATTATCGTCAATGACCCGCCCGAAACTTGGCGCCGCGCACGAAGCTCCCTTTGATCGGGCCTATATGAATCCGTACCCCTGTGGACGCGTGGGATAAGCCTGGAATGAATAATGTTAAGAAGCGTTCTGTTTTCGACATCAACTTTGAACTGGATGACGGGGAAAAGCGGCCGTTCCCCGCGGGCACGATAGCTGCGCCGACCGGTCGGAAGGAATACACATTCAGGAACACCCGCTGCAAACAGCGACCCGAGTTGTCTCAGCCCCGAGCGCTATGCGCCCAGTCGAGCCCGCCCCTGCCCTGCGCGCCCGTCCCGATGCCACGCGATCTCGAACGTTGAGCGACCACTGAGCGCGCACGCAAGGCTGCTATTCGTGCGAAAACGACGCCTTGCGCAATGAAGCATTGCGGTTAAAACGGTTAGGGTTGATCACTGATCTGTCGCAGACGTCGGAATGTTCATACCGACAACTACCCGAGACCGATCGGCGAGTGTCGATCCGAGCTGGCAGAGCTGAAACAGTCGATCCAATCGGTCGGCTGTCGAACCCCAAATTCGTGTAGAGCAACGACCAACGGCTATGACCATTCAGGCTTCCGAGCGTCTGACCGCCTCGCGAGTTGCTGCTGAAACGGCGATCCGCGCTATCCCGCATCCCCGGCAGCTGGTTTCACCCGTGGAACCCTGGCGATCTTTAACCGCAAAATGGTCGACTTGAGAACCTCGTCGCGCAAAGACCTATCCTTTGGGGGGGAAATGGCGCGGCTTGGCCTGTTCATATGACGCAGGATTCCGGCATTGATCGTCAGCGACGCGGTCACACGTTAATGCCCCAGCGTTGGAAGCAGAAAAAGACCTATATCCGGCAGTTCGCGCGGGTTGGCAGATTGGACTGTTGCCCTGCGACAACCGCCGAGGTGATCCGCGCCGCTCGCTGAGTTGTAACGCTATCTTGGATTCGAAACCCGGACACGCTATGGCCTGAAAAAAGCATCGATCAGGCAACCCGACCGCGCATCGCATGCGAACTGGCGAATCTTGCGTGCGTATTACAGCCAAACGAAAACCCCGCGCCAAAACCTCGCGGCGCCGCAGCCTACACAAAACGTCTTGGCCCTTGTTGCCCGCAGTGGCGAATGCGGTGATCGCGTCAGATGGAAAGGTCGAGATCGCTGCCCCGAAGATTTCTCGGCTGAGCAGCGCGATTTGCAGCCGTATCGAGCGTTCCTAGCGGCGCATGGATAAAAAGACTTGAAAGATGAAACGGGGACAGGGCGGAAACGTTCTGCCTCATTCAGCAACTCAGCCAGGTCGCGCTTATGGGTTTCCCACGCGGGGGAATTTCGCTCCAACGCTTTTGGCAGCTTGTAACCCTTGACCCACAAAGCGTCCACCGACCGCAGCACGCCCTTACCAGCCGCAGCACATTCGGAACGCGTCAAATCCACACGCTGCCATCTCCGCGCAAACCCACAGGCCAAGCCAGCCAAACCGCGATGAATATCAAACCGCAGATATAATCCGCCCTCAAGCTGCTATCCAACCACCGCCATATCCAGCCCTGCACTCGGTCGCGTATCGGTTCGGCGTAGGGGCCTTGCCCAGGTTGAACTGTAAGCAAGTGATGCGCCTGGCCGCCATCGGCCCTAGACCGCATGGCGCCACATCAGCCATTCGTGTACCTTGGCACGACGCCCGAATCGCGTCTAATGCAGGACTGTCCATATTTATCAGCAAGATATCCCACATATCTGCGCCTCAGATTTCCATCTAAGGTCAGGCGTGTATGTCCTTGATCGCGGATCTTGTGTATTCGGCTATGGCCAGGAAATCGGGGGCGAACGTGCTCGGCGATATCGATCGCATGCGGTATAGCCCACGCCCCAACTCTTCGAGCAGAAATGGAGACCTTACGCCATTTGGGGTGGGTCCAAGAAATGCCAATCGATGTGCATCCTTGGTCTACGTTTCTGGGAAAGGTGCCCCGCCCATTCAAACTGCGCGGGGCGTGTATTGCTCTAAATTAAGTTTAGAGACCATTTGCTGATTCGCCGCATCCGCCAATTTTCCGTGATTGTTGTGCGGGTCGAGATCTGTGCGAGTTGGTACCAATTCGATCAAAACCGGGAACGCGCCACGCGGCCAGCTCAAAGGCGGCCTTGCAAAGTGGACGTCTTTGTCACACGCTCCGCATGGGCCCCATAGCCTCGCATTTTGCAGAAATTCCTGATTGAATCAGCGGGGTGGTGCCTGAAATGCGTTCGGGTGGTCGCGTCCTGAATGGCGATGCGGAGAGGGCCGTAAATGGCCGTGTTGGATCAGCAGCAAAACGATGCGTCGCACCGTATTGCGCGGCGGTGGCGAGTTCCCTGACCGCCATCATGAAACCGCCGTCACCTGAACAAAGACGCACCAGCTGATCGGGATGTGCCCACGCGCAGCAACGCCCGCTGAACGATAATCCAATCGCGCCCGCAGGTCGAGCCTAACGATGCGGCCGGGCGGCCAAAAGCGCAAGATAGCGTTGCGCCCAACCGGTGTGGTTGCACAGCGTCCAGCGTCACGATTGTGTCTGGGAAGGCTCGTCGCGGAATCTGGCAAAAACGGAGCGACGCCCATCGTCGAGGCCCATCGTCACCATTGGGGCTGTCGGGTCGGTCAGGGTAACCCCGTGCAGCTTGGCGCACCAGTCCTGCCAATCGCCAGCCGCGGCCCGCAGATCAAATTTGCCAGTGCATCGCGCGGCGGCGGGGCAGGCGGCAAACCCGAGGTCGGGAATACAACCCCGCCGATTCATCAGCGTCGATGCAGCATGCACCAGACCCCGTGTCGGTTGCGACTGTAAGTGGTGTAGGATCTTTGGTGGCCATTCCCAAGGCGAGCCCCGATGACGATCAGCAGTCCGCTCCTCTTTTTGACCGGCAAACTAGCGTCCGCGCGGTGACGTGGCCAAAATCGCCCGGCAAAGACGGGGGATAGGTTGTGCACGATTCCTGCCGCCCGAAGGAACGCTCGCGACGGGGATGTTGTTGGTACTCGCTAAAGCGGGTGATCGCGGCGGCCGGCGTCCCCGACCCAGCCGGACCCGCCAAGCAGCACAACCGCGGAGGCGTTGGCCTGCGCGACTCTCGCCGTCAGCGTCGACCATTATGCTGTCGAAAGCTTAGAAGCTTGGGTCGCGGACATAGGGCGCGGGCGTCGGCGACTTCGACGAATGCGGTCACAATGTCTCGGGCAGTGCGATAACGACCGGACCGGGCCGGCCCGAGTGCGACGCGAAAGCCCGGGCCATATATTACCGGGCACGGGCGAGACCGGCGGATGCCATCATCGATCTGGGTCGCCCATTTGGCGATGGGGCCAAACATGCCGCGTAGTCGACCCTCCTAAAAGCTCGCGTCGTGGTGTCCGCGGGCGATCTTGCCTACCAACAGGATCATGGCGTGCTGTTTGTTGCGCGATCATGCCCAACGCCGAATGGCGCATGCAGGCCCGGCCGCGGTGACCTGCAGATGCCGGGGCCATTTCAGCTTGCCGAGGTCTCCGCCATATTGCGGCACTCTGCCTCGTGCGGCGTTGATCAGGGGTAAAGCCGGTCCTGCAACGTCATGCAGCCGTCCACACCTCGAGTAGCTTCACCCGGCACGCAATCAGGCTGGCCGGCCCCGTGAATCAAAGCTGTCTACAAGACCTGTCCCGCCGTTCGCCGGTTAGGGGCGTTCTGTCCATTCGGCGGCTCCGTCCATGTCATCTGGGTATTTTTCCGTTGGCAAAGATGCCCCACGGCCGGGCGTTTTGCCAATGCCGTGGCGAACACATTGCGCGGAATTAGAGAATTTGACGGATCGCGGCGCATCCGCACACTCAAACCGAAACGGAGATGGTGTGGTTTTGTGTTGCGGATGGATCTCATAAGACCTTAGGTCTAAAAGCTGAATGGTCATCGGCCTTGAACCCTGCGGGCCCTGAGCGATGTCGCGTGTTACAATCACGGTCGAAGAAAGCGCGCGCGTTGCTGGCGCTGCTGGCCGTCGCCCCCGGTGCAGGCGCGAAAGACGGGATTGGCAATACAACATTAATGGAGCGAAACGCGGAGAGCGTGAGGGTGCAGCGACCTGCGCCAGAACGCCGTCCTGCCTGCGCCCGTGCCTTGGCCCCGAGGAGGAAGGTGTTTGCACGGCGGATCCGTACCACGGTCAACGTGTCGTTGACACGGTGGGCGTTGCATGCGCTGGATCTGGCAGTGCCGATCCACCTAACGGGCAGATAGAGTTCCTTAGTCTCGAGTCAAAGATCGGAGTTTTGACAACTGCTGCGCGACAGCGCGTTCTGGCCCGTCCAAATAGAACGCACATCAGGGTCGGCGCGCGGCACGGTGCTCCGGTTGCCGCCCCCGCTTGAAATGTGCCCGTGTAAAGTTATGCCTTGTGCCAAGCGCGATCATCTGCCCCGCCAAGCGCAAGAGCTGGGGGAACAGGTGCTGGACCAGTTGTCGCGGCATGCTTGGATCATTTATGGATTGGACGGTGCACAATGGCCCGGCAGTGCCCGCAGGGCGGCGCGCGCCGACGCCAACTATCGGTGACGGGAACGAGTGCGCACCGACGACGCAGCTGATCCTGACGGCAGAGTGACGCATCTAACGACGCGCCCAGTCGTCCAAACCGCAAATCACCGCCACTCGCAGCGGATCCCGGCTGAATACTGGCCTGATCTTGCCCGCGGTTGCCCGCGACTGGCGATCGAAGGGCAGGGAACTTAGCTGTGCGCTGGGCGCAAGCCTACGAACAGTCGGTCCCCAGTCGCGGCAGCACAAAGCGATGCGGCGCTGTCTGGCCGGGGCGGTGGCATATCAACCGGCTCACGCCCGAGATTCGAAAAAAGGCGCGCTGACTCGAGGATATCAACGACCCGCAATCCCGGCCATGTAGAGGCGCATAACTCTATCTTGCGCTGACCACGCTGGCGGGTCTGGACCGCCGCGACCGACCGCGGATGTCAAATTAGCGCGGCGGCAACCGCAGGCGGGCGATCAACCTGGATGTGTCGGACGGCGCGGCTATTGACGCGGCCCTGTGCGGATGTGGCTGGCATAAACCGCCGCGGTGCATTACACGAACGAGGCCATCTCGTTTGTTGTCCGTCCTCTGCCCTTTGCCAGACCAGCGTGGCACCAATCTGGCCTAGACGGGGACCGCTGGCAGCGATCAACGCGTGAGCGCCAGCGATCCGTCTGGCGCCGCAACACCCACCAAGCGCTTTGTGTGGAAGGGGAATAATCGCGCTGGCCGCCCTTTTGGGGCGATTTATCCGCAGGCCTTCGCAGCATGCGACCATGCCGTTGTGCGGCGTCCGGCTATTGGATCCCATAATGGTCAAAGTGTGGCGCTGCATGCAATGGGGCCCCCTAGCGGTGGGCGCGGGCAAAGCGCGCGTTGTACGAGTTTCGAACCCCGTTTTCAACCGCAGCTAGCAACTTAACTGGCTCCTTCTCCGAACCGGTCGCTGACGCGCGTATGAATTGCGAGATGTTAGGTAAGGGCGCGTCGTCGCCTTGGGGGCCCTTGCACAAGGCCAATCCGTTCCATGACGAAATATCAATAACTAGCGGTACCGACAGGCGCAGGCTGATGAACGCCCCATCCCTCTGACGGGCACGACGACATTTTTCGCTGATGCGCGAAATGGCAGCCCTGGTTGCGCAGCGCGCAGCCGGATCACCCAAACCTGATGAACGCCACGGATGGTTGCGGTTGAGCAAGCGGACTCGGGCCGGTTGTGCGTTGGGACCCCTATATTCCGTTCACCCCCCATGCCGAGACTCGTTGCCGCCTGCACCCGGCCGATATCTTTGGTGACCCTTTGGCCCCGAGATGGAAAAAATGCGGTCCACGCCCGTATTTGCCCTGGCGATGACGGGCCACGCAAAGCCGCGCAGAAAATGGCGATTGCGCGGTCTTGCGGCGATGATCCTGTGACCCATTGGCGGCCCGTCGGCTGCGCCGCGTAACGACAGCCTGCTGGAAGGACCACGGCGGGCAGATCGATAAGGCGCGGATGTCTTAGCGCGTCAACGGCTGAGGCCGTCTGAAGACCCTTTGGCATCAGCGGCCCGAGTGCTGAAAATTCGCGCTCGCCCGCGCTTTCGTCGCTGATCTTGCCATCCCACGGCACGCTGCGGTGCGACCGCCAGGCGATATGGAGGCGAAACGATTTGCGATCTGCTGACATCAGCAATTAAACGCTAGCCAATTTATCCGGCCAGAGAACGTAAGCACCCGCCACAGCGGGTTCTTGCAAGGTTGATGGAACGAGTGGCGCAGGCAGTCCGGCGGGGCGGTCTGACGCAGTCGGACAAGACACCGGTGCGCGTGATCCTGTCGGTCGTCATCACCGCTGTACCCTACGACGGCGCTGGCGGCGGCCAAGAACTTTGATCAGAGCGCCGCAAACCCGACCAGTTTTCACACGGCAATGCGCTGTGCGCGCGGTGCGAAGCGCACACCGATGAGCGCAAGCCCCGTACCGCGATCGAGACAATGCTGTTCGAGACGCGCGCTTTCCACTTCCGCGTTGTTCCCGTCCAGTTCGGTCGCAAGACGGTGTGGACACCGAAGCGCGCCGACGCGCTGCGCCCGCATCAACCCGGGCGCGGTCATCCTCGCACGCCGTGGGGCGCATGAGCCGCGGGTGTGAAAAACATCCCAACGCTTTGCCCCGGGAGGGGTTCTGGCAAGGAACGACAGGTTTGCCGATTTGTCATTCGGGATTGGGATGCAACCATTGCTGGGCACAATGGCGCATGAAAATTATCAACCGAGAGCGTTTCAGGTCATCTGTCGCGGCCGGTACGCCTCTGCCCGAAAGCCAAAAGCTCTAAATGGCCCGTATCTGGGGCGTCTGCGGATGCGGTTTGATATGGTCGAAGGGCATCAGCGCAGTCCACGACGTTCCCTCTGCCGTTAAAGCAGGTGATATTGACGCCTGCGCGCGGCTGCCTCTGCAGGGGATGCTTGACGAAGGTCGGACCGAAAGCCAGGGTTGGGCACGACAGGGATGTGGCATCTTCGCCACCTGAACCTCGTCAATCTGGGAGCTGACGGGAAACACCAGCGTTTGATGCCGCCGCCGACTCATTCGCTCGCCAGCCGACACTCAGTGCGCAAGGTTCAATACGGACGGCCGCACGCGATGCGCTGGCGCGGCCCGGCGCAGAATGATCGACACGCCCCGCACAGTGCTTTGCCCATCTTGAGGGCAAGCGACGAGCTTTTGTGCGGCATTGCTGGCCCATTGCTGCACCCCGATACCAAGCCTGGCACCATCGGGGTAGTTCACGGCAAGAGCATATGCCCCGTCGGCAGATCGCGCTGAAAAGGACGTAGTGGGCGGAGCCGCTTGTCCGAACTTTCACAGAGGGGACCACGGCCCGGTTGCTGTGATGACCGAAAATCCGAAAGGAATGCGGAACGACTCCGCCGCACGCCGCGCTTCTGTATCGCTCCATCACAACCCCCCCCCCCCCCCCCCCCCCCCCCCCCCCCCCCCCCCCCCCCCCCCCCCATATCCGCGGTTCTCGCGGCACAAGGATTCCCGTTCCGGGCTTATCGCGAAATAAGCGGCTGGGGCTAAACCCTGAGCAGCTTTCGCGGTATCGGCGCTGCTGTTTGCTGTGGGGTGGTGGCTTTTGGCGGTGGTCACTTTGCTGCGGCGGCGGATTCTATCTCTCGCTGTGGAATGGTGCGCCTGTCTGTTGCATTGACCCGCACGGGCATTGCGTTGGCATGGCTGCCGAAGTGAGAACGCGGTTGAAGCCCCCGACGACGCTTGCGCCGCATGATCAGTTCGCCCGCCGTTCAGCAGACTGGATGATTCGTGCTATGCGCAGAACCACATCACAATCGTCAGTGCGCTCGAAACCCGCCGTGCGCGCGGCTTGACCACGCCCTGGCCCTTTCACATCATCAAAACATGAAAAATCCGTGGCCCGCCCCGGTTGTCACGGATTCGCCACATCATATGCACGCGTGGTCGGCCCCCAAGCAGCCAAAGCTGATTTCAAGGAATTATGACGCAGTTGAAAGCTATCTTGAGATTTCATCACCAAGGTGCACCGCGCAAACGATGGTCGTGGAAAATTTCGCGGGCTTCCGGCGCAGCCGGTGGTTCTTCTGGATGGCGCAACAGACGGGACAAATTCAAACATGGTGCGCCGTCCAGAAGTGCAAACGCGCTTCTCGTACAGCCGTTTCCGCAGCCTCCACCACGGGGAATGACCTCGCACGAATGCGCTGGTGCGCCTATGGGCTGCGCGGGCGTTGACCCATGATGAATGTCGCGCATGGCCATCTGTTCACAACCGCCCGCGCGCAGCGATCGATTGAGAACGGATCAGGTGCCAAACGCGTGTTCCAACGGCTGGGGCGCATCCGCTGATGACCGCGCCGTGATCCGTTTCGACACGGCTCAGGGCGGCAACCGTTTTCATCGGCACGCTGCGCAAGACGCGCGCAACGCGAAAAAAAAAAAGTGGCCCGGGCCGCTGGGAGCGCGCTTGAGCTTGCATGCTATTCCGACATCCCGCGCATATCGCTTGTCTCGCGGGCTGTCGCAGCTTCGGCTTCCAGACACACCCACATAGCGGGCGCGCACGCGCCCATCCTTGCCACGAATGGCTGCGCGGGCGCTGGTCCTGGGCATGCGAACACGCCCGCCGACCGCCATGGGGTGAGCGACGTTCGCCACGCCCTTGCTGCGTCCTAGCACGCATGCGAGCGAACAAAAAGGAGACAGCATGAACTGTCAGTTTTTGGCGACATTTTGGGTGAACGGTCCAAAACCACTGTGCGGGCGAGTGGAATTTCACGGCCGCGGCTAGCGCATAAGCGACGGGTTGCACCCGCGCGACGGATCTCGCAGCGATCATGCCCAACACGCAGGCCTTGCCAAGGCAAGGCACGCGACACGTGTTGGCGCAGAGAGTCATTCGGTATCCGATTCCGCGGCTATTGCCTTGCGATCACCGTGCCGCCGATCCGCCTGCCGCGCGGGGCGTCCGCCGATACAATCCGGTGACAGATCTGTAACCACAGTCGGACGCGTTCCAACTCGGATACAGCGCGATTTCGGGCGGGCGCAGCCTTGTCTCGCTGTCGCCAGATTTGCATAACGGACAAGCCTGCAGGCGTTTGTGTCCCGCAAGCATCAGGCTTGAGGCGCGGCAACGTGCCGCAAAAAGGCGTCGCGGATGCGATCAGGAAAGGTCAATTTGCATCAAGCCAGCGCCGGCCAGGGGCCCGACGACAAAGGAAGTGACAAGCGATAGACCGACTGGACGGCATGGGAATGATCAGCGCCCTTATGACAGGTTGCCGATGAACCCGCGCTCGGCCAGATCTGATCACCAATGGATTACCGCCAAGATCATTGCCGTGGCCATGGCAGTGTCGCTGCGCGCAAACCCGTCGTGTCGCGCAGCGTGCGCAATCGTCTGCGCGATATCACAGTCTGGTGCGCCGGTATGTCGTGCGGGTCACAGGATTACAAGGCGGCCCAAGGCAACGCCCCAGCACCGACGCCATCTGGCCGCGCTGCAACCGCTTCTTACGGCTCACGCGACGCGAAGGTGTACAGAAGGCTGGGTGGATGGACCGGTCGGATGGATGATACATCTGGACCACGCAGGGGGGACCCTTTTCACGACCCTTGTCAAGAAGCTGGAGCGCGAAGTCGGCCCCCTGCATACCGAAGAACTGCTAAACCGTTAGGCCGACAATGATATTTCGCACGGCGAGAACATCCCTGGCCTGTACGCCGATCGGACCCATACACGCGCGGCCAATATCGGCGACAGTCCGCCCCCGTCCACGAGATCACTTGAGTCAACACCGCCCCGCGGTTGCGGCGTGGCGTACCTCATAGCCAGCACCTTTTGAACACCGCACGGAATAGCGTCTGGTCGATGCCGGATGATACGCCACGACAGCAAGTCAACCGCCGTCTATTCACAGGAAGGCACGTGTTTTTCCCCCCCCCCCCAAAAAAAAAATGTTCAACGCCAACATAGAGCGGATTCGAGTTGGGTGAGCAACGTGGATCAAATGCCACGTCCACGAGCGCGCACGGGCCCGACCCGTTGATCACGCCGAAAACAGCAGGGAATGAATTTGTCATCCGGGTCCAGCCGGTGCTGGCGCCGGAATATGTCCGATGACGGGCGTGCGACACGCCCGCACGTAATTTCACGCCGCCACCGTGCGGGGGGCTACTTCTTTATCCAAGCACAACAGGCGCTGCGGTACCGACACAACTATAGTTACGCTCCTATCCTTTAGGCGCGCAAACCTTCGATGCGCCGTTTTTCAGATTTTTCCAACGAAGGTTGAAATTACGACCATTCACGGTCCAACTAACCTTTCTAACTGCGCATTTTGCAAGTACCGCCGCCTGGGCTATTTAGAAGGCATAAGATGAAACTATAAACACGGACCACAACGGCATTGGCGCTAAGCGCGCCGCCTGCGGAGATCGTCCAAAGATCGACCAAGGTCTCGACTCACCGACATCACGAAAGAAGGCCAGCCAAACGACTTTGCCAACGATAAAGACGGCAATACGTCGAGCTGGGTGCCATCGAGCAGGTAAACAACGCTGACCGCGCGTGCCCGTCGGGAGCCTGAAAAGCCGAACCAGAAAACTGGCAAAACCAGCCTAAATCGGGGGAAACGGCGTCTATCAGACGCAATGACCGCGGCTCGCTGAACGGACATCAACGGCGAGAGAACCTTAAGCCAACGATATAACGGCCGAAGCGAATGATATAAGTGGACGGGGTGCCGTTATACGTGCTACAGCTACCACGGACCCCGATTGCGAACTTTCGGACCGCTGCAATGGCTATCGCAGGTGGTGGGAATCCACGGACCTCAAGGATCCGATAACCCCGGAATTGCATGAAGCGCCTTGCGGTCATCGGCACCGAACGCGGACGCCGATCTGAAGACCTGCCCAAGGCGTTATTCGGGCCGATCACGTGAATGGAATCCCGATTCCGGTTTCAAATCGAACCTGACACACACGATACAAGTGCGCAGAGGGCGAGAACGCCGAGATTTCGGTGCGGCGAAAGTCTGGAGACCATCGGCAAAAAATACACGTCCAAGACCCCCGGAAGCGATGTACTTGAATGCACCATTGGCGGAACGGTCAAATGAACAAGACCATTTGATAATAACGGCTTTTGCCGGACGCGACCGCTGACCGACCTTCATCAACGACTGAAGTCCGACAGCGGCAGGGACCTATTCTGGCGCGCATGGCGATGCTGACGAAGTGCTGCGTCGAACTGCCTAAACGACGGGCTGAAAGCCCATGAACGGTAGCGCCTTCACCGCCGACAAACAATAACGTCGTAACAACGGGATAGAATGCGGACTCAAATAAGGGCGCTCTCTGCTGGCCATGACTTCAAGCAGCCTGCTCGCCGCAACCATTAATCATGGGGAGACGCAGAAGAGATCAGGGTTCACGCCGATTAACTGCTTGAGGTAAACCATGAAACTCTATTTTATGCCGCCCTGATGGGCTTCTTGTTTGTGTCAATCGCCTGGATCGGCCAGGCCGCGACACCGCAGACTACTGCAACAGGGGAGTATGACGCGGCGCGTCCAGTTCGGCCAAGCGGTAAGCGAATGACCAACGGCCGTGCACAGGCTATCTGGAAGCAGATTTTGCGCGGAAAAACCACCGCGGCGCGATGAGTTGTTCCGCGATCTGGGGCGATCGCGCCCGCCATGAACCGGCCGACGGAGCTGACCTGCTGCTGGCCCATCGTGCGATGTACCGCGCGCGCCAGTTATCACCAGAGCGGCTGGTGCGAAACCGCCGACGAACAGCT
>Ga0163217_1081834_pt1 | contig 17507 bp, 17 predicted proteins | sample SynspAceP_FD_185933 | JGI IMG/M metagenome (GOLD analysis project Ga0163217, IMG submission 185933) | Saline lake microbial communities from Ace Lake in Antarctica - Synechococcus sp. Ace-P (PacBio error correction) | ecosystem: Environmental > Aquatic > Non-marine Saline and Alkaline > Saline ...
CCACACACCACCAAAAAGGAGAAAAAAGAGAAATTAAAGCCGATGGGCCACGGGATTATTTCAATGCGACACTTCGAAAAAGGGCAAGGTTTTCAAACCCCCCAGCAAAGGCAATGAAACGATTCAAGACCCGTTCCCCCGATCCAAGGGCTTCAATGGAAATGCCCGTCGCACGTGATTGAATTCGTCGATGCCGGATACAGCCCTCCGGGGTGGAATCAATGGATGATTGGCGAAAGGAGCGGTGTTTGTAAGGCGATTTGAAGGAACAATCTCGAAAACTTGATTGGTTAGCGGGTACGGCAATTATCGCTGCCCCAGGCCTCTCGAAGGCGGCTAATGAAAAGTGATTGGAACTGGGGGCTTACCCAAAGTGACCCGTGGCAGCAGCCGCGTTTTGATTCTCGTGGGTGGTTCGATACGGACAGCCGTCCAGCGGGCAGGTTGAACTACTGCAGGTACTTTTTCCCATCAGGATGGCGCAGAGCGGTTCTCGGTAAGCGGCGAATGGTTACTGGAGCACTACGTCGTCGAGGCAGTTTGAAGATCGTATGGCGAATTCAATGATGCGTCGGGGTGCTTTCTTCAGCAGGATTAAAGAGAATGAGAACGATGTTGCTGGGAATACCTGGCTTTCAAATTGAGCACGTGTTGTCGCATGAGTGGAGTGGATTCCAGTGGGTGGATGTGGGATTACTCGTTTTCAGTTGTTTTATCTGAAGTATGGAGCGGAGATCGTTAAGCATTCACCGGGCGTTTTAGTCATGCGGAATTGCCGATCAGCAAGAACCATCTGGTCGGTCCTGGAGCGAGAATCAACTGACTGGCAAGTTTGGACGAGTTCAGATAAAGATTTGAAGCGGTTAAGCGCCCCGCGCAGGTTCCTGAAAGAAGTTCTGCGTTGGTAGCGGTGCCACAGAAAGAAAAACGAATTTGGGGAGGGGGTCGTTTGCTGCGCGAGTCGCCATTGTCGAGCAAAGCAGAAGATGACGGTTCAACTGCTGGCGATCGCCCCCAATCATCCACCCGCACGGTCGTGGTGACTAATTCGGGATTACGCGGAGTTTACCCAATCATTCATTTCCGACACTGAGCAAACTTTGTTGATATGGGAAGCATTTGCTTTGGCTTTCTAAGTCAGTTTATGCCGCGAAGCGAGGCTTGAAGACTCGCCCAAAAGAAGCGTGGTGCGAGGTCATCGGGATTGTTGTTGCCTTTTTTATTACGTCTAGGAGTGGGAGGTCATCTGGAGTTAGAATACGACTCGTCCCGAATCTCGTAGTCCAACTGATTTGTTAACGCGCACGGCATACTGGCAACGTCCATCGACCCGGGGCAACGACACGATAGTTACGTACAAGCGTGGAAAAAGCGTGACGCTCTGTCAGCGGTTCAAACGCCGGGTCAGCCCTCGTGTCAGTTTAAAGGCAGTGTGAAGGCCTACTGAGCTTCGGTATCTAAGGGTGGCGGACTGCAAAGCACTGATGTTGACCGAGAAGTGCGGCTGAAACAATCATTGGCTTCGAGTCCCAAAAAGTTACCTATGAAAAGTGGCAAGATTGCGCGCATGTATTTTCTAGTTGACGCATGACAGTGGCTGGTATGTACGCGCGGCACGATTTTTGGGGCATGGGCGCAGATTTTTCGTCTTTGGTCGAGTGGTGGTCGAGAACGCTGGATTGTCCGCACGCGAGGCCCTGTTTCAGTGCGATACTTCGAGTTCTTACGTTGGAATTCGAGAGTATTGCGGATGTGGCGGCGAGCAGTCTTTCGGCTTTGGACATAGGAAAATAGCGAAAGGGCTAGGAATTGGGGAGCACTTTCGCGATGCGATATCGTTGCAGCGACCTTCTGGTTTCATCGTGAAACTATAGGTCACAACGGAGGTATTTCTTTTTGGGGCAACCGTAGCGAGAATAGCTCGAATCATTCACAGAGTTTGCAGCAGGAGGAGCAACGAAGTGGGCTTGTCCGGGCTAGCCATTGGCAGAGCTGACCGGCACGCTGCGAGTAGAATGTTGTTGTCGTATGGTAGCGCTGTTTCCCGGGCGCCGGCAACTGATCCAGAGAGACGTAATCCGTTCCGGAAAAGGAATGAACTATCTAGATCTTCTCCTTGATCCCACTTTTATCGGGGGTTACCTAATCTTTATATGAATAATATAAAACAAGATTAATGATTAAAAGACATCCCGACAAGCAGAGTTATACTTGCATTATCAGAAGCTTTTTAAGAGGTGCAAGTAAGACCAGCTTCTAATACTGAATCACTATTAATATTGCAGAGTTTAAGATTTCATCCTAATTAGCATTTGGATACAGGAAGAACGAACTGAACCGATTTACTTGAGGGATAAGAAAATAAAAAAAGAGACATTGTGTGGGTATTTTCCGATGTGGGTGGGGTATGGATATCACCGCATTAATGAAAGGATTTTATTGATCGTACTTTTTGCCAGGAATAACATTTTACCTATTAAATGGAAAAGTATTTGCCAAAAAAGTTATTGAAAGAAAACAGAAGGGTTTCATTGAGTGATACACTAGATGGTATGTAATTACCTGTTTGAAAAGTCTGGTTATAAATCATTCAAAAAAGGAAATTAGAGTTTTGTGGATTAGCCTGTCCCATGTTACATATATCTCACAATTAAGATTCGAATGGTCGATTATAGAGAGAATGGATTAAGGAAAATATATTTTAGGTGAGAAATTGATATATAGGCCACGAAAAAGGGGTTCATTCCGACCGGAGCGTGCGCAGATTCCAGGGCGGGAGTTTTCGAAGCATGGTCTTGAGTCAATGGGTATTCAAAAAGGAGCCCCGCGAACGGGAAGTTCACCCGGGGACCGGAACACCTTGGCGGACGCTTTTTGCAGGGAAACACGGGCGGCGGGATATCCTTGTCAATTGCGGCTTCTGCAGAGTTTAAGGCGTTTTTCCGGGGAATTCCATGGTAACGGTTGCAACTGCGACCAATTGATTCGACACTGGAACTATGCCTGGAAAACTGCGGGCGCCACGCTTCCGGCGGTGAGCCAAAAAGTGCGACTAACGACCATCAGGGGACTTCGATATTCCTGTTCTACAGCAATCTCTCCAATTTCTAGCTATCTTTCCTCCAAACTCATAGAAGCCTCAACGCGTTTGTAAGCGTCGCTTCTCCGCGTTCCTCCAGAATAGACCCACACGGACAGTGTCGTACTCTTGACTTTTGAACTGCAGCATCCCAAATCATGTGGCCTAAGGGCTTGCGAGCAGGGCGAGCGTATTCTGGATACATTCAGCAGCCTAAATCCATGCGGTATCCCAATTATAAATGAAATAACAATTCTTCTGGGACTGTAGAAAGGCGCAGGGAAACGTTTCTCTCCTTTGGCAGGATTTTCATCTTTTCGCTTGGAGCGGCATTTCATCGGGCAATCGGTCCATCTAAGTAAAGCCTGGCCACCTTGAATGCACGATTTTTCCGTTTTTTCCCAGCCTTCTCCATTTCCTGGATATCTGAAGCATGGTCTTTTTTTCGAGCGTCTAAAATGTCGAAATGGCTGATCATTTGCGAATCGGTATTCTCCGGAGTCAATCGCAAATGTATCTGTCGGAAAGAGCGATCCATTGTAAACGATCAACTATCATGGCCTATTTCTCTCGAGTCTCGCGGATGAATCGCCTTCGTCATTTTGAATCGCTGTATTTTCTTGTCCCCAGAGTTAACTTGCCTTGTTTGGCACTTGAAGGAGGCGGTTCAATGTACCCATCGGCACTTCATTTATCGACTGGGCTTACAGAGACCTCGGTCCCCAATTCGGAATTCGGATGGAGAGATCATAGCGTTTCAGGTCCATTTTTTGAGATCCAACTACCATCCATGTTTTAGCACCAAATCAGGATGGTTCTTGTTAGACGGGTGGAGCATCGTGCATCCCATAATCAAGGAAGATATTCCAATAGAAGATTCACTTCATATTCGATTCGGGCCTTTATTTTCCGCGTCTCATTTCGGGATCCCTATCGTACTGCCGAACTGATCGATCGTGGCCTTTTCCCAGCATGAAGTTGAGCATTTTTGCGACGAACGAGTTTTCAGAAGTATCAAAACTGGGATCTCTTTCGAGTGGAACAAGCGATCGCCCTTATCCAATAAACTCGATATTCCGACTTCTTTCGCCAGCCGTCCCTTCCCGAGCGGATTGGCCGCCTGGCAGCAAGTTCTCGAGGACCGATGTTGCAATCAAGGGACAGAAGTTTCCACTTAAGTGGAACCATCGCTGACGGGCATTTTTTATTGCTCAATTTTTAAGGAGGGAAAAGTTCGAAAGGTGATTACTTCTCAGCGAAGAAACTTCCTCCGTTGCGAGGGAAAAGCATGGTCATGGGTCAAAATAGAATTTTTTACGGATGCGCGAGCCGATAGCGGCACTAACGATAGGGTAGTTTTTTTTTGGGACTACAAAGTCCATGATTTGTTTGCGCAGGCATTTCGCTCAGCATGCAGTGGTTCGTCTCGCCCTTGGTAGATAATTCCGAAGTCAGTAGCCCTCAACTGTGTTCTTATCCGGCGTTTGAACCGCTGACAGAGCGTCGCGGCTTTTTCCAGGGTTGTGATTCGACCTAATGCGTGATGCCTCTGGGTGATGGACGTTTGTCCAGTGTGCGCGTGTGGCGTTAACAATCAGTGCGGACTACGAGCTTTCGGACGAGTCGGTTTTACCTCCAGATTGACTCCCTCCTAAGAAGAATTAAAAGGGTACAAGTTCGCGAATGAATTTCAACCAACGGCTTTTTCTTCTTGGCGAGTTCCTTAAGCGGTTTTGCCTCGGCCCCATAAGCCGACTTAGGAGCCAAGGCAAATGCTCGTCATGTCCGCAACGGTTTGCTCAGGTGTCGAAATATGAGTGCGGTGAATCGCGTAATTTCAAAAGTGGTACTCGCGGTCAATGCTTTGCACGCATAACTGACGACAGCTGACGACTGAAAAACCATCCGATTTGGACGGTTTGGGATCCGGATGCTGGTCCACTGTGGGCAATCTTCTGGTCTTCCCCAAGCGGCAAGCCAAGATAGTAGTGTGACATTTGATGAGCGTTTTTGGCGACCAAGACGCAAGCCGTGCAGGCGACGATTGCAGCTTTAGCGCATGCGATGTTTCGTCGCTTGATAACGATGGATAAGACCGAGTGGTCGTTCAGTGGGTGGCCGATGCGTAGTGCTCGATCGGGCTGCTCCGGCTTAGCTCCCAGCAGAGACCGCATTGATCGCGGGTCACGAAGCACAACATTAGGGTTTTGACCAGAAAAGCGCCATTTACCGTTCCGTTTGCTCCACTTGGCGTTTTTCATAGTGCGTGCAGTTGGGGAGTTTGCTTCCATTGATCAGTTAGCAACGAGCCCAACTGGATAGGGTGCGGCGATCGATCCAAGCGGTGCGCGATGATCGTAGATCTGAAAACGAATCTTTTTTGGCGATCGAGGTATTGGGGATCCTCATACCGACCGTTGATCGGATTGCCGCTGGAAAAGTGTTCGCAATTCCGGCATGGTCGATTTGTTAAACCAGCTTGTCGTCTGCAAGATCGGCGTAACCAGGCTGATTGGTGCTAAAGTCTCGGATTTGAACTGCAATCGGGCCTTCTTGCTTGACGAGATTGGTCGATGAGAGCGAGTTCGTTGCAGTGATCGATAAGACGATCTACCTCGAGCGTGATCACACATAACCGTTTGATGGAGCATGAAAGAAATCGCTCGAGATATTGTTCGTCGGTCTTCAAATCGGGATGCAGCGGCTTTCGGTAATGGCGACGATGCAAGCTGGTTGACGTTCGCGTATCGAAGCGGTTGGACGCAGGGCGTTGAACGGGCGATTGATACGCCTGTCATTTCGACTGGGCGATTTCGTGGTGGTGATGCTTCAGCTTGGAAGTCCTTCCGAATCTGCTGGGGTCATCGGCTTGAGGGAACCGGCGTTGTGCTCGACGGTGGTTGGTTCATAATGACCCGTCGTAGTATGTCGCACAGGAACCATCTGGAACGCTTCTTGCAAAGTCCACTGGAGATGCGAACTTCTCGTGGCCGACTTGTGAACCGCTGTTTGGATGACTCACCGGCTTTGCGACGTAAGCCGTTGGGTTTCGATTTTGACGATTGTTTTTGTTTATTTCGATTTGTGACCATTCGAGTGTTCACTTGGAAAGGAGTTGAGTTTCTTCAATAAGAGCACTCGAATGGTCCTTCTTGCTTAAGATTTTGATGATCTAGGGAAATCGCAGGGTCAGGTTTCTTTGAGGGGCTTCCTGGTCTTAATTGAGTCTGACTCGCCCGTTTTCTTCATCGAAATGCAATTTGGTCGTTCGTGGTCATAAACCGCGATGAGGGGGAAACTTGTGTCCTGGGGGTGTTCGTACGCTAAACCGGTACGTGCTTGATCATGTTCGTGATGTTTGCGGATAAACACGTCACAAAACACGTAACGATTTTACCGGACCAGAGATATCAACATGGCTTCGACTCGTTCGCAGCTCGCGTTCTTGGGGCCAATTCGTTCGGAGGTTCCCATACCGCTCGAGCATGGTGTTGTAGACGTGATGCCTCGGATTTCGATCGAGAATTTGATTTGGTTTTGAAACACCGGTTGAGTTCGGTACGCATGGAACAGCCGAGAGTTTGCGCTTGACGTCGTTGTGTCGCCCGTCACGGATCAGTAGAAATGGTGATGCTGATTTTGAGATCGTTTTTGCCGATTTGGCCTCGGTGTTTTCGTGAGGCGTTTGAGGAAATAGCGACCTCTGCATCTTCATCGTGACGTGGGCTCGCAAGGCTACGTTGGTTTGTCTTCTTGAATTGATGCAAGACTCGTGGCTGCATCCGGGATCGCCGCGACCGAGCTGGGCGGAGTCATTGAATCGAAACGTTTCTTACCATTCGTAAAGGGTAATGCCGGTGCCCGCAGACGTTCGGCAGCGGCTAGGTTAACGTGAGGGAGCGAAGGCACGCGATCCATTCCGGAGGCGGTAAGGTTCGGTCCATATCGCCATTCGCCGGTCAAATCATCGAGTGGCATGTGAGACTTCGCACCGGGATCGGCTTTGCTGCATGGGCGGCGCTCGACGGTGGCGGGATACGGGCGCGGAATCACGGTTTTCAAGCGGGGTCGAGTGACGGTCGGCATCGACCGGCGTTCGTATTTCACGAAATGCGATCTAAGTGATCGGCAATCCGTGTTCGGACCGGTGCCCCGAGTGGTGAGTTTCGGTCGGAATAAAATTGTACTGATCGACGACAATTTCGAGCAGCTTTGACGGCATCCGAGTTCGGATATTGGCATCGCCGTTTTGTGGAAGTTTGCCGAATACTCGGTCAAACAAATTTGGGGCCGCTTCTGCATCGTCGCGCCACAAACTGCGTCGGAGTTGAAGGCTGTGAACGTTGGTCCCCACGCGCTGCGACGGAAGACGTTCGGCGATGAGCGGTTCGAGGTACACACCGGCGGTTGTCCGTGGGTTGGCAATGCGGCGGATGATTTGGGTCATGGACGACGCCCGATCGGGCTTCGCCCGCCCGACGGCATCGCGGTGACGCGGCGGTCGGCGCCATCGTAGTGCGCGTTTGATGCCAGAAATTATCAAGGATTGATGCGTGCGGAGAATAGCATTTGTCACGCAGGGCTTTTGAGTGTTCGAGCAAGCGTCGTATGCATCTCGGTGCAAGGGTCGGGGATGCGGAGTCCGAAGAACAGTTGAAGGGGGGGCGCGACGGGAATCGTCGCCGAGGCGTTTCAGGGCCAAGGCACGGGTCGCGAGCATGCTCTTCGAGCATCGGCAGAGCGATGCAGCCCAGCCATTGCGGAGCAGTGTGCGGCGATTATACTGAAATGTGTTTTGATCGTTGGTCCTTGGGGTTTACAGGAAATACGGTCAATGATTCGGTAGATTTGCGGTAGTGCTTCACCGACTCCCGGTGATTGAGTATCGTTGCACGGAGCGAACATGTTGAAGTCGAGGTTGTCCAAAGAAAACTGAATCAATTTGGCGGGTCAGCCATTCGCCACTCCGCTCGTGGCGTGTAAGAGTTTGTGTCCATATGCCGGTGGTTTGGTAGCTCCGGGATTGGATTCCCGGAAATAAATTTTCCCGTCCTTCGCGACGGTTGCGAATCGTCCAGCTCCTGAAGTGCCGAGTCCATCATAGCGTTCCAAGCCGATGGAAGGTTGGTTCGAAACCGTTTTGGCAGCCCGCAGGACTCGTCTCGGACGCCGATCCTGGCAGGCATGCGGTGTGTGCGTCGGGGGGCGTCGGCACGGGCGTCAATCGAGTCCCGATGGCGGGTCACGCTTACTGAATAAAAGCGTGCAACAAAACACTCGCGTGACCATCGACGCTCATCGCCGCCGATCGTCAACAGACTGCCTGGGTTAGGAATCCGAGCGGGAACGGTGTTCGTTCAAGGTCAATACTTCGCCAGGCGTTCTTTTGAGGCGCGGATGCGTAGTGTCGGGCGAGTTGCGGGGGAGCAACGTGACGGGGGCTCGACCAGTCGAGAGGCTCGTATCGTCATACCGCAATACGGGAACGTGTCGATGGTTTTTCACGCTGCATATACGGGCGAGCTGCTTCGTCCATCGGGAAGTGTTCGGAGTTGGGGTTTGGGGTTTTTTCCAAACGATCGAGGTCCAGCCATTGGGCATACGAACTGAAATCGATCGTCTCGACGCACGCGGAATCTTTCCTTCGCTTTGAGTTGTTCCCGGATTTGCGATTCGGTGTGCCGAGTTTGATTCTGTTTGGCCCGCTTCGAAGAGGGCCTCGTCGGGTGGCCGCCCAGACGGTGTGCTCAGCCGCGGAGGCGATTCGTAGGGATGGCGTGCCATAAAAAACTGTTTCGGATCCCGGGTTCGGGGTTTCGAGCCGGTACAAGAAACTTGGGGCGATTGCAGCTGCGCCCGCAGCACATACGACCGCTTTCGTCGAACGATCCGCCGGCGTGCGCAAGTGGTCGTGATGGCGCGATAGAGAAGGCGATTTCGTCACGCTGAAGTGGGCCGCGTTAGACCGGGTTGGATCGACTCGATCAGCGGGCGCATTTTCGAATCCGTCGGTCCCGATTGACGCTGAAGGTTTTGAACGAAGGACTCGATCTTATTTGGTCACAATCAAATCAGCGAGTTTCCGCGTAGGCACGACGTGTCCAAGTCGACGGTCAAGTTGTAGGCGTTGTTTGGCGAACACGTCGCTCGGCACGTCGGCGGGCAAATCGCGTTTTTGGCCTCGTCCGAAATGTCCACGCCCAGGACGCTTGCACGGGTTTCGATGTATTCATCGATCGTCAATCGGCTGACCAGCGATGGGTCGCTCCCGCCGCCGGTGGGAGGCGTTGAGATAGAATTGGCGGGGTCGATGTATCGAGATGACCACAATCGGCGCGCTTTCGATCATTCTTTCAACAACGTTTTTCTTTATCGGAGAGCGGCGGGTTTGTCGTGTGGCATTTTTCATACGATTTCGACTTGGATTCCCAAGCAGATGTTGTCGCTCGTCTCGACACGAATCGCATCACCGGAGTCGCCACCTAAAACGCGCTCGCTTTGTTGGGAGAAGATTCCACCCGCCTTGTCGGGTCGAGGCGTCGTGGGCTTCAAACAAACAATGCCTGCGCAGCAACCGGGGCGATCGAGTTTTCGAAGTGATCGGCGCGACGGGTGAAATGGGTTTCGATGCGACCTGATTGGTTCCGACGCGGTCGGTTTGCGTTTGTGGCCGGCTTGGTAGTTCTGTTTTGACTTGGTCGGGGCTGAGGCATCGGTTGTAAATCGCCAAACAACTTGCCAGGTCACCCAATGGCACGGCCGACGCTCGGTCCTTCGTTGCCGATCAGCAGCGGTCATGTGTCCACCCAATTATCGAATCGTCGCGATGTGGTGCTGTCGCGCTTCCCGGCCATCGACATAAGAGCCGCTGGGGTTGCCGTTTGATAGGTGGAATGGATTGTGGTTCATTTCTTGTTCGATCGGATTTCGACCGAGCTTGCAGTCCAGGCAATCCGTTATTGTCCGAAACGAATCGCGCAACCGACATGGATTTCGTCACCCTCGTTGGCCAGGCGCGTGAAGTTCCGATTGCTGGTATTCCGACGACAGGGTCACGATGCGCCGCGGGCCGGCTTTGTTTCCGGTTGGCCGCTCGCAACACTGCTTCGATACGTGATGCACGGATTTGTATTTTGATCGCTGGGTCAAACGCGTTTTCGAGGACGTCGTCGCTCGCCCGGAGTGAAGCGTCTCCTGAAGAGTCAGCAACCGAGCGAAAACTGGATTCCTTTGGAAGTTCGAAGCCCTGCAGGGAATCTTGCTCGGCGTTTTGGAAGTCAACAGCACGTGCAGCCGTCGGTGATCCGCGTGGGGGATTCCGCCGAAGATCGGTGGTTGCCAGCGAAGTTTGCCAAATAAAAACGCGATACGACGAAGACAGACATGGAAGCAGAAAGTCAGGCAGGAGTAGGTGGAAAGGGGTCATGAGCATACCCATATTGATCCGAGGGAGGCGTCGAACAGGACGCAGACGCGTTCCGCTACTCATTGTTAGGCAAAATGGGTTAAGGCAACGGAGAAGCTGTTTCGGGACGGTTTCCTAGCTGTTAAAAAATTCAGTATTGAGTGTTCGTTTCAATGTTGTTTGTTTATATTCCTGCGCAACGCACGATCGTGGGCGAAGACGGTAGCCGGGGGTTTTGAGCAAAGCGAACACCTCGGATTCGTGTACATCTCGCACGCGCGACAAGGGGGACGTCGATCCAATAAGTAGAGCATTTTTGCAAACCGCAGATCGTTCCAGATCTTCAGTGCGGTTCGATGTAACCACGGATGGACGCAAGATAACCACAGATGAAATCGCAGCATTTCGCTTGACGAGGGATTTTCGTGATCAAATCAGCAGATGGTTTTGTTTTTTATTGGTGTCATCTGCGTTGTCGTGTTGATCGGATGTTTCCAAATCTCTGATCACTATTCAGTTATTAATGACTTTCGAGTGGTTCGCAGAACCGGCTGAGCAAGTCTGCGATCTTCAGGATCGGCGTGTCGGGTCGTGACCGACTCCGTGAGATATCCATTCGCTTCAGCCGCGGCACATCTTGGATCACTCAGGTATTCCTCTTGCGGCCAAATTAATGCAATCAGTTTTACCTGAGTCAACCCGATTTTTACAGCAGCGTTAATCGGCCTGCGTGCAATGCAATTTCTAGTTTGACCATGACAGTGCTTTTCATTTCTGGTTATCTGACGGTTAAGGGATGCGCAGCTCCGGGATCGAGGTTTTATCAAGCAATGGTGCAGTTGGTCCCATGATCTGATGAAAAATCGTGCAGGTGAACCGAAATCCGCCGAAATCCGGACGAGGACGATTCGGCGTTATTAACGCACCGCTTTTGCGGAAGACGTGTCGACCGGATCTCCTTGTCGAGTGGCCTTCTGAGAGTCGACTGCGTTTTTTTTCTGGCTTACATAGTCTACAGCATACATATCATTAAAATCTCGGTGGACACGAAGAGTCATGCTTGAAACATCCGGCGCACGCTTCGCCGGGATCAACAGTATTCTCATCGATCATCGACCCAGGAGAAGAATTCAAAGATTGTCCATCGCTGGGGTCACGGAAATGGAGGATGTTTATTCTCAGAATACCGATAACAGTTCGCGTCCCCGCGGGAATTCAATCGGGTCTTTGCTGGCTCCAGGTGCCGGTTGCCGGGATCGTCACCAGCGGGGCCTCGGTTGTGTTGCAGTCGTGTCGGTGTCCATTCGCGGCAGGTGTAACGGAACAGGGTTGTCGACGGCGGCGTTGGGTTTCGCTGATGCTCGGGTTTGCGAAACTGTCGTAAGAACGAGGGTGGTTGGTGATCGTGGCTGAACTGGTTGGCCGCGTTGTAAGGCAAACTCGACACGTTTTGTCCTTGCGACAGCGTTGCCAACCGCTACGCGGTTTTTGCTGGACAGCCGATAATGCGTGCGAGAGCGTACGTACGAATAATCGGTTCACGGAAATCACGCGTCATGGTCGGAGGGTGGATATTGGGTGGCCGGATTGTTGGGGTCGAACTCGCTGGGGGAAGGGCATGCGTGAGCGTGAGGTAGTCAATGGATTCACCCGTGTGCGGCGATCGAGATCATCGTAATGAAGCGTAGCACAATTCGTTGCTGTTGACGCTGGTCATAATGGTCGCCCTGGAATCTAACACGGAAATCTCCGGGTTTCGAGCAGTGGGTCGGTTAATCAGCCAAGGCTTTTCGTTCATTTGATGGCAGGTGATGTAGGCGTGAGAACCGGTGAAACGTCCGTCACTCGGACGTCAACTCAGGGACCTGCTTGGAGATGGCAGTCGTTCGGCGACCTTTAGTTTTGCCCCAATGGCGGTATCCGGGAGGCAACACGCGAGGTGTCAGCGTCCTCAGCAGAGAACGACGGTTTTTTTGCGATTCGTTCTGGGGGAACGTCGAGGTGGCTTGTTTTCGGTTCAATCGCCAAGGGCCGCTTTGAATGTTCGTTCGGTGTGATTCGCTCAGAGTGGTCATGGTTTTGTAACGCACGTCAACACTCGTTTCAACAAAAAACGGGAAATTTCTTATCTGGAAAAGGTTTTTTTTTGGGGGGGGGGGGGATTTTGTTTTTTAACGTCGCTCTCCGTTTTCAATTCTTCCTCTCTCTCGATTCAACGCAATGCATCGGACAGATGTTCAGCCCGGTCATCTTTCAAGCGATTACTCCTGGGATCGTTGAGCTCCCGTAGTGCAGGCTGCCAGCCTGCCCGCCAATAACAGGCTCGCCGCTGAGCTAGGGTTTCTTGGCATCAATGAAATCCCTTAATTTCAATTTGTTCTACTATTTCAATTACAAACAATATTCCCTCCATGTTCGCTCAAGAATCGCACTTCGATCACTTCAGGATTGATTGACGATCAACGGACGTTCGCACTTCTCTGTCTCCCGCCAGGTGGTCTCATGGTTCACTTTTGCGAAGGGCCAAAAACATGGAGGCTTTGGTCGGCGTAATCTCGGCAATCCCGCTGCGGCGGAATGTCGAAGATGCTCCACTGATGATTTGATGCATGGTCGAGTCAAAGAGGACTTTTGGCGTTTGTAGTCCGACGGCAGGTTTGCTGTGTCAGTAAGGCCGACCTGGCGATCGACTGGGAACAGCTCGCGACAACATGCGTGAAAAAACCCATCGATGCACCGGAGTCGTAGAAGACGCGGCCAGGACGCGGGGACAGGACGCGGGCCAGGACGCGGGCAGGCGCCGGGCAGCGCTACGAGCACGTTTTCGATTCGATCGGCCGCGACCAGTGGGTCCACAACGCTGCCATGCAGGCGCCGAAATCTGGACTTCGCTCGCGAATACTGCCGAAAACGAGGAGCCGACGTCACGTCGGCTTGGTCCGCGATATGAATACTCGATTTAGGTTGTGGTTCAAGCGTTTGGGAGTTGCGCGATGGGGTTTCGCGAACCGGCGATTCAAGATCAGCGATCGATAGCGAAGGGCATCGTGGCCGCAGATGCCAAGGCCACGTCAAGTTTGAAGGATCGTTTTAAGCCCGGTGGGCGAAGTCTCACGACCGAAATCCCGGAGGAACCTAATGAATGGATTGTATCGTCAAGCCGGTTACATTCGTTTGCACCGGAGCAAATAACACCGTTTGGGTCGGAGCTCGCCGGCTACGATCGGCGGACGATTGATTGTCATCGATTCGTTTCGGTGGTCCGCATCGCCGACGTCGCCGCATCGGCTCGAAGCGTTAACGGAATCGAGGTGCAACCGATGCTGGGCGAGGTCCCGGATCTCGCGGCGGCGAAGCATGCTAAAAAATTGCGGTTTTATTCGACGTTCAGTTACTTAATTTGGCGCTTCCCGGCATCGTTGGGCATGATGATCGGCAAACAATCATGAGCGAGACAGCAAGCTTAACATCGGCTCAATATGGCCTCAAATCAAACGCGCGTGTCCAAAACTGACCAAGGTTTGGTTGTGGTGGGGGAAACAAATGCAGTCACTCGCGATTGGGCGTATTTGATCACGCGGCTGGTCGCACGCTGAGCGAACGGCCGCGAAGGCGTTGCGGAGTAAGCGGAAAGGCTTTTCGGATGCGGGACGTTTCTTGGTCGATTGGTCAGGCGAAATCGAGACGCTACGAAACTTGACGTGCGGAGTTTGATTCATTGCGAGGCGAAGAGGTCACGTTTGATCCAACGACTGGGGCAATTCAATTTGGTGCCAACGTGTTTTTCCTTGGCAACCGGGCGACAACGTGATCCTGCGAAGGCGATTCTCGAGTAATGGTTCCTTGGCTGAATCTCGCGATCGCGGTGTCCAGAGTGAAACGGTACCACGACGCGACGGAAAGCGTCGAGTCGACGACCTTGATCGCTGCATCGATGAGCGAACGAAAATCATTTCGGTTAGTTGGGTGGGTTACGCCAGCGGATTCGCGAATCGTTCTGGAGCGTCCTTCAGTCGAGGCAGGCCACGAGCGGGGCGTGTTTGGTTTTTCTTGATGCGATTCAAGGGATGGGGATCTATGCCTCTCGACTCGAAACGTGGATGTGATTTTCTTGTCGGCCGACGGGCACAGTGGATGTTGGGCCCCGAGGGCGCCGGCGTTGCGTCATTCGGCGACGACATTTGAATATGCTGCGAGCAGAAGTCGGTTGGGGAAGCGTCGCGGAACGCTTTCACTTGTTTTTCAGGTGGGGTTCGTTCGATTACGAGAGGACGCCGCCGATTCGAGACAGGATATCCACATGCCGGGACTGTGGCGTTCGCCGCCTCGCTGGACGTTCGTCGAGGTCGGACTGTAGTCAACGGTCCCGAAGCGATCGCAACCGAGGTCGGTTGAAACGCGCGGGCCGATTGCGTCAACTGATTCGGGAAAGCGGCGGCGAGTTTGTTATTCGAGAACTCACCCGCAGCGACCCCAGGCAGCGGGATTGTCCACATTCATGTCCGGTGAATCGCCGTCGATTTTCCGCGCCGCGCCTCGAGAACGGCGTAGTGGTGAGTTTTGTCCGCGGTGGGGCGTTTCAAGGGGCCAGCTTCATTGTTTACAATGAAGACGGAGAACCTGAACGATTTGGCCGACTGATCGCTCGCGAAAGGATATCATGATCCTATGCAGCCGTTGAGAACGCTAGCGCTCGTTAAAGTACCACAAAACCGTGGCTAACGCAAAACGCTCTCAAACGAAACGTGGCTTAAGGCAAAACGGGCTCATCAAACGAAAACGTGGTAAGGCAAACGGCTGATCAACAGAAAACCGTGGGCTAGGCGAAAACGGCTCATCAAACGAAACCGTGGCTAAGGCAAACGGCTATAACCGAAACGTGGCTAGGCAAAAGGTTCTTCAATTGAAAAACCCGTGGCTAAGGCAAAACGGCTCATCAAACCGAAAAACATTCCTGACCGGGAACTCGAATCCCTTGAAGGCGATTCCCGCCGGACTCTCCGCACGCATGGCCGTCTCACCGGGGTCATTCGGGCCGATACGTCGGGCCATTTTGCTCATCGGAGGGGCGTCGAACTGTTCGAGCACGCTCGTCAAATCGGCATCGGCATCAATGCGGATAAACGATCCTCTGTTTGACATCGACGCAGCGAATGAGTTGATTTCCATGGTGACTCGTGATTGCCCGAACGTGCGGGTGGAAAAACGTTCGAGTAACCTCGCGTGGATTTCGTCCGTTCGTCGGTTTCGGCGGTGATGGTGCGTGGGCATTCGTCCCTACGAATCGCCGCGAGTTCACCATGTTGATGGCCAATCGGCAACTCGACCGGCATCGAAACGTCCTTCTTTCATGGCGATGACGTTTCGGACACGTCAGCAGTTTCGTTTGCTCACAGATTGCTCAAATTAGTGAGAGACGAGCATTTGGATAAATTCGGTGGCCCGCGAAATCATTCTGCGATCCGCAATAAAATGCGTGCCTCGCCCTGCTCGAGGACTCGTGATTCCCTACTGCAATGCCGTTTTTTTAAAAGGCACTGACAGCGATGAATCACGGCATCAGCGGTGGGATGATCGCTCAATGGAAGTGGAGAAGGGACGGGTCCTGAGTTTGAGTAACCCAAGTTGACGCATGAGCATTAGTTCGATCGACCGCTCGAAGTCCGGTCGAGTTCTTTTGCAATTCCATTTCGCTCGTTAGATTGGTGGTTTGTCGATAATGTCGGTCGAACTCGTTCTGTGACGTGACTTTCGAAAACGAAGTCGGGAACCCGCTTCTTCTCCTGTTTTGAAACAGACGATCGCCTGGTTCGCATCAAACGTGAAAAACATCCGGCACGATGAACCCGAGTTCGGCTGGCCCGAATTCGAATCAACAACAAATGTGGCGAGAATAGACTTTTGGTTGCGTAACGCTGGTTCGAGAAATTGAAGAGACGAATCATCCAAACGCCGTATGCGTATCGTCTGCCCATGGGGGTTCCCATGCGGTTGGTACTCGGAATTGAATCGATAAAAATTGGCTGTACTCTCAACACACTTTCGCCTCGCAGAGAGTTTTCAAGGGACAGTTTTACCAGCGATCGCTGCGAACGGAATGCGTTGTTGGATTGCCTGGCTGAAGCGATTCCGGGACGTGAAGCCGATTGAATCATTGAGGCATTAGCAACCTCAGCATTCCCCCGGCTTTCATTGCGGTCGATTGAACCAACGATGGAGCAGATCATACCTGGAGAGTTCGCGTATTCGCTCAACGAAGTTTTACAACGGATTCGAAACGCAGGGTCGCAGAGGAACGCAGCGGTTCCATGTTGGAATAAACATGGGCGAAAATGAAGATCTCTCAAGACCAATTTTCCGACAGCCAGGATTAGCCGTGTCGATGTTCTGCACATCAATGCTGTTGGTTATTAGTGGACTGAGCGAGCAATTCCGCGCTGATCTTCTGCTGGCGATGTCTTCACAGTTTCCCGTTTCCCGCTGTTGGATGAATTCTGGAGAGATGCGTACTTGGACGAGCTAGCGGTTCTCCACCGGACAAAAAATTCAGCGATTGGACTCGATTGGATCTGGGACTACACGTATGAAAACGCTTCTTTTCCGCGGGCGGAATAAACACGCGATGGTAACGGGCTTCGATCGGCGTGGATTCAGATTAAGTCATCCCACGCGATCTGGGAGCCGTCCTCGCTGATTCGCGATTGCGGAGGTGTTCGAAGTCACTCGCCTGCCGGTCGGCGGAAAGGAGACGACCGCAATCTCGACTTCATGCAGACTCGGTATTCCGTCTCGCCCTGGTTTTTCGGATGCGACTTGTCAAAGTTTTCAGTCTGACTTCGCAATTCCCGAAAGTCCTGTACGAACTTCCGCTATCGGCTTGAACCTTAAACCCGAATTTGACATGCGGCGAAATACAGGATGGTCACAAATATGCGGCGGCAATGAAATATCAGTCCCTTACTCCAACGAAACACGACAAAAATGGAACGCCCCCTTATTCGGATTCATATCCTTGATTTTGTT
>Ga0163217_1039094_pt1 | contig 17504 bp, 20 predicted proteins | sample SynspAceP_FD_185933 | JGI IMG/M metagenome (GOLD analysis project Ga0163217, IMG submission 185933) | Saline lake microbial communities from Ace Lake in Antarctica - Synechococcus sp. Ace-P (PacBio error correction) | ecosystem: Environmental > Aquatic > Non-marine Saline and Alkaline > Saline ...
CTATGGCGCGGCCAATGACGTTCTTTCCCGAACGTTGGGGTATGGGCAGGCGCCATCAGCGTGTCGTAGTTCCGCCCCGCAAGCCGAGACGGCCCAAAGGAGCGGCGAGCGGTTTCAGCCAGCCGGCTTTGGCGTATGTTTCGTCGCCCTCGGCCTGCAGCAACCTTTGGCAAACCGCCGTCGAGCTTGGCTCGCGGCGTCTCGGCGGCTTATGGTTTGGCGTTTTGCCCCGCAACGAGAAACGTGGATGTCGCCACTCGATTTCGAGCGGCGGCGAAGCCAGCCTTGGGCGTCCTTGGTCGACAGCGAGGTGTGTCGTGTCGGCTTATGATGACGAAAATGGCCATGTATGATCCCTTCTCTTTCCCCCCGCGCTTACAGCACGTCCTGCTTTCGTTTCTTTGATGCTTGTCCGCCCAGTTTCGGCCCGCAACCGAAAGCGACCTTGGACGCCTGCCTTGCGGCCCGCCTTGGTTCCTCGGTCCTTGATCAACCTCAAACCGTGGGTGCTGTGTCGACGCCGAATTCAGCGGCCGGTCCTTCTTGTCGACGGCTTCTTTCTTGGCCTTCATGATATGGGGCAAAGAGGCATAGCGCGGCCTCGTTGAGGCCGCAAAATCGTGTGACGATCGTCCGCATAAGCTTGACCGAAAATGGTCTGCAACCCGCCATCGACTTCGCGGGTGAACGTCCCGGCCGAGCCGTCGCCCGGATTTCGACCTTGAGGCGAAGGTGGCCTGCCCTCCAGCCGAGCAGATGCGGAGAGCCATCCTGGCCGGGTCTGGTTGGCGTCGTCATCAATCGCTTGCTGCCGAGGATAACCAGGAGTCGGGATTTTCTTCGCCGACGATAGGGCCCTTGAAGGAATCTTGGCAACGGCAAGCTGGCTTCGACGATGCGTCGACTTCAACCAGGATCGCCCGGTCGGCACCCATGGCGAGAAGCTGTGCGCAGGGTTTCCTCAGACTGCCGCTCCGATGGACAGCGGCCAATGACTTCGGTGGCCCTGCCGGCTTCCCTCAGACGCATGCTTCCTCGATGGCGATCTCGTCAAACCGGGTTTCATCGAACATCTTCACAATGGCGGAGATCCGACGCCACTGCCATCGACTTCAACCCGATCTTGACGTGTTAAACAACCACCCGCTTGACGGCAACAGAATTTCATCAGATTGGCCCTTCCGTAAATGTCTAACTAATGCCACGCGGGGAAACAAACCAAATGGCAATTGCCCTGCGGATGCGCCAATGCGCTTAGGATTCAGGACGCTCGACACGTTCCCGGTGAATCGGTTGTAGATCCCACACCATTTTCGCTGTCCGACAGTCCGCGATAACTTTCATGGCTCTGTACGCGCTGTGCAGCAGTGAGCGCGCTCAGCGTCTTGGAGATGTCATCAATCCTCGATCTCATAAGACGCCATATACTTCCAATTCCAGCGACCTATGCTGTTGCACATCGTAAGGACCAGAACCGCTGCGCTGCCATGACCCCGGCAGTTTGAGAACGTCCGTCGAAATGCTCATAAGTGTAACCATCATTGAATTCGTCGTCCGCCCCTCACACGGGTTGGTAAGCGCGATCAAAATGGTATTTTCCCAGCATCCTCCTTTGACCGATCCAAGCACTCGATCCAGTATGTCCATTTTTCTAACGATTGTTCGATTTAAGGGCCAAGCAGAATTTGAATTCCGACCATCGTTGATAACTTCACACTCAAAACTGAAACCGCCCTCTTGTTGCCGGAAGCTCTAACTCCTGAGTAGGATAGAGCAATGACAACAAAGACAACGAACAAATATTCCCTGAAGTTCGCGAGCGTTTCGGTTCGAATGGTTTTTTGGACCACGTAGGGCGATCACGTTCGCGATGGGCGGCGATTGTATCAATAGCGCGAGAGAGCGGCGCCTCAGACCCTGAAACGAATGGTCAAGAAGGTTGAAGTCGAACAGCAGGCAAACGTGGCGGCATCTCGACCCGACATGGCGAAAAGATGAAAAGGCCGGACCGAGGAATGTTGCCGCCAACTCTGTATAAAGGAGTTTAATCTGGCGGCCATGTATGGCGAGAAAGTGAATGCCGGAGACGTTGGTGCGGGGATCAGCAAATGTGCGGGAATTTTGTCTTTGATGGGCTGCTTATTTTGGTTGCTCCCGCCGAGGCTCGGCAACAGACACGGATTCGGCGTCCGCAGGCGACATTCGGTAAGAATTGGCGATGCCGATCGCAAGCTTCTGTCTGTGGAGCGCAGAAATAACCCGAGCGCGCAACGCTGTCCAATAATGCCCTTTCCTTGTATCTGGCCCACGCGGTTTTCGTTCGTGCGCCAGCTTGCCATAGCGCGGTAGAATGCCTGTCATTTTCAAAGAACCGGCCATCGATCGGATGGATGCTATGTGGTCGTCTCTCTGGCAAGAACGCCTCGGCGTTGGGTCCGTTCAAACCGCGTTCGAGCGCGCGGCATGACCACCTTAGGGGTAGCCGCTGTGACGCAGGACTGCGTCGTAGGTTGGATAGCCATCATACGCACCATCCCACAGTGAACTGCTGATCTCACCATCGAATCTGATCCAGCAATGGCTCCACTGCGAGCGTCGCCGGCTTTCCTATTCTGTCAGAACTAGGGCAATGATCTCGCCACTGTCCGGCCATCACCGCCAGGTGCAGTTTTCGCGCAGCTGCGCCGGGACTTTGTTCCGTGCTTTTCTTCCAGCCATTGCCAGCGCCATAGATCTTCAGCCGGTGCTGTCGACCAGAACATGAATGGCCCGTCAGCCACAATGCTGTAATCCGCTTCCGCCCCTGTCATCAGGCTTCACTCGATGCTGCCTGCATAGTCGCGGCCGGTCGCTGCAGCACCCAATTGACATCCATGTCGACCTTGGGCTGCGTGGAGAGCAGGTTCATCACCGGGCACGAATTCCACGTTCTTGCGGAGTTGCCCTGGAAGCGGCCTCGTTTCATCTGGTAGACAATAATATCCAGCTTCGCGGTTTTTCGGAAATAAGGACGTATGCCCGGAACGCCTTTGGGGCCCGCGCACGTCGATCTGGCTTTCGCAGCAAAATCGACCACCGGAATAGTTGAATTCATCGCAGTCGCGGAAACGCCATTGAATGAACACGCCGTCGTCAGCCGACAAGCGCCACGAGCACAAGTTTCCAAAGGCTGGGAAGGCCGAATTGGTGTCCCTCCCACCGAGGCAAGGTTTTCGTCCGTATAGACCGGGTCAAGACGTCGCGGACAACTGAATCTTGGTTCGCGGCCGGCAGCATTGTTGCCTTGAGCCCGTGGCGAATGCCAATTTTCTTGGTAGCGGGGTGCGAATGAGGGTTCATGATGCCTGGTCCGACATGATAACCGTTGCTCACAAAGGCCGTGAGAACACCCACGGGCATCCCCGCGGAGAACGTTGAAGAGTAGCCAACGATGCCGAAACACCACGGCGCCGTAGATCAGGCGCGGGAACAAGCCGCATGCTGGCGCGGGCAAACAGCATCACAACAGCAGGCGAGGGTCGGGATGCGTGAATCCGATTGCCCAAAGCGCAATCGCATAAACCACCAGAACGATCGAATCAACGTTCTTTGACTGGCTTGCCCGTGATGGCGCGTAGTCCGATTGCCCGATACAGCTAAACCAAAAGCGAAACAGCAGTCCCGGTACAACGCCAGCGACGGCATCAGGCGGGATGATGCATGAAACCCGTCATCTCCCATCGCCATAGCGAAGGCTATGGAGACCAGCCCCGCGAGATCAGCGATTCGTCCTTGTGATCCTCGGCGGCGGAAGTTCAGCACTTCCGCGGCTGTTCTAAACGGGGGATTTGCTTGCGCGGTTTCCTGAGCCAGCGGTAGATGTTCAAAATCGCCGGGATATCGCGATGAAGAGGCGGAATGATTCAAGCACTCCGGGCGCAAGCAGCCAGGGAACCAGCCGTGGATCTGGTGAGAGCCAGAAATACGCTCTACCATCGGGAGACGCAAGGGCAAAGCCGACAAGTCTGGCGCAACGCGGCCAATTCGTCGTGTTTCATCATCCAGCCCAAAGCCCCAAGGCCAAACAGCATGAAGATGTCGCCCATGGCTGGTCGCCTAATAGCTCCTACAACCCATGATGAGGAATAAAGGGCTGGCGATGAGCCAAACGGAAAAGCTCCGTGCTAACACAAAAGTTCTGCCAGAGTCGGCGTTATAGCGAAACAAATCGCACGCACCGACCGACGAGGCGCAACACGAACCAGAACGAAATTCAGAAACATCAGGTCGGGGTTTGGGAGATCATGCCGGGACCGGATAGTATCCAAACGAAAAACAGCGCGCCGAGGAATAATCGCGGCGGCAGGGCTCCGGGAACGCTGAACAGCAGCGTCGGCACACAGATCGGCCGATAACCAGTTTGCGGGTTGTTGCGCCTTCTGAAGGCCCGCAAATGCCGCGAATCTCACAACTTGCCTGGATTTCGATTTGTCCTTAGGTAAGATGCGGATCGCGTGCCCGGTAGGCGACCCAGGTTAGAGCTGAAGCGCCGACTGCGGAACGAAGCCCCGAAGACGCCGATGATCGAGGCAACGTAACACCAGCCAAACCGGTTCGCTTCCAGAAATCGCTGAAAATCCGGCGCCTCCAGTTGCTGACCGTGATCGGTGTGGTGTGTAAATGCCGCACCTGCCCGCAAGCATCGAGAATCGCTTCGGCCACGCCGAAAAGCCCTAAGTTGCGACGATGGTTCAGGAGAAAGCTCGTCGACAGAATAGCCCTGCCCGAAGGTGAACCGGAAATCGGCTGCTGCCCGAATGCCTGGACCGACAACTCCGAGAAAAGCCCGAGGCAGGCGGCGCAATACCTTTTGCCAAGATCCTTGCATAGTCATCGAACTTGCAAAAGACAGTCCGACAAAAAGCAAACATAAACAGTTCCGCGTTCCGAGCATCAAGCACAATGGGCCCAGCCACGGGAATGGCGACCAGCAGTGATCACGTGCCCCATCAATGCCGCCAACCATGGAGGAAAGAATCCAACGCCCAATGCGCGCGCCGCTTCGCCTGTTTGGCACGCAATGCCTTCAATCGCGTAGGGGCGGAGGCTGGCGAACCGGGCCCGCCTAAACAATACCGAAGTGATTCGTGTCCGGGACGTGTATAACGATGGATACGGCGCAAGCAGCATCGCAAAGGACCGGAGAAATCGTCGAGATAATAGATGAAGGGGGAGAAGTATCGAAGACTGGCGGCCCACACCGCCCAAGCCGGGCAGCATACCAAAACCCATGCCTGACCAGCAGCCCTCGAAACAATGCCACAGGCGGAACTGTCGGTGGAGCGCATCCAGCGCAGAGAAAACGGTGCTCGAGCATTCAGAAGGTGACCTTTTGGAGACCAGACCACGTTCGCGGTTTCTGGCAGAATAGTCAGGATCCAGGCGCGAGCCGTGGACCCTGGGTCATTTTTGGTAATCAGAACTTGACGCCGGAACTTGGTTGTCCAGCAGGTCTTGAGGTAGGCGCGTACTTCGTCCAGAAGGCGAGAAAGACGCCGCTTGGATGGCTTTTTCCGTCGCGGGAATAAAAAAAAGACAAAACCGGCTACTCAGGCGGGCACCATTGTGACCTCGTGGCTTTCTGCCTGAAACTCCCGGATTCGGGCATTGATGTCAGCCCACGGCTGGGCAAAGATATCCAGCACTTCCTGTGGTGGTTGTCGCTTCATGTAGCCGTCAGGCATACGGCGTAGGTAACGAAGCGATGCCTGAAGGCTTCCGCGAGCGTCGCATGCCCGACGGTGCCTTTTGCCCGTTCAATGCTCATAGATCTTCAATAGACAGAGGGTCAAGTTCCGTGTGCGATAAGGATCACGTTTGGGTGAGCTTTGCCATCCGCATCGGCGCTGCCGCTGTCCATAGCGGGACCGCGGTGCCTTCTTCGCAGATGGACAAAACTGTGCGCAATAGACTGGTGTGGAACTGGTAGTCGATATTGACTTCACCCTGCTCGAATGCAAGCCGAACCGGACCACGCCCATTGAAGCCCACACGATTTGAACGTTTTTTTCCCCCCCCAGAAACCCAGCCAGTTCGAAGACAAAAGCCCTGGCAAATCGGAGCTGCCGCAGCAAAAAATGCCGCCATTAGAACCAATGGCGTTTTCGAGGACTTGATGTCCGCGGCGCCTGGTTAAACGCCGGTCGATGGCGACGTATATGGCCAACGCGCTGAACGGGTGGCTGTTTAGGCGACGCGTATTCAGCGAGCTTGGTATTCCACGCCCTCTGACCAAGAACAAAAGGGTTCGCAGTCCGACGAGTGGTGAAAAGGATCGTGTCCCATCTGATTTGGCGTTCTGTTCAAACCAGTTTCGCGCCGAAGGATGGAGCCACCGCCAGGGCGGTACGATGGACATTGATCTCGGGAATTGCCAGGTCAGGTGCTTTTTCCGAAATAGGGGCTCAAGGAACTTGGCCTGACAAAGGTCGCTCCACCAGGTCAAATGGCACGATGAGTCATTGATTTGCCGGCGAAGTAAGCCCTCTTGTGCATTTGCGGCTCCTGGCGGAGAGCGCCGATGACGGCCACCAAGGTGGCGATGGAGTTACTGTTTTCATGATCGTCCTCCCGTTTATATTGTTGCAGGCCGCCTCGGCCGCGACCCGCCGATCAGCACCGACTACATGTGCAAAACTCGCCCAGCCCGTTAAATCCCGAACGGTCAGTGACGCCTTCGGCGAGGTATTTTTTGGCAGGGTTGAAATCCGATGCCTGACGCCCCTCTTGGCGTGCCGTAAGCGATGTATATCGCCAGGCAACAATGTCATTCGTTGCAGACGATCGTTTCAATCAGCGTCGGAATGTCCAAAATAAGAATCGGCAACCGAAGGCCGTCTGACGGATCTCGCCCATTAAAATTTCGGTTCAAGCCTGAGTTTTTGAGACGTCACCTACTTCATGCTGCGGTCACGAATGTAGGGGCCCCATGGGACAAAAGGGTTCGAATGCCTTTGCGTATCGACCCACTGATTGTTGGACGCCCGTTGCAACTCACGCGAAAGTCACATCGTTGAATGACGACATATCCAAACAAAAGGTCAATAGCTTTGTCTTGGCTACCTGAAAAAGCGCGGGTGCCGGTTAAATCACTTGCCAAAGCCGCTCCCGGGGGAGGGGTAAAATTCGATTCTGTTGCTGTCCGTGAAGAGAGCCTCGCACCACTGCTTCCGGCTCCAACGATCTGGTGGTCGCCTTGGTAGAAATAATCGGGCACATCGGTAACAGCCTCCTTGCCGCTGGATCAAATCGCCAACTCGATGAGAATTCTTTCGCGTGCGCGAAAGTAGTTCTTGAGCCCACGCAAATATGTCGCGTCGGGGATCGGGAACTCCGTGAAAGAAAGAGTGACGTCAGAAATGGGAAACGCGCGCGCTCCACCGGCGCCGCTTAACCTGCCAGTCCTGAATGCCTGGGGTGCCTGCTTCAATCAGTTGCGCGAACAGCAATTAGTCGGCCCGTCGCTCTTCGGCACAGACAACGAAGCTGAATCTCATCCTATAAAGCCTGCACCAATGTTCCGTTGCTAAATGTGACTAATTTCATTTTCTCGACAGAATGCCCTTTTTAACGATAAATTTAATTACAATATATAATCCGACTGTACAAACAGACTCTCCTGCACGTATGAGTTGCACCCGTGAACCAAGGCATTGCGAATCCCCACCATCGCTCGAAGTACCTGGCGTTCACTCGTCCCGCGGCGGAACTCTCGCCCAGGCGGCCTACGGGCGCTACGGACGGATATCCTCAGCGTACCGTCCTCCGGTTGAAAGGCTGCGGAATCGAGAACGAAATCTCTTTACGAAATAGGAACCTGACCCCGCTAGGGAAGCATTGCATAATGCTAGCAACCGATCAGTTGGTGATCGCCGAGGACAACGGATGTCACCGTGGCGCCGCTGAGCGCGAGCGAGCGAGGATCTCAACATAGCTCGGACGCCATCGAACTCTCTGCGCGTGCGATTGTCCATCGAGCACGGAGATGCGGAAATGGAGGCAAGTGTCGTCGCGGCAAGCTAATTTGATGCAAAGCAAGGACGATGCCGCTGCCAATCCCAACATCCGCGTGCCTAGATGCATGGTGAAAGCGGCAAATACCGGTTTTTCACACCGGCGCTGGTGGCAAGCCTGCGGATCACGCTGGTTGTTAAAACGCGCCCAGTTTGCAATGATCATGTGCGGCGGCGCTAATCGTCGCGCCTTCGGTCTTCAGAAGCTCGGTCAACCCGCGATCTGTGCGTTGAGCACCAGTGCGATTTCGGAAAGCTGTCCTAGCCCTGCGATGGCTGATCGGGCCTGCGATCCTGATGACTTGCATTTTTGCGCTCAACGGCGGCTGTCTGTGCTGATGCAGATCTCCACAGCCAGGCTAGTGGTAAATGACCCTGCAAAGCGGCGCTGTTTTCTTGTTGCCGGCCTCTTTGCGGGAATCGTCCACAGGCGGCCGCTGGCGGCGCGGAAATTATTTGTGTTTCCGATGTTGCCTGTGCGGCCGGGCTTTTCCGCCGCTTTCTGCAAACCGCGACGGGACAGCCGCGTCTGGCCGTCGCCAACTGGCTGCATCTGGGTGTTTTCGCCGAACAGTCTGCGCCGACAATATCCCGTCGGTCTGATAGGGCCAGATGCTGCCAGTCATTGGCGGGGAGCCTTTTGCGGTGCCTGGCATTGGATCTGGTCTCGAGCTGCGTTTCTGGCTATCATAACCTGTTTTGCTGATCATTCGTCGGTGGGGCAATTCTCTGGAAACCGGCTTGCCGGAAATCGCCAGCCGCCTGTTCCCGTGACACGGGCTGAAACCGTCACCGTGTTTTGGCTGTTTGCTATGGGTATTATGGCGGTTATTTCGGCGCCAAGGCTATGGGTTTCATTCTGTCTGCCGTTCATGTCGGTTGAACGGGGGCTTGGCTGGCGGCAGGCAAACCCAGCAAGAACCTTCTTTGCCTCCTGCATGAATAAATTGCGGTGATTTCCGCTGAGCTTTCCGGGCTGAATCGACTGGGTTCGGCATGGCTCCGTTCTGACCGGCTCGCTCATCGGTGGCTATTTTGGTGCCGGCGGCCTAAGTTCAGGCTGTTCCCGAAGAAATATCTGGTGCCGGCGTGGGCTGGCGTGGGTAATCTCCTGACGGCCTTCCTTTTCTTACTGGATAAATGGGAGACGATTATGCGGAATTTGCATGTTTGAAGTGAACACTTACGGCCGCGGGCTTGGAGTGCATCGAGAACGAGAACGTGATCGATCTGGTCGCTGCAGGAGCTACTGCGGCGCTTTTGCGGATGTCACAAACTTCATACCTCGGCGGAACCCGCGCTCATGGATGCTGTACACGCCAATCTTTAATACGGGACGCCTCCGGGAAACAGCCCGCCACGCATAGACGCAGTGCCGGTTGCTTGGCGCCCGACATGCTTCAACAGTTCTTTGCCGCAAGCAAATTAACCATGCTCACAAACGCAAGGAAAAACTGAAACACACCGCCTCATGCAAGGAACCCGAGTTCTTCCTCAAGACTGCCGTTGTGTCATCGGCCAGTGACGGGATCGTATGCGAATCCAAAACTCACCCGCAAACTGGATGCGAGACCGAAGTGGCCGATAGTCATTCGGCAAGCAGGCGCCCATTCCCGGTCCGACGGAATGGCGCTGATCATGTGTTTGGCTACATCTGTTTTCCAACGATGTCACTGCACGCGATCAGTCCAGGTGGCGCCAGACACCGGAAGGCCTCACCTGGTTGAAATGGCAGAGGCAAGCGCGTTTTGACAGCAGCTTGGCCTTTTGGGGCCTTCCATCGTCCCAGCCGACGCCTTGCAGATCCGCAGACCGCTGACGCTTCGCACAGCGCATCAAAAATCGGCGAGCTGCGCCAGCAAGGCAAATACTTCTGAACATGAATCTGACATGCGCGGAGTTTGATCCACTTTCTCGATCAGTTTCACCCGCTGAACCGGGCATGGTGAATGCCTGACATGGCACACCCGCCGGGACGGCTGGTCTTCAGACAAGGACCCCGTGGCAAACTGGGCGCCGGCGGCGGGACTGATTCCGGCAATACGCGCTATTTGCCTCCCGCGATCATATTGAAAGCGAAATCGCCGAAATTGCGTCTTGCACACACCAGTCGTCAGTCTTGGCTGGCGCCAGATGTGATTATCTGGAAGGGAATTGGTTGCACGGACCAAATTTCACAACGTTTTACGTCTAACGGCGGCCCAGGGTTTTCGAAAATGCATGATCGTCCAGCATGCCGCACAAACATAACGCCGCCGCCGCCAACACATCGGCAAGGATGAAGTTCAAAGTGACGAACGGTCAGATACGAAGCTGGCCCTTCGCCGCCCGTGGCAGTTTTTTGATCCTTTGGAATGACTACCGGAAGCGGCGTGAGCGGTTGGGCTGCCCCACGACGCAGACGCAAGACGCCAAGACGAGAGGAGGCCAGCCTCGTTACGCATCGTCACTTGCGGGGCCTGATCTGAAATCGTACCGACTGACATGACAAAGCCAAAACATTCCGGTGCCTTCAAAGGCCAACGTTTCCCGTCAGAGATCAATTGCCTATGCGGTCTGGTCCTATTTCGTTTCCCTTGAGCCTGCGCGAGTCGAGTGATCTACTTGCGACGCGCGGCATCATCGTGAGCTTATGGGATATCCGAAGTGGGTGGCAAATTTGGTACAAGTATGACCGGCTTCAATCCGTGGGGATCGGCCTGCGCCGTCTGATAAATGGCACCTGATGAGTGGTCCAGTTCCTATCCACGGACCGGCAAATTCTGCTTTGGCGGGCGCGATCGACAGCATGTGATCGTCTTGATATTCTGGTTCAATCCTCGCGCACATCGCGCAGCGAAAACGCTTTCCGCAAGCTTAATTCAAGCAGTACGGCAGCCGCGCGTGTTGTGGACACGACAACCTGCAGCTATAATGCGGCTTGAAAAGCCTCGCGCCCGGCAATCGACCACGCAGGCAATAAGGGCTTAAACAACAGGTCCGAATGCTCGCATCGACCGACGCGGCGCCGAGAAAAGATCATGGCCCGCTCAAATCGCCGACCAAGCACAGCTCTTTTTTGTCTGTCCACGAATCAAGTCCCAAACCGTACTTCGCCCTCGCCGCCCCAGCCTATCGACAATCTCGCTCAGATGCTCACAGCATTTGGACGGCATCACCGGTGGAGTTGAAGGCCGCTTGACCAGGGGTGTGGAGCTCCTTTTTCGACAAACCCGATAATGTGACTGATGCCCACTTCAAGTGAGGTCCGAGCCTAAGATTTGGGTAAAATCCGATTCACCTGCTTCAAGATCATGCGATAGGGGGCTATCTTAAGAGCCGCGATGTCGCAATTCCAATATGGCCAAAAAATCATATCCTATCCTAGTGAGTAGTTAGGGGAGTTGATGGAATATGAAAGCTGGCGTGGACGGGAAACGGACGGATCGGGGATTTGGAAATCAAAGGCGGTGGCCGTGGCCGCAGAACTTCGAAGGGACGTCATCCGCTTGAAGTCAGTGCTTGGGCCGAAGGTAAAGGCGCTGCTCGGGCGTGGACCACACCGGCGTGATCTTCTGTCGAATATCTGCAACCTCATTCAGGACGCCCTATGACCATTTGTCCGGCCCGACATCTGCGCGCGCTGTTGCCGAGGAACTGCGCACCGGAAATGGCCGAGATCTGGGAGGTCGCAAACGTTTCTATGCGCATTTTGATCCGGTCAAGGAGAACGAAAAACGCCGCCACCCACGACCTGACGATCCGGGTTGCCGACTCGCTGTCGTGCGAAATGGCCGGTTCCGAAGCCCTGCTCCGCCCCCTGAAAGCCGGGCACGAGTCCCAACAAGGATCCGTTCTGTCGTGCCCCCTGCATGGGTCCGGTGCGACACAGAGCGCGGTGCTGGAAAATCGCGCACAGACACGTCGATCTTGCGACGCCCGAAAAGTGTCGATCATGGTGTTGGCGAAGGCATTTCCCACGGCCGAATTCCTGACTATGAGGACCTGGCCGCTATCAGGCTGCGGGCGGTTACGCAAAGCTCGCCGAATTGCGCGCATTCCGGCAACTTGGGAAGAACGTTCAGGAGATGGTTCTCTCCTCCGGGCGCGTGTCTGTGGGCCGGTTTCCCACATCAGGCCGCAAATGGGCTTTGTTCGCGCCAATCCCGCCGCGCTATATCTCGCAGTCACGGCGAACGAGGGTGAGCCGCTCATTTCAAGGACCGTCGACTATTCTCGAGCGCACGCCCACGCTCAAAGCTCGAAGGCAATTTGATCGCCGCTGGCGGTCCGAGGCCGAGAGCCGCTGCTTATTACATGCGTGATGAATACCGGCAGTCGCTGCAATAATCCTGCGCAAAAGAAATCGAAGCGCTGGATAGCGGCAGGGATTCGTCCGCTACCTTGGCTATACTATGAACTCCGCGCGGCCCGGCGCCTATATATGAGGCGAAGAAAGCGCCATGATCTGAGAGCATTGAGAGGCTAAGCGTGGCAATTCCAGCGCCTGCGCTCGCGCCCTATGTGGCGGCTGTGGGTATTTTCGGGCCGGCCCATCGCTGGTGCACAATGTCGAGACCACTGGCACTGGATCACGCGTAATCTGCGTGAAGGCCGCAGGTTCTTTCCTCCGTGAGAAGAACGGCGAAAGGGCCCCGCTCCTATTCGGTTCGGGCCGTGTGGCTCACCCGGCGGTCCCACCTTTTGGCCCAGCCGGTTCGACATCATCGATATCATTGAAGCTGGGCGGGGATGGTTCCGGGGACATGAATCAAAGCCTATCAGCCGGGCGGCCCCTTCTCGGGGCTGCCTGGCCGGGCGACCCTTAATGACGTGGCCGCTGCGATTTCGATACGCTAAAGCGCATGAATTTTATCGGCTCGGCGGCTGTTGTGGTCCTTCTGAATAAGGAAGGTCGTCAGACTGGCAGCGCTGAACATGCTGTCTGTTTTTTGAAAGCGAAACGCTGTGGCCAGTGTACCGCCCATGCAGGGTCGGTGCGGAAAGGCCCGTAAAGCGATGCAGGCGCAAAATGGGATATCGGGGCTTCTGGAAGAACTCGGCGGTGTCCATGGCTGATGCCATCGATCTGCCGGGCCGGGCAGCGGCGCCCCAATCCGAATCCGCCTGAACGATCAAACAATTTTTCCCCCGAGGAGATCTGACGTGACCCTGAAGCAAATCCGCCTTCCACAGCTGGAGCGGCCAGGAAGTCTCGCAGCCCCGGGCGAGACGATCTGGAAGTGGCGCAAGCGCCATGGCACATTATTCCCCAATCTTGGCCACAAGGACCAGTACGGGCTACCTCCCGGACGAAATTGCCGGGCACTGCGTTGTCGAGATTGACAAGAGCGAGCGTGTGCTGGCGCCTCCTGCTGCCGCAAACCATCGAACGACCTGGGTTCGTCAAGACACAAAGCGATCGTGCGAAGAAATCGCGCCAGATGGTCATGGAAACTTCTCCGGCCGATCACCTAACAATCCAGCGCCACGACGCCTCGGCGGCCATTTGTTGGGATTATGGCCGCAGCCAATGATGTTTCAGTCCAGCCGGTTCCCAAACTGAACTCGATGCACATTCCGCTGTTGCTTTGATGACAGCCATGGTTGCAGATGCGGGTCAATCTCGACGCCTGCAGTCCAGTTGCGGATCTGCGTCCTGCGCCTGCCGGACGTGCAAGTCCAACGACGTGATCGGCAATGGCCGGCCGGGGAATATCAGCTACCCCCCGTGTTCGACATGGACGATCCGATGGGAGACTCGGACCTGCGTCGCCTGTGGGGATTGCGTGCAGGCCTGCCCGGAGGGCGCGTTGATGCCTGCGACCGGTCTCAATGCAGGATCAGGTCCGGCGACCCGCGCCGATTTCGACAGCGGAAGTCACTTCGGCTGTCCGTTTGGCCCGGGTGTCGGCTGTCAGTTCGCTGAAAGTCCAAGGAAGGGCAAGGTCAAATATGTGCGAGGCATCACGGCCCGGCAAACGAAAGGCCGCTCTGCGTCAAGGGGGCGTTTCGGTTTCGACTACACCAATTCACCACCACAATCCGTTTTGACCAAACCGCTGACCGCCGCGAATGATGCGCCGGCCAAGGGCTGAACGTGATCCTGCAACATTGGCAGAATTCTTCCGCGAAGCGACGTGGGATGAAGCACTTGATAAGGCCGCGAAATGGCTGGAAGGTCCGCTTGACCGAAAAACAATGACGGCGGAACGGGTCGCTGGTTTCGGCTCGGCAAAATGCTCCCAATGAGAAGCCTACTCTTCCAGAAGCTCATCTCGGCAGGGCTTTGGTCACAAACAAGTCGACCACTTGCACCCGGCTCTGCCATGGTGCCTCGTCCGTTGCTCAGCGCTGTTTGGAAAATGTCGGCAGTGGCGCCGTGACGGCGAGCTTTCAACGAGGTTGCGAACGCCGACGTGTGAAATCCTCATCGGCTGCAATCCGGTGGAAACCACCCGTCGCGCGACCTAATTTCAAGCAGTTCACCAAGCGCGGCGAAAAGCTCATGCGTCATGCGATCCGCGCGGCGTCGGACTGAGCCGATGTGCCACCTCGATGCTGAAAGTTTCGTCCCGCTCGGGACGTGTCCTATGCCTCAATGCATCATGCACACGAATCGTGCGAAGAGGAGCGTCTACGCAGGCAAAATATATCGAGGCTATAAGCCGAAAACTGGAGGCCCAGAGGCGCATATCGCAGACTTCCCGCCAGAAAAAATGGAAGCGTTTTGCGGTGTTCCTGCCCGAGACGCTGAGACATGTTGGCGCGCGACTCGCACAATGGCAAAATCTGGCATGATTTTTGGGGAATGGGCGTTTCCCAGCACATCCACGGAAAGGCCCGAACAATTCCGCGGTGCCTGATCTCGCTGGCATTGATGTGCGGCCACGTCGGACGTGACCGGCACCGGGCTGCATCCGCTTCGCGGTCAGAAAAACGTTCAGCGGGCCTTCGGACGCCGGCCTGGTCCCGATGTTTCTGCCGATTACAGTCTGTCACCGACGACAGTATCAGAAAGCATTTCTCGACATTGTGGGTCCGGGCGACTTTTCGAACGAGAAAGGCCTTAACGGTCACTGAGATTTCCTTGTTGCGGTCACCCGCACAGAAATCAAGGGCATGTACTCCTTCGGCGAGAACCGGCGATGTCCGGATCCCGATTTTGAACCATGCCCGCGAGGCGCTGGCCAAGCTCGACACTCTCGTCGTGCAGGACTCTTCCTGACCGAGACCGCGAATTAATGCTGACGTGTGATCCTGCCTGCCGCCGCCTTTTACGAGAAGAACGGGACAGTGACGAACACCAAACCGGCAGGTGCAGATGGGCCGCGTCCGCTGTTGCCGCCTCCGGGCGAGCGCGCGAGGATTGGCGATCACCTATGGCGCTGGCCAATCGGCTGGTCTCGGCTGGAACCTACAGCCACCCGCGCAAAGTGTTGCCGGAGATGAATATCGGGATGGAAATCCCTCGACCAACATCACCTGGACCGGGGTTTGGAGCAGAAAGGAGCTGTCACTATCCGTCGCTTTCTCCACAAAGACCCGCTCAGGTTATGTGTCTTTGGTTTCAGGCTTGTCCGCGCAAGGTGGACGGGCGAAGTTCACCCGGCCAGCAATCATCGGCGCCCGCGGATAGTGCCGGATGCATGACTATCCAATTGATCCTGACCACAGCAGGCAGCCTCGAAACACGGCATAACCGGATCGATGACAGCGCCGCTCGGGTCCTCGACGCGGTTGAAACCGGAGGGCCGAACTGCTCGCTCCATCCCGCCACGGCTTCGCAGGCTCGGGGTCGCCGAGCCGGCGGTCACGTTTCCGGTTGACCACTGTCGGCGTGCACGAAATCTCGCTGATGGCCCGTTGCCTGACCGGCTGTCGCGAGGACATTGGTGGTTTGTGTTCCCTACGGTTTGTTGAGGGCCGCTTGCAATATGCTGACCAACCCGCGCTCGACCCCTAACGGGAAAGATTCCAGAGTTCAAATTCGCAGCGGTCTCGAAGTGGAGCTGGTGTAGGGTGGGCCAGCTGGAACACCTCGAAAACTTTCAAGCGTTTTTCGCGATTATGCCTTCAATCCGACAGTATGATTTGCGTGTAGCGATGATTGCGTGGGGCAGGCTGAATTGTGGGCTTCGAACGAACATTATGATTCGGTTGAGCGCTGGTCGGAGGGCGTTGTGGGTGCACGGATAAGAATTTCAACGTTTGCGTCTATGCGGCCATGGAATCGAAAAATAGCTTGATTGATCCATCCGCACAACATAATCGCCGCCCGACGCCCGCCGCCATCACGTCCGGTAAGATGAAAGTTCAAAGGTGACGAACTGGGGGGAGTGCCGAGGCCAGGCCCGCCGCCGGGTAGTTTTGACCCTTTGGATAACGCCGGAAGCGCTTAGCGACTGGCTGCCCACACGACGCAAGACGAGGGGAGGCCAACTCGCGTTACTCTCTGATCTGTGCGATCGAAACTACGCTGATTGCTGGGCATGGTATTCCGGATTGCGCTTACGCTAAAAGCAAAGGGCTTTTTTGAGTCAGTGCTTGATATGAATGGCAATTGGATCTACCTTGCCCCGATCACACCACGCTAAGCCCGGAGAGCCAAAACCTGGAAACCATCGGCCGGAATGCAACAACCAAAGCATGTGGCTGACGGGCCATCCACGTTCTGGTCGACAGCACCGGCGAAGGATCTAGGCGCGGGCCAATGGCTGGAGAAAAGCACGGAACGAAGTCCCGGCGTAGCTGGCAAAACTGCACCTGGCTGTTGATGCTGATAGTGCGGAGATTCATTGCTCTCATTAGATCTGCACATCAGGAAGCCAGCGATGTCCTATCGCAGCTGGAGCCGTTGCTCGACCAGATAGGACGAAGAGATCGGCCAGTTCACTGCCCGATGGAGGCCTAGATGGCTACCCGTAACCTATGGACGCTGTCCTGCGTCCACGGCGCAGCCGCAAGAGTTTGTCATTCCCAACCACGCTCTAGACGCGGTTGAAACGGGCCCCAACGCACAAGCCAATGCTGTCAGAGAGACGACCACATCGCATCCATGCAGAGTAGACGACCGGGCTGCAGGCATCTACCGGCTTTTTGCAAACGGGCCTTTTTGGTTGAAACAGCGATGAGTCGATACAAAGGCGTCATTGGAACACGTTTGCGCGCTTCGGTCATTGTCCCCACTCAACAGACATAGGCTACGATCGGCGTCCCGCCAATCCCCAACTGAAATGCTTCAACCTGCCGAACGCCCGAATTCAGTTCGTTGTGAGGCATCTACGGGAGAACTGAATAAGCGGCCGTCAAGACCAAATTCCGCACAATTGTTTGATCCAGGCACCAACACATATTTTGGTTCTTCACCGGCAAAATATGTGCAGAGGGAGCCCCAGCCCCCTCTGCACATAATCAGTTAGTTAACGGCGTAGGTGTCAGCAGCTCGAGCTTGTCCGTATATTTTCAATGCCC
>Ga0163217_1117363_pt1 | contig 17496 bp, 7 predicted proteins | sample SynspAceP_FD_185933 | JGI IMG/M metagenome (GOLD analysis project Ga0163217, IMG submission 185933) | Saline lake microbial communities from Ace Lake in Antarctica - Synechococcus sp. Ace-P (PacBio error correction) | ecosystem: Environmental > Aquatic > Non-marine Saline and Alkaline > Saline ...
ATAACAGAGCGGCATTGATAGATCAGATATTAACACGCGACTATAATTCACTAACATTATAGGAACACCACCAAGCATTTTCATACTGATCATTAGAAAAATAAATGGAATAATAGCATGTTTAAGTTTCGTAAATGAAAAGCTAAAAATTTCTTTCGTTTAAATTTTAGCAAAAAAAAGAATGAATACCATAATACAAGAAGAAAAAGGGGTTAAACCAGAAGATTTTAAATGCATAAATAATACGCCTATTTGAGTAATTATAGCTTTGGATAACGACAAAGAAGCGCACTTTAATAAGCAAAAATAATTCCAATTGACAAAATAAATATATTCGTTACCAAAATACTATATCAGAAATTAACTATTGAGTACTTGCCCTACAACTGGAAAGGATATGTTTGAAATTGGCCATAGAAGTAGTTAAGTTGGAAAAACTTCCATCCACCCCTTATGTGATTAGGAAAAAAAAATGAACCTTCATGAAAACTATTGTTACAGTAAGAAATTAATATTATTATGGTTAATTTTAGATATGACGAAACCCTAATGCATCATAAAACAAAATAGAATTTTGTAAAACGAAATCGGTTGGCTTAAAAATAATTAATTTTAAGGCACTAATTTCTTTGTAAATAAAAATGTAAGTATTGATAATAAGCTGATTACCTAATTGAAAAGTAAATTGCAAAATCTAACTTATCTACTTACCTCCTTATTTAATACTTTTTTTTAGTTTAATTTTCGATATTCCAGCAACGGGAATTTTTGTCCTGTGAAATATTTGAAAATTTGTTAAAGTGAGAAAAAGTTATTAAATCCACTTTCAAAAACCACACTTTCTGTATAGCTGGTGCCATTTTCCAGTCCCAATAATTTTGAGCGTGTACAAACGATATTCGTTCACAAACCTGCACAAATGTTTTTTTGTTATTTTCTTAAAATATCTACAAAACTATGGTTATTCGTCAATGCTCACCATATCGCAATTTTTCTAAGTAATTCCTTCCTAAAATTTGTTTTACGTAATGAAAACCAGCATTTCTTCGATCGTTTATCTTTAATAAGTTTCCATAGAAAAACCTTCACACATTTAAATTTTAACCATTCGAATTAGCCAATTCATTTAAAATATTTTAAAATTGATATGAAGTATCTTGCCAAATCGGTGGTATTCTAAAACTTCAAATTTTCTCCAATTTCTTTTTTTGTTTTTACCCCTAAAAGCAATCCCCCCTTATACATAACTTCGAAAAATACTGTATCTTTTCATTTCAGAAATAATTGAAAAAAATCATTCCCAAAAAAATCATGTTCATTTGTACTACCGTCCCCGGTTTTTAAATTAACCGCGTAAACTATCTGTGAATTTACCGCAATGGGTAAAATCGATCCAATAAGTATTAAAATCACCGTCAGAATAATAGGATACATGACGCCCCTAATTTGTCGTTTTCCAGCAACCAACCATAATATACGACTAATTCTATCTCAGGAAAATTGCCAAAAGCACGAGTGTTAGGTTTAATCTTCATCAATTTTTGATAGTACACGAATGTCCAAAATCGGGAGCTAATTGCTTCCGAAAGCAGGTTTGGTGCTAATCATATTCCTTTTTGTAAAATAAAAAAACCTTGTTTTTCCAATTCTTTCAAAGTTACCCATAATCCAATGTTATTTTACATAGTTGCATGTTACCTCTTTTCGAATGGGAAATAGCAAAGAAATAGGAAAATATTATGGTGTAATTTTAATAACCTCAATTTTGGGTCTTTAAATTTGTTGTAAAATAATAGTAAATCCAAAAAAAAAGTAAAGTTCATGAAAAACAACTTTTAAAATTACAAAAGTCGCTATCGTAACTAGGTCTTTAGTTACAAAGGAAATGAATTACCTTATGAATTTTGTTACAAAAAAATACAGAAAGAGAGTTTGTTTTAATATCTAGCCCCAAGTTTCGAAAGCATACAAGTATACAGTTTTTAGATAGGACCGTAATATTAATTTATTCTGGTGATGTGCTTCCAATATATTCAATTGAGAAAAAATTCGATTTGATAGCCTCGAATCTGGAAATACTTAAAGTGGAAAGATACTATTAAATAAGACTTATGTTATGTCATCGACGAAATCAACAATAACAATTTGTAAGTAAAACGAGGTATTAAACAGCCCCCTTTTTTTTTTTTTTTTTTAGGTTAAAATGAGGAGGATGTTAGGTTTTATTGATCTAATTAATAGTTAATAAAGAAATGTAACTGTAATGTTTTTGATCAAGAAAATAGAGTATTACATACTGAGAATAACTTTAGATCAGCTATACGTGGAGAACAGCGAATAAACTTCAAAAAAGCCATTCAAGGTAATTATACGTTATGTCGCTAAAAACTACTCAAGGGTAACTTGTTCAAAAGAAATTACATTTCATATTGGTTTTTAGTTAAACTTGAGTTAATTTTAAACATAAGGGAGCGTTTGCTCAACCTTTTTTGGTCTAGGATTTTGACTTTTAATCCAAGTATCAAAATCTTATTTCTAAAAGTGCCCAATGGCACACAACCGGTTTCTAAAACTGTTATGAAAACTCTTGATATTAATTGGTCACTCTAATTCTTTTTCGCCTTTGCCCTAAGTTCTTTTATTTTAACTGTCCTATTTTATAAGATAGCGCCCTGACCCGGCATGCCATGACGTTCAATTCTGAAATAATACCTTGCTTCAAAAATTCTGCTTCGTTAGCTAAGGACATATTGAATGCTTTTTCGTCTCTAGACCAACCTTCGCAATGTAAGCCATATCCACCACTAGGCGAATACGCTCTATGCATTTGCACTAACTTCCAAGTATTGATAGGAACATCATATAATATCCTAATTCCTTTCCCCAGAGATTCTGTGTAGAGTTCCCACCTTTCACCATAGGCCGCTATACCATAAGGTTTTCTGAACTTAGGTAAAATCTTCGTTCTCTGTGTCAAGGAAATTTGATAATTGACCCGCAGGAAAGCTTCCATGTAAAAAATAGATCTTCGTCAGCATATCGGTTGTATTCGTTATGTCTGGAAGGCACCATAAAAAATTACCCTGTCGGTTCCATCATAGACCTGATTGTATCGCAACTTGCAGAAGCTTCTCTGAAAGCTCATTCATACGTACTTCAAACTTTGTTTTTGGCTGTTTTTTCCCAAATAAGTTTTGTTTACTTGAGGTTTCATTTTTTTTCATGAATCGCATAAATTGCAATCACCTCTTCTGCACTTGTAAAAAGGCATCAACCTTCTAGTCCTTACATATCAAAGAACTGCTTTTTAAAATCGCCAAACCGACTCCTTTTCCCACTTTTTCCATTTCAGTAGAAATTCGAGCTACTTCACTAAGCCTAATTCATTTTTTCATTGCAGCTTGTCAATTCCATTATGTTGTGAACAACTTAATCGCATAGTCATATGAGGACTTTTTCCCATAGAATATCATCTATTCCGCTACTTGTTCTTCCAGCCCTCCATATAGCTGAGGCCATAAAATCATGTAATCTCTGGTAGGTTGGAATATATTTCAAGTACCATCATCGCGGTATATTATAACTGCTAAGATTTTCTTTTTGCTCATCGCTAAAAGTCTCAGGAAAATCGAAGGTGCGTAAAATAGAATTTTCCTCCATAGATTTTTTGGCATGGCCTAAAAGTTGGGAATACTTTTGCAATCAAAGATTGGTAATACATTCCCATTAGCCTACCTTCCTTTCATACGCGTTTCTGCGGTATCTAACCAATGAATATAGGCAATTTAAGCGCACAGCCAATTTTTATATCCCTGTCGTTTAAAAGGTTGGACTTTGACCACTGGGCTAATTTGCCCTATTCCTTAAATTTGTAGTGACCCAATCTGGTTGATGGCAGTAAATCTTTCTCAAAGCCTTAAACGTTCTAATTTCGATGCGACTCCCAAATTAAAGTATGTCTTTACTCATGCTGCTGACTTTTCACTAAGCCGATTCGTCATTACTCTGCGCTTTAGAAAGTATGCGTATAAAAATGTCTGTTCATCATGCTCTTAAACGGTACTTAACTGTTGGCTAACTAGATCATTGGTAGCGCCGCATCGCCTGTGATGTTACGTTTTAAAGGGTATAATTTTAGTTTTTCTTCAGCCACTATTTTTTTCTAACATCAGTCAAAACTTTATATTCCTTTCAACCCTTGCGTGTCTTTTTTTCATCTTTACACCCTTGGAAGCGATGATACTTAAAACTTAAAGAATTTTTTTCATATACTATTATTTTGGATTGTTTAACACACCCAATCGAGGTACTTTTTTAATTTTGCTTTAGACAATGTGTTTCCTTAATTTTTCTTTTTAGAGGCAGGTAATGCTTCCGTGTCTTAAAATATAGTTGACATCGTTTTTCAGGATCGTTATTTTTTGCAACAAGAATTTATAATACTGTTATTGTTAAGCGTCTTTTTTGACTGGGTAACTAAACGCATATCTCATCCCTTTTTTACGCTTCCAGCGCTAAACACTTTCAAACTCACGCCACTCGGAAATGGTGCTACCAACATATGTGTAATAATTTGTTGATTTTTCAAAACGATTCCCAGTTTCATAATGCAAGTTCCTAGTGGTTTATTGCACCAAAGCAAGAATCCTAGGGATAGATATCTCTCAATTTTAAAATATCTCGTCTAAGCCCCTTCCACCGTTAAATTTTTCACCGAACATACCCCAATCCCATGAAAGTTAAGGTATAGTGCTTCCAAAATAGGGCATATCTGATCAGCACTAAACAAAAAACACGGCTTTTATGTTCTCACACCGTGGTGTTTTCTAATCATTACGGTATCGTTTCAACATCAATCGCGCCTAAAATAAAGCTTGTTTTGTAGGATATTTAAATATACCTGTTTGCCCTCTCTTTTCCGTTCCAATTGAAAAAGTACTAGCTTTTCCCAATTTTGGAGAATTTACCTTCTATCCTATAAAGGTAGTGACGTTTACAATCAAGAAATTTTCTAGTTTTTCTGCTATAATTTTTTTAATCAAGTTGGCAAAAAGCTTCGTCTTTATGCTTGTGATACGTGAACAATAGGGCCTATATTCAGCGCACTTCAATCAAATTTGGCATTGTAACTAACGATTAGTTCGCTTTAATTTAGCGCTAAATACGCATACGCCCAATACATCAATCCAAATTGTAGGGGGAATGCGCAGTAGTAAATATCCATTTTTGGGAATCCCTGCAGACCGCTTTTTCCACCCTGAAAGCCATATAAAAATGCACCGAAAGAAAAGACCACAACATCGCAATTAAACCAAGATGCTATTTTTTTAGTAAGCAAGAAACATAGAACCAATCCGCAAAGCAAATTTCTGCTACACACTTAAGGCACTAGCGATTAAAAGAATTGGTAAATATTTAGGCATAATCCGCAAATATACTTGGCTGAATAAAAGCATGATGCCACAAAATATAAAGGCCGCCATATAGTATACAAATCGTAGGATTACATCACGTTTATTTTTTAGAAAGATATAGATTTTTACACCAAAAATCAAACTGCTTTCCATGAAACTGAACAGCTTTGGTTTTTTTATCTAGACGAATGTCAAAGGTCAAAAGTTTGGTGTAATAACCTCAACGCCTTCGCAACTGAGCCTATTCGAAGTGAACAACTATTCAACCATGTCGTAACTAACGCTTAATAAGTTTGTTAATTCTTCGCCTTTTTACTAAGCTTTTGACAATCGAGCTAAGCTCTTACAAGACTGATTGATTTAAACGTTTTTTTTCTTAGCGTTTTGTATTTAAAATTCGCCCAACACAAGTCAATGATTGGTTTGTACGAAAATAAGTATTACATTTCCAGAATATTCCCATACCGAACATCCGCGCCACCAGTTTCTGCATCCTTCATTCCTACGCATAAAATCTGGTCTGTAATGATAAAAGGAAAGAAGCACTGCTACTCCATCACTTCAAACGAACGATAGACTTTGTTAGAAATAATTTCTTCTAAATCTCAGCCTTTAGCTGTCTGTTTCTTCATCAGACAATTAAGAAATCTTGTATCTCTTTCTTAATTAAATTATCTACAATATCAGCAATCCTCTACTCGAGCAAAAAAATATTTCTTTTGAGCTCTCTAATTTTTTGCATCAAGTGCGAAATAATTGGAGAATCTAATAGTAATACCTCAATCTTTTGCTTTCGCAGGCCTCAATATAACTGTGTTGTGCCTCTTTGGTCAGAAGCGTACAAGAAATTACTCAATTTATCAATCCTTATCTGGTTTGTTTGGCTTTTACTTTTTTTCCTGAATTCATCAAAGTGATAAAAGTTACCATCAACGGTTTGGGTAATTGCGCGCAAAACTTATCAGCTTTGTCAGAAAAATTATCTACGCGAAAGCATTCCGTATTCAATTACAATTTAATATCGTCCAGTTTTTGCTTCAAAATCTTCTCTGTTATTTTAAATAAAGAAGCTAATTATCGGCCATCTTTTCAGTAATATAAAGCGAATTATTTTTATAAACGGCTCCACGGCCTGTAAGTACAACGACGAAACATTTAAAGAATACTCAGGAAATCAACCACGTCCACGAATGCATCATTCAAAAATTCAGGAACAATCCTTCCCACATATCGGTAACATAGAACCTGATTCTTTGTACAGTTGAATTCTACTTTCGTACTTTCATTGTCGTTTACTTTAACCTGAAATAGAGTTATTCCGTTCAAGTAAACGTGATAATCAACATTCAATATATAAATAAAGTTCTTCGAACTGCATCGGCATACAATTCCTGTAAACAACTTTAAATCCCATCGGTTAAATCTGCAGGCGTTTGGTCCAGCCAGGAGTAGGGGTTGTTGATAATGTGTCACTCTTGGGTAGGATCTTTTCTCTTCTTTCTTTAAGCCTTCTGGTTTTGGTAACGTTTCTGTCTTCATTTCCAAATTTAATTCGAATGGGCAATAACTTATATATTCTTCGTTAAAAGCTGATGTTATCTGCTTTTCTAAAAAACTCATAGAAGTCTCAGCAATATGCAAATAATCTTCAGTACCCTCATGGTGCTTTTATCAGAACGCTTCAAATCAAAATAGGAGAACATCCACATAACCAATTACCGCTGGTGCATCGTATGGCTTTGGTAATAATTCTACTTTTTCTGCTACCATACAAAGCAGATAAAATCCTAAACCAAAATGAACCACTAATATCCCAGTCATCTAGCCACTGTTTATATTTATCTAAAACTCTTCAGCGCCAGAAAAAGCACTTCAATTTGATGAATTTTTTTACTTCTTCTTCGGGTCATTCCAAGACCTGATCTATAACATGTACTTTTTACCTTCTTTATCAATCTTTATTTCGAATATATGGATCCCCATATCTCTTTTGATTCCACAACATAAGAATTAAATGTTTTAATTAACGTTGCAAATCTGTAGCCTTTTCGAAATTAAACTCTCTTAAAATATTCGTGATCCGCTGTATAAAAATTTCTTTATAACGAAATCTATTACACGACACATAATTTTCACCTGTTGCCACTGTTTATCTAATTTTTATGATTTATTATTGTAAACAATAGTCAAAAAAATACCAACTTATTGTTTGTGACAAACTGACATACACTAAATGAAATTCCCTCGTCGAACAAAAACACGAAGTTTTGTGCAAACGGAGGAATACGCACTATTTTAAAAAAAAAGCGCACTCCTTGTTAAGGAAAGTACTAGAAAATACGACTCTTAAATAGCTTAACAAGACCTAAAAAATCTTAGTTTTATCTGCTAAGCTATTTAGAAAATTTTACAAATTTTTGTTAATTATTGAATATAAGAAACAAAAATATCTTTACACCGTATATGGAAAAAATTGCCTACTGGAAAAAAAGTTTGTTCACAATCGAATTTTATTGGTAGGTTGAAGAAAAGCGCATCCCTTAACTGAGGCGTTTTTTTAATTTTACCATAGACAATTAGTAGCAGTTTTCTGGGATTATTCGTATCTTAAATAGAATAAAATTAAGAAAAATATACAAAAATGGCAGCAAAACAGCACCAAAAAAAAATTACAGACGATCAAATATCGCCATGTAAATGATAGTTTTAAGAGCAAATGAAAATGCCAAAAATCAATTAATAAAATTGTAAATTCGAATAAGATCAAGAACCAAATTTATCGCATTTGTTCTGTCGAAACTCATACCAACAACCATCTGGACAAATTCTAACGAGAAACCTATAGTTTATGTAGAAAATAAAGAATATCGTCTTTCGAATAAAGAAAGCATGTTAACTTTTTCTTTTCAATGTCGAACTCGCACCATAATAGACTATGTATTATTTGCGCTCGGTGAACCATAAAAAGGATCGTTGAAAAAATATGAGCCAATTAAAGGCTTAAAGACATTAGCATAAAAGAGTTCTACAGCGCTTATAAATAAGGCCCAACGATCTAAAAACTATAAGTTACGAAAGAAACCCTACGCTATTCTCAGAAGGGCATGGTTCAGTTTTTATTTTTAAAATTTTGGATGAAGATCAAGTGCCGTGATTTGAGAAAACCGATGTGTTAATTGAAAAATCGGTCAATACTATTTTTTGATGTATTTGAAATACCCCTGTAGACAGCATCATGAGATTTCCGGCAAGTTTTTTTAACAAAGAGAAAATGAATTAATGGTCATTTTAGCGGACGAGAAGGGAACCAATAGCCGTCACCTTCGCTCTTCATCAGCACTTAATTGCTATCCTCACATCAACTGCTTGAAACGAAATAGTTCAAAAAACAACATATAATAGAGCAGTACACCATAAACACGTTAGATAAATACCCACAGGTAAAAATAGAGAGCTGGTAAGCTGGTGAAAACGGGTTAAAATCGTGTAACACCGTAAAGTATTACGGTAAAAAACTAGTTAACCACCACGATTAACGCGATAACTAAATGAAGATATGCGGGCCGATATTTATGCATGTTTATAAAAACCCTAAAGGAGTGCTTCAAAAGTACTACAAATTTGAGTATGGATAAAAAACATACTACCTTCTGCCTATTAGAACAATTTTCACATTGTTCCCCAATTCCTGTCCACATTACACACCTTTGTACGTAAAACCTTAAAAAATATTAGAAAATACGCCCGAGAAAATCTTTGATACTCGATAAGGACTCTCATAACGCGCAATATTGGCACAGTACAAGAAAAGCCACCAAGGGAATAAAGAATGCGGTTTAAAATTCATATCCAGGCGTTGCAGAAAGTATCAATAGCGATTTGGCAAAATTGTAAAAACCAATCGCCATTCGCAACTGTCTAACCTAAAAGGTAAAGATTCTGATAATTTTTTCGAACAAGTGAACACAAACTATGTAGAAGAAACAAACTACTTACTTGAACAATGAAGCAGAGTCAAGAAATTACAAAAGCCTGTGCAATATCATCCGAAATGAAATTCCAGTATACTACCCCTGAATTATCCCAAGTGAACGTATATCACTATGGACTGGATGCACGAAACACTTAAGTGATTTTTGCAAAAACTGATTTTGATAAGCCACAGCAAATTAAAATGTGGCAAGCCCTTGGATTTTACATGTAATCAAATCCACGGTATCCTACTCACAACAACACGTGCTCGCCAGGAAGCTCTTGTCTCCCGTATTGTGTCGGCGGAGGGGGGGGGGGGAGGAAGGAAAGAGAGAGATAGCCGTGAATTTGATACATGTAAAAGATCGCCAGAAGGCTTGCCCCAATGGGAGGTTGCCTTCGCTTTCATCAAAAATCAGTTTTCGCAAAACCACTTAATTTTCCGTGCATCCAGTCCCATAAAACGTGATAAACGTTCACTGGATAATCAGATATTACTGGAAATTCCATGATTCGAACTGATAGCAACGGCCTTTGTAATTCCCTTGACTCTGCTTCATTTCAAGTAAGTGAGTTTGTTTCTGTCTACTAGCTTTGTGTTCCAACTTCTTCGAAAACTTAATCAGAACTTACCTTTTAAGGTAAACATGCGAATGGCGATTGGTTTACCAATGCAATCGCTACTGACTTTCCTGCAACGACGTGGAATATTGAATTTTAACCGCCAATTCTTACTCCCTTGTGGCTTTGTTACTTGCCCAAATACTGCCGCTTAAAGAATCCTTATCGAAGGTATCAAAAATTTTCCTCGTGTATTTATCTAAATATTTTTTAAAAGTTCACGTACCAAAGGTCTGATAATGGAACCAAATTGGGACAATGAAAATTTTTCTACAATAGGCAAAGGTATATGTTTTTATCCATACTCAACATTTGTGCTACTTTAAAGCACCCCTATTACGGTTTTAATACCATCATAAATATCGCCCGCATTTAATCTTCATTTAAATTCCTCCGCGTTAACTGGATTCAACTATTTTACCGTAATACTTTACGTAGGTTACCACCGATTTTAACACCCCGTTTTCACCAGCTACCCAGCTCTTTCTATCTTAACCTGTGGGTATCTATCAACGTTTCATGTACCTCTTATATATGTTGTTTTTGCCACTACCACGTTCAAGCCAGTTTGACTGAAGATAGCAATTCAAGTGCCAGAAGAGCAAAGGTGAAACCGACTATGTCCGGTCCATGAGGTCTGCCGGCCTATGCTCCCCATAAAAATGACATTACATCATTTTCTCTTTGTAACAAAAACTGCCGAAATCTATGAGGCTGTCTAAGGCGTATTTTCTAAATACATCAAAAATATGTATGACCAGATTTTTTCAATAACCACATCGGTTTCTCAAATCCGGCACTAGCACTTCCATCCAAAATTTAAGAAAATAAAAACTGAACCCATCCCTTCTGAGAATAGCGTAAGGGTTTCTTTCGTTAAACTTATAGTTTTAGACTCGTTTTGCTCAATTGATAAGCGCTGTAGAAACTCTTTTATGCTAATGTCTTAAACCCTTTAAATTGGCTCATAATTTTCAACACCCTTATGTTCACCGAAGCGCAAATAATAACATAGGCTCCTATTCATGTCAAAGTTCGAACATTGAAAAGAAAAAAGTAACATCTTAATCTTTATTCGAAAAAGACGCAATATTTCTTTCCCTACCATTAAACTATACGTATTCTTCGAGAATTGTCCCAGATGCGTTGTTGTATGGTTCACAGAACAAAATGCCGCATAAAAAATCTTTCTGAATCTTATTCGACTTACAAAAATTTATAAATGATTTGACCCAATTTCATGCCTCTAAAACATAAATCCATATACAGTGCGATAATTTGATCGTCCTTAATTTTTTTTGTGTTTTGCTGCCATTTTTTATATTTTTTCCTTTAATTTTATCTATTAAAGATACTAATAATCAAAACTGCTACTAATCGCTTAATGTAAAAATAAAAAAACGCACTCCATTAAGAATGCGCTTCCTCAACCTAACCAATAAACAATCGATGTGAACAAAAACTCTTTTCATATCCATTTATATTCCCAATACGTGTAAAAAATTTTGTTTAACTATATTCAAATAAATTAAACAAAATATTGTTAAATTTTCTAATAGCTCCTAGCAGATAAAAACTAAGGATTTTTTAGGCTCTTGTTAGCTATTTAAGATCGTATTCTAGTACTTTCCTAACAAGGGAGTGCCATTTTTTTTTAAATAGTAGCAGTAATTCCCTCCGTTGCACCAAAACTCTGTTTTGACGAGAATTCTCATTTTGTTATTCAGTTGTCCAACCTAAGCGGTATTTTTTTGACAAATATTGGTTACATATAAATCAATCAAAATATAGAAATAAAACAGAATGGCCAAACAGGTAAAATTAATGTGTCCCGTTGATAAATATTTCGCGTAATAAAGAATTTTAAACCGATCACGAAAAAATAATTAAGAAAGTTTAATTTCAAACGCTTACAGATCAACGTTAAAATAAAACATTAACTTCTATTGGCGAATCAAAAAGCGAATATGGGGATCCCATATCCGAAATAAAGATTTGATAAAGATAGGTAAAAAATTTACACTGTTATAAGATCAAGGGTCTTGAATGACCGAAGAAAAGAATAAAAAATACAATCCAATGAAGTTTGCTTTTTCTGGCCGCTGAGATTTTTAGAAATATAATAGACATGCTACAAAGAATTCTGATTATAGCATTTGGTTTAGATTTTACTCGGCTTTATGTAGCAGAAAAAAAGTTAGAAAATTATGATCACCCCTCCATAAGCCATTACAGAGCACCACCGTACATGTCTTGTGAATGTTCTCCTAATTTGATTTAAGAAGCGTCGAATAAAAGCACCAGAGGTATCTGATTTATCTTGCATATTGCGAAAGACCAACTGATTTAGAAAAAGCAGAATTAACCATCGCTTAACGAATATAATAAGTTATGCCCATTCCGATTAAATTTGAAAATGAAGACAGAAAACTTACGCAAAACCAGAAGGGCGGGCGGGGGCGCTAAGAAGAAGACAAAAGCACCTACCCAGAAATTGACAACATATCAAACAACCCCCGTCCTGCTTGACCAAACAGCCTGCAGATTACCGAATGCGGAAATTATAAATTTTTACAGAGAATTGTAATCCGATGCAGTTCGAAGAACCTATTCATATCATTTGAATGTTGATTATCCGATTACACTAACGGGAATACCTCTATTTCCCAAGTAAGTTAAACGACATGAATGTGTACCTAAAGATAGAATTCACTGTAACCAAAATCAGTCTATGTTACCGATAAGTGGAAGGGAATTGTTCCTGAATTTTTAATGATGCTTCGTGGCGTGGTTGATTCTCCTGAACTATTCCTTTAAATGTTTCGTCGTCGTACTTACAGCGCCGATGTGAGCCGTAAAAAAATAATCTCCTTATCTTACTGAAAGTGGCCGATAAATTAGCTTCTTAATTTAAAAATAACAGAGAAGATTTTTGAAAGCAAAATGGAACGAATATTAAAATGTACAATCTGAATACGAATGCTTTCCGAAGAAAATTTTTTGACAAAAGCAAAGTTGCGCTATACCCAAACCGTTGATGGAAATTTTGACACTTTGAATGAATTACAGAAAAGTAAAAGCAAACCAACGCGAGAAGGATATAAATTAGTAATTCTGTACGCTTCTGACAAAGAGCAACAACACAGTTATATTGAGGCTGCGAAAGCAAAAGGCTTGAGGTATTACTATAGAATCTCAATTATTTTCGCACTTGATCAAAAATTAGAGAGCTCAAACAGAAAATATTTCTTTGCTTTCGAGTAGATCTGATCATTTAGTAATTAATTAAGAAAGAAGAACACCAGATTCTAAATTCTGATGTAAGAAAAAAGACAGCCCTAAAGGCTTGTTTAGAGAGAAATTATTTCTAACAAGTCCATTACATTCAGCCTTGAAAGCTGGATAGCATGCTTAATCTTTATCATACAGAACCAAATTTTATGCGTAAATGAAAGAGATCAGCAAACGTGGCGCGGAAATGTCGGTAGGGGAATATTCCTTGAATGTATAACCTTAATCGTAAACACCAATCATGAATTTGTGGGCGAAATTTTAAATCAAAAACCGCTAAGAAAAAGAACGTTTTAATAATCATCTTTATGACTTTGCTCGATTGCAAAGGCTTTACTAAAAGGCGAAGAATTAACAAACTTATAACGTAGTTACGACATGTGAAATAGTTTTCATTCGACTAGCTCAGTGCAAAGCGTTTGAGGTTAATACACCAAAACTTTTGACCTGACAGTCGATCTAAAAAAAACCAATACTTGCTTCATTCATGGAAGCAGCTTTTTTTCGTGTAAAACAATCTAACTTCCTAAATAATAAAACGATGATTGTATCCTTACAACTTATACTTTAATGGCGGCCCTTATATTTTTGCTGGCATCATGCATTTATCAAGCAAAAGTATTTTGCGCGATTATGCCTAAATATTCCCAATCATAAATCGCTAGTTGCCTAATGGTGTAGCCAAATTGCTTTCGGGTATTGGTCTATGTATTCCCTCTACTCAAAAACATAGCATCTAATGGTTCATTGCGATCTTAGTTTGTCTTTCTTGCCGTGCATTTTTTATAATGCTTTCAGGTGAAAAAGCGGCTGCAGGATTCCAAAAGGATATTACTACTGCGCATCCCCCTACAATTTGGATTGATTATTGGGTCTTAATGCGTATTTTTAGCGCTTAATTAAAGAACCTAAAAACTCGTAGTTCAATGCCCAAATTGTATTGAATGCGCGAATTATGGCCCTATTGTTCACGTATCACAAAGCATAAAAGACGAAGCTTTTTCCATCTTGAATTAACAAATTCATAGCAGAAAAACTAGAAAATTTTTCTTGTACTCACTACCTTATAGATGAAGGTAACTCCACAAATTTGGGAACTAGCTACTACTTTTCATGGAACGGAAAAGAAGATCAAACAGGTATATAACATATCCTACAAACACAGCTTCTCAAATTTTTAGGCGAATATGTACGAAACGATAACCGTAATGATAGAAAAACACCACGTGAGAACATAAAGCCTTTTTTGTTATGCCGAACAATATGCCTATTGGAAAGCCTATACCCTAACTTATCAACTGATTGGTAATGTCGGAAAATTTAACGGTGAAGGCTTAGATCGAAGATCATTTTAAGAAATTGCGAAGATTCTATCTCCTAGGATCCTGCTTGGTGCAAATAACCAACCTAGAGAACTGCTATAAACTGGAATTCCGTTTGAAATCAACAAATTATAACCACATAATATTGGAGCACCAATTTCCCGGTGCCACGTAAATTTTAGCGCTGGCAACGTAAAAAAGGAATTGAAAGCTGTTAGTTACCCAGTCAAAAAACACCTTAACATCACCATTATTATCCCTTGTTGCAAAAAATAACGATCCTGAAACGATTCACTTAAATTTAAACAACGAAGCCTTACTTCCTCTAAAAAAGAAAAAATTTAAGAAACACATTGTCTAAAGCAAATTAAAAAAGTACCTAATGGGTGTGTATAAATCAATCCCAAAAAAATAGTTATATATGAAACAAAATAGAGTTCTTTTAGTTTTATAGTATCATCGCCTTCCAAAGTGTAAGATGAAAAAAAGACCCAACAGAAGGGTTGACATAAAATATAAGTTTTGCTGATTTAGAAAAATATGCTGAGAAAATCTAAATATACCTTAAACGCTAATCACAAGGCGATGCGCCTACAATGAAAAAATCTATTACCAAACAGCTTAGTACCGATTTAGACTAGGAAAAAGACTTTTATACAGACATCCTTCTAAAGCGCAAGAAGTAAATGACGAATGCTTAGTGGAACGTCAGCAGATGACGTAATTAGACATACTTATTTGGGAGTGCAATCGAAAATTAGAACGTTTAAGCTTTAGAGAAAGATTTCTGCCCATGCAACCAGATGTGGTCACCTACAATTAATGATAGGGCAATACCAGTGGTCAAAGCTCCCAACCTTAAAACCGAACAAACTAAAAATGGCCTGCTGCGCTTAAATGCCTATATCCTGGTTAGCATACCGGCAGAATACGCGTAGACAAGAAGTATGGCTAATGGAATTATTACCCAAATCTCGTGATTGCAAAAGTATTCCCCAACTTTTGGCCATGACCAATAAAAATAGGAGAAAAATCTTTTTTTACAGCCCATTCGAATTTTCCTGAAGACTTTAGCGACGACAAAAAGAAAATCTAGCAGTTATATATCCGCGATGATTACTGAAAATATTATTCAACCTAGCCAAGAATACATGATTTTATGCCTCACATATATTGAGCTGAAGAACACATAGCGGAAAAGATGATATTTCCTAATGGAAAGCCTATTATGAACTATGCGATTAAGTTGTTCACAACAACTGATATGACAGCGGATGAATACATGAATTAGGCTTAAGTGAAGTAGCTCGAATTTTCTACTGAAAATGGAAACAATGAAAAAAGGAAGTCGGTTGAGGGCGAATTTAAAGAAGAGTTCTTGATCATGGTAAGACTAAAAAGAGGTGCATGCTTTTAACAGTGCAGAAGAAGGTGATTGCCAATTTCTAATGCATTCATAAAAAATGAAACTCAATAAACAATACTATTTGGGAAACCAGCCAAAAACAAAGTTGAAGTACGTAAGAACTGAGCTTTCAGAAAGCTTCTGCAATATTGCGATACAATCAGGTTCTACTGGATGGAACCGACCGGTAATTTTTTATGTGCCCATCCAGACATCAACGAATCAACGTATATTGCTGACAAGATCTATTGTTTACATGAAGCTATTCCTGGGCATCATACAAACTTTCCCCTTGACACAAGATGAACAAGATTTACCTAAGTTCAAAAACCTTTGGTAACGCGCCCTATGCGGAAGGTTGGCACTCACCACAGAATCTCTGGGAAGAGAAATTAGGATATATGATGATCCGATCAATACTTTGGAATGTTAAGTTGCCGAATGCATAGAGCTATTCGCACTAGTGGTGAATACTGGCTTACATTCGAAAGGTTGTCTCGCGAAACAGGCCATTCAATATTCCTTAGCTAACTGAAGTCAGAATCTGAAGCAGTTTATCTTCGAAATGATACGTACATGGCAATCGCCGGGTCAGCCGCTATCTTAAGAAATAGGACAGTTTAAAAATTAAAAGAACGTTAGGGCAAAGGCAGAAAAAAATTAGGTGACCAAAATTTAATATCAAACAGAGTTTCTAACCAAGTTTTACGAAACTGACGTTTTTCGTGGCACATTGCACTTTTAGAAAATTAAGGATGTGATACTTGATTAAGTCAAATCCACGAGACCAAAAAAAGGGGACACAACGCTCCCCTTATGGTATTAAAAAGATGTAACCAAAATCTCTAACTAATAAACCAATATTAAATCGTACTATTGCTTTTGAAAAATCAACCCTGAGTTAGTTTTAACGACTAATACTATAATTACCGTTTGAGATCGCTTTTGAAGTTTATCGCTTTTCTCCCACTATAAGTCTGAATCTAAATTTCTCAGATGTAATGACTCGTATCTTTCTTGAGTCAAAACCCATTCACAGTTAGCAAGTCTTCTTATTGACTATTCATTTAGATCATAAAAGAACTACATACCTCTCTTAACCCTAAAAAAGCAGGTTTTATAACCCGTTTACTTACAACTGTTATGTTGATTCTTCGTATGATGCAATAACATAAGCATTAATGTTAACATATATGCTTCGCACATCTTAAGGATAACTTCCAGATCGAGCTTACTCAATCGAACTTTTTCTCATTAATTAAATATTGAAGCACCATCACCAGAATAAATAATGATCTACGGTCACACTAAAAACTGTATACTGTCTTCGAAACTGGGCTAGAGTTAAAAAACAATACTCTTGTCTGTATTTTGTGTAACAGGATCTAAGGCTAATTTCATTTGCTTATTGTAACTAAAGGTACCTAGTACCATCTAGCGACATTATTGTAAATTTTAAAGTGTTTCATGG
>Ga0163217_1117184_pt1 | contig 17494 bp, 23 predicted proteins | sample SynspAceP_FD_185933 | JGI IMG/M metagenome (GOLD analysis project Ga0163217, IMG submission 185933) | Saline lake microbial communities from Ace Lake in Antarctica - Synechococcus sp. Ace-P (PacBio error correction) | ecosystem: Environmental > Aquatic > Non-marine Saline and Alkaline > Saline ...
AAGAGAGAGATGGCGCAAAGACATGCGGGGGCCGGATTGGCCAAAAAATTCGCAAAGGGGGGGGGGGCCCCCCCCCCCGCCAAAAAAAAAAAGCTTTTTTTATCCCCTAATTTTCCCATCGGCCAAAAAAAAGTGCTGGGGGTCCGACGGCCAAGTGGGGGTTTGCCCCTTTGAACTCTCTTCCGATTTCCCTGCGTTTGGAGTGGGGGCCGATCTGGTGGGTTTTTTTATGCCCTATGAAGGCTGTGGAACCGGCAAAAACCGGCCAAGCGAAAGGCGGCGCTGCGTGGGTGCCTTGCACTGACCCATTTTTGGTTTTGACACTGTGCTTTGGGGCTGATTGGTATTCGCAATTGGGTAATGACTTGTTCCTTGGCCGTCAGAAGCGATAACTCGCCGCGATTTGCCGGGGGCAAAGGGGCAAAAAAATTCTTACTTTTTTGCCACAATTTTGGCCCAAGCTGCGTCGTATTTCTCTTGCCAACTTTTTGCCTTAGGGTAAACGAGGGTTAAGATTTATTGTTGACACTTAAATACAAACTTCGCGACTAAGCTTGTTTTTGATTGGATCCGTGAACTGGACCGCGCTTTCTGTTTAAATTCGGATTTTTGGTTGATCTGCGGCGACCGCGCGCATGGAATCGGCCGCATAAAGGCGTTTAAAACGCGCTGCCGCGATGTTCCGGCCGCCGCACTGCTATCGTGAAATTAAATAGGCCCGTCCGGACACTCTAATATAGGTGTCTGGCGGCCCCTTCGTTTTGACAATGGTCCTTAACCGTCCTAGTCAGTTAACGAAAGAGTTTTTTTGACAGCGGTAGGGCAGATATGCACAACGAACAAGTGGAATTAAACCCAGCTGAATACAGCGTTTTCAACTCCTTTTTGCGAAATCCCTTCGGGTTGCTCGTTTTGCGTAAGTTATCAGTCCGCTTGGCTGGTGCCGGCCGCCAACAATGCGGATCCACAAGAGCCTATCAGTTCAACACAGTTCAGTCGACGGCAACGAACGTAATCGGCGACAGCGCCATTCCTTGTCAGGCGAGGCTGGGAACTCGCACGCGACGCGCCATTAGCGCGGGTTTGAATTGAACGACGCCTATCAGAAATTGCCGGCGTCCGGCTTGTTTCGAAGCCGTCCGCCTTCGAACCTCGGGGCGGAACACTGGTCATCACCGTGGTCCCCGAATCCCCCCACGATCAACCGCAATCAGCTTTGAAGCGCAACGCGCGCAATTGACGATGAAGCGCTGGCATCGGTTGTCCGAAATTCAGCGAACGCCGTGTGTTCCAATCCACCCAAGCGGAAAAGACGCAAAGCCAATTTGCCAAGGCCTATAACAACGACGCCGCTCGCCGCCCCGTGTTCAGCCCAAGGTTATCAGCGCGAACCAACGAACCGCGTCCGCATCTTGGTTTTTCGCACAGTCTTGAAGGGACAACGTCGAGATCGAACGTCTTACTTTGTTGGAAACCGCGAGTATTCCGACCGCGGCTTGCGCCGTGTTCTGGACCAGAGCAGGCCGGCCTTTCCGTCGACTGATTAAACGCTGAACATTCGTCCCGAACGCATCGAAGCTGACCGCCAAGATGCTGCGGCTGATTTTCTATCTGTCGCGCGGCTATGTCGATATGCGTTTGGCCGCGGCGAACGCGCAGCTTACCCAAGAGCGTGACGGTATTTCTAGCAGTCAACTGTCCAAGAAGGGCAAGCCAGTTCAAGTTTGGCGAACTCACCCACCTCGACATCAATTCGGCGTGAATGCGGATCGATACCCGTGGTGGGTCAAAACCAGGTCCGGTGCTTTTATTCTTCCGTCCTTGGTGCGAAACCGAACATCGCGCGGCAATTGGAACGCAACAGCCATTCCGTGATGGCGTCGACTTCCTCCGGTCGAACATGTGATCCCCCGCAACGAATTCGCGATCTCACGTTGAATTGGAATAACCGCAATTTCACGGGGTCCGCGCGGTTTTTGTTGAACGGCATCGATAATCCGACGCAACACCACCACGCTTGACCGGTGTTATTCGGCGTCAGTTTGACACGTCGAGGGCGAACCCGTTCCAACCCACGGCGAAATTCCCGTGAAAGCGCCCGCAGCGTTATCCGTGGCCCTTGGCTAATTCCGAAGGTGCGAAGTTCCACGCCCGCGAGGTCTTCCCCGAACAGGTCCGTTGTCCGATGTGAATGGTCGTTGAGCAAGCCCTACAGCTCGCTGAATTCGGTGGTTCCTTCTCGTCCAACGACGGCATCGGTATCGCGGTTAGTTTGCGAGGATAACTTCCTTGGCGCGCCAAAACACTGAAGCTCACGGTAGCACCGCGAAGACGCGCAACGCTATGGTTCAAACTTGTAGACACCCAGCCTGCTGGGGCGGGGACGTCCCGCATTGCGGCCCTGAACCTCGATTAGCTGAAACAGCTCGTCCCTATAGCCTGTTTGAGCACAAAGCGTATCGTTCGTGCAGCCGACGCTGTCCCTTTCCCCGTTAGTCGAAAAACGGGCGCTTGGGGCTTCAACTATAAACTCGCGACCTCGGAGAGTCAGAGCGCGACGATACCAACAACCATTTTGTTGTTTGCGCATGATCATTGCTGCGGCGCGTCAGGTGACGTCTTCGGTCGCTAAAACTAAGCTATGATCCCGTCGCGCTGTGGACCCCGACCTCGGGCGTTTTGCTACAAGTTTCGTCAGGAATATAGATATATAGATAGTGACACCAAGTTTTAAAAACCACGGCCAAGGCCATCCGGCGAAAAACGCATCTTTAAACCGAAGAGGCTTGACATGCGCGCCACGGTTTCAAGTGGCCCACTGGCAATGGTAGCGAAGGCAACACCGGTGTCAGACCGTTTTTTTGTGATTGGTCGTCGTCATGCGTGTTTTGAGAACAGGTGGGCATCGGCCCGCCGGTTGATCAAAGCAACGGGTCGGAACGACTCCTTGGTGGTAACCGTTTTGTTCGTTGGCAGCTTGGAGGCGGAATCCCACCTGGTGTCTGCCCCGAGACATACCAGCGGCGGCGTTTTCTATGATGTGGGCAAAATGTCTGGAACCTGGACTGATGTGAGATCCCTACAGGGTCGTCTATTGTTGTGATCAGGCGTCGTTCTCCGCCATGTGATCGGGTTCTTCGCTCTTTGGATAACCACCTGTCGTCCTTTGCAATTCAACCAATGTCTAAAACGTTGAAAAAAGAAGACTACGAACGAAGAAACAGAATTCGAAGTGACCCTCGGAACTGACTTTCTGAGGTTCAATATGAAACGCGGGCATCTTGATCTGCCTCCTGCCGTGCTGCCCTTGGGGCGGTGGCCGGTTTTTTGCACAGCAACAGGCCGAACGTCGGCTTTGGTGCAAAGCCCGATCCCTGACCATTGATCTCGACCGTGTTTTTTCCTTTTCACCGAAAGCGCCCCCTTTGGTCTGCGCGTCCGCGGTCGACGTCCGAAACGCAAAGCGCTGAATCTCGGCAAAACCCGCTTGATAGATGCGAATTTGAAGCCGAAGAAGCGGGCCCCAAAAAAAAAAAAAAAAAAAGGCCCCCCCCCCTAACGGACCAGCGAGCAAGCTCAACCTCTCCGAATGCCCTCAGTGGGCTTGCGGATGCATTTGACGAAAAAAGTTCAAGAAACCCGAGCGTCTCAGGCAGCCAAGGGGCGGGCGCTGAATGAGCTGGTCGAAAAGAGCGACAGTATTTCTGGCCGCGCCGGGACCGGTGGCTGGAACAAATGAATGCGCGAGCAGGGCCGCTGTGATCCTTGAACGTCGATCGGTTTTTTGTCAGCGCCAACCCATCGACATCACCGGACGAAGGCCAATCGAAACGGCTGGACGCGTCGGTCGGCAGCGGCAATAAACTGATCGCCCCGGCTTTGCCCATGGCGGCCAGAATGGTCAGCCACAATACAGCTTTTTCAACAGCACAGGACATGCAATGACCGACCCGCCAAGTGCCGATATCCCCCAGAAAATGATCCACGGATATTCCGCACCTCTATCCTTTTTTGCTGGTCGATAAAGTGGGGTCGATACCAATGCACCGAAAGCGCCGTAGGGATCAAGAACGTTCACGATGACGAACCCGCATTTTTCCAGGGCATTTTCCCGGTTGCCAAATCATGGCCTGGCGTCACCTATCGTCGAAGCCCATTGGCGCAGACTGCGGCTGGAGTGTTGGCAGTCACGCTCGAATGGCGGACAAGGACATGAAGGTATTTCCATAGGCATCGACAAGTGCAAATTCCGCGCGGTCATTCCCGGGGACGTCGTCCGGATGAGTGAACCCACCCCTGCGCGCTAAAGCCCGGTGCTAAGGTCTGGAAGTTTCGCGGCGTTCGCGTCGGTCGAGGGTGAGATGGCCGCAGAAGTTGAATTTACAGCGATGATGGACCTTCCCTGATGGCAATGGCCACCAAGCGCGGTGATTCGAAGAGGGCGCGCAGATTGCGGCCTCTGCCAAGGTTTGGTCCGTTCTGCTTGATACGGGTCTCAGTTCGTGCTGCAGGACGACGTGAGGTGAAAATCCCACGCCATCGTCACGGCAACACGAAGTTTGGTGAAGGCACGGTGATCTTTTCAGTTCGCGGTGATTTCGCGAATCCGCGACTCAAGTTTAAGGGGAAACCAGCCGGCGTGATCGGAAACGCCAACCGGATCTCGTAACAATGTTCACCATCGAACGGCGGACGGAACGGTGGGGTGCCTACCAAATCGCGACGACGGCGTTCATGCAGGCTTGTCACATTGCCACACGACGCGTAATCCTTGGGATCGGGTTACGTGGTGAACCATGCCGCCGTCAGGCATGTGCATCATTGAAGACGAACGTTACTGATCGGCGGGCTTGCGGGTATCCACCAGTTCGTGCGCATCGGCGTGCGGCGCTATTATCGGTCGTACGATGGTGACCAATGACGTGATCCCGTACGGCTGTGCACAGCGCCGCTGCGGCTGGACGGGTTGAACCTTGTCGGCTCAAACGCGCGTGTCACCCAGCGCGATATCACAGCGTTGCGGGCGGCTGTTTCAGATGCTTGGCGCAGGGCGAGGCACTTTCCACGACCGCGCACGAGCCGCTTGGGGAGAAACCGGCAGCGATTACGTGGCGCGAGATCGTCGATCGTTCTCGCCCGACACAGGTCGCCATTTTCTGACGCCGGGTTGAAAATGCTGGCGCTGAATCGCAGGGGCGGCGACTGCCTACAAACGGTGGTCGACCTGTCCGACGCGCCTTTAGTTTGCGCCTACGAGGGACAACGCGCCGGTGGGCTGGTCCCCATCTTGGTTCCGGCTGAGACGCTTGCGCCCTTCCTGTTCGAGCTTCGCTCGCGCGGCGTCCACGCGGTTTGTTTCTGTGGCGCGGTTGCGCGCCCGTCGTTGATCCGTCAAAGCTCATGCCCGCGACGCTGCTTTGGTGCCCGGTGTTTCCAAAGCGCTTGCCGCTGGTGATGCACTGTGCTTTTGGCGTGCCTTGGTGTGATATTTCGAGCCCCACAGCGGGCTTTGCCGTTGTGGGCCGCACATGAACTTGGTGCCCGACCTTGAATGCGCGTGAAGGCGTGTACAGCCAAGCGTCACCGGATGCGCAAATGAGCGACGACGCAGCCCGCGGTGCCGCGTTCTGTGCATTGCCTCGCCCGCATGGACGTTTGGCCAAAGTTGCTTCATCGCCAAGGGCAGGTCATGGGCATAGAGGCGAATCGGCGGAACCGATCAACTCTGCTGTCTACGTGCCCACACGCGCGCGTGGCGTTGGAGAAAATCCTGTTCCAAGACCGAACCGGCCAGAGCCATCTGGTTGATATCCAAACCATCGGCCCTCGATACGCTGCGCCGCGCGCCCATGGCAGGGGGCTTGCAGGGTCGTGATCGCAGCCGGTGCCGTGATCAGTGCTTGACCCGAGGCCTGCGCGGATCTGGCAGTGAATTGAAATCTCGTGCTATGGGCAGGACAGCGGATGAAGTCGTTTATGCGTCCGCGTTGGTGACCCGGTCGGGCGATACTCGTCTGGTGGCGGCGCCGTGTGATCGGCGCGGATCACTCTGATACTCGTCTGCCGCCGCGAGGCAGCTCACCTCGTCCAAGATCTGTTGGCCACGGAATGAGCCGTGCGCGGCCAGTAGAGGGCTGGAGAACCAGGACGAAACACGTCCAACGAATTCGCACATCGTAGGAAGCTCGGTCGTCATGGGCAATCGCGAGATTTGCCCAAGTAACAGATCCACTGATGGCACCGGATCAACGAGTACGGCGCAGGCCGTCGTGGACGCCCAAGCCGATGTGATGATCACCATCGACGCCCCGATTTCTCGCTCCGCGTGCCACCGGGTTCAAGCCGTGCCGACTACTCGCACCCGTGCATACGTTAGCTCCCGGACGTTTGGGCATGGCGACCCGGTCGGGCAAAAAGATGGCACAGTTTATTGATCATGTCTGCGGCTTGTTCCCCTTTGAGCCCCCGTTGATGCGCGGCCGAAGGCATGGCCTGTGATTTCGTCGTCCCATCCGGTGGTCCGGAGAAAAAATCGCATCCCATCGTGAACCGCCGCATTCCGGCAGGCCCATGAGATTGGTGACGCCCATGCTTTTGTGCTGCGGGCTCGCGTCGGTCAGAGTGGCGCGGCTGTCGGACCTCTTTGGCGAGGCCGTCGCGGTTTTGCAAAAACGCATCCCGAACACGGTCTTCATTCCAGCAGCAGGTCCTGTCGCCGAAGCGGTGATCGCACAGACCAAAGACTGACCGTGCGCCCCATCGTCCTTGACCCCGCCGCGCAGGGAACCGTGCAAGACAATGTAGCGATGAAACGCGCAGCCTTTGCTGCGGCCGTATCGCGTTAGCGCCTCCTGGCAACTGTCTCGCTGGAACTGGTCGGCGCTGTCTTGCCTGGTGAATCGCCTATCGCCATGAACTGGCTCAGCTTCCGTCTGAAACGGCGAAGGCGCTGATTGATGCTGTAACGGCCTGTGAACCTCGTCTCTGAACGCGGGTGTGCCAGAATTTTAGGCCCCCGTATTTACGCCACAAAGATCGCCGCGGGTTTGGATGCAGTGTCGCTTTGCCCATTCCCGTAAATACAAAAAGACGCTGATGGCTCTGACGATGGGTAGCGCCTTGGAAAGGGCAGGCTGACGCACCTGGCTTGCGTGCAGCGCGTAGCTGGTTCTTGTCCTCCGTTTGGTGGTCATCTCATGCTTATTGGTTCGTTTTGAAGAGGGGGTCGCTGCCCCTCGAACGCGCGACGTTAAATAGGGCGCTGCCCCTCAAACTCCCCGGGATTTAAACCATTTGAAGTTCAGCCTTGTTATCCAGCGCCGCCGAAATACGTGGTGCTTTCGGGGTCGTAGAAACCCACAGCCTGACGGGGAAATTTCCTTCGTCCGGGCGTGAGCATGCTCTACCGTTGGCTCTTCGGTGTTCGGAAGATGGGGCGCAGAATTGGCTCCAATGGTTTCGGTGCGCGTGAGCGGCACGTTCATCGCAATTGGTTCCATTTCGGCCTGTGACATTTACGGTGGTTTCGCCCAGCCATTTGAAATTCTCTCTACAAGGGACTTGTACGGGTGGCAATCATCGATTCGGCCTTCCTTACTGATGAACCTCGCTTTTATCGCGTCAAGTTTTTACGATCATAAAGCGTGATCGCCTAGCCGTTCCGTATACCTAAGACCGCGCGTTCTCTGCCTCGACTGGTGAGATTAATTCAACGCCACATCTGGCAAGTACCAGTGTGCCCTCGTCATCGACAATATCACGTCGTTGATTGCCGCTTCGGGCGCAGCTTGCGATCACCGACGCGTAATCCGCCATTTGGGGACAAAGCAGATATCCGGGCTGTCCCCGGTTTGTCGCCACGCTGAGGCCTATTTCGCGGCAAGCGCTCTGTCGTCGTTCTTGGAGGAGGTGCCCAGGGGAAAGCGCAATAGTCCGAGCGTTCGGGCGGGTTGGAGAACAAAAGAGCTGATCCCGTTGGCATTCAGCCGCCACAATGAAGCTCGGCCCCGTCGGGGCCGCATCTTGCGGTTGGGATGTAGTGCCCGTTGGCCATGCATCGGCGTCCAGATCTTTGGCTGTTTCCAGCAATCTTGAACTGACCCTTCGTTGGCAGCGAATGCAGGGCACCGGCGTGGCCCCCCCAGATAGCTTTGTCGCGAAATTCCGTCCGATCACCGCATCCTTAACCACATTTTCATAGTCGAGCACGTAACTGTTGGGGAAGCCCATGGCCCTTCTGGCGACGCCGCCGCGCATCATGGATGTCGATCCCGGCACAGCAGGCCCCTTTGCGCGCCAGTGCGGTCACGTGGTCATAAAGCTGTGCGTGACCCCCGACGACATCAATAGCCTTCTCTCGCCAGCATCGCGGCAACGACGGAAACTATGCGAACGCCCGCAGACCATCGCCCCACACACGACGCGGGTGTCGGCAGGCGGCCTTTTGCAAAAGCCCAAAGATTGAGCGGCGTGGGTGCCGTCAAGCGGCATGGTCATACTCCGGGAGTTTTGAGGCTAATATAGGAAAATTGACGATACTCTCAAGGGGTGACTTCACCAGTCCGTTTAACGCACCGCGACCTACGCCTGCACGCGATATGACGGTTCGCGTGACAGTGTTGGTATAGGGGTAGAAAGGGAAATGATTGTGTATTCTGTAGAAAGTGGAACGCTCCCAGGCCTGTGACATTGCCTCGACGGGTCCAGCTTTAGCCTCGCTGATCTGCCCGATTGCATACACAACGCCGCTGGGTGCGCATCGCGCAAAAGCGCCGTGGTGCGTCGGCGTGCTGTATGGGTTTGATCACCGAGCGGATGCAGAAGAGCCGGATACGGGGTGGGGCGGAGAATTTGGTGGATGGGTGCGTCTGCTGTTTCGGATCTGGGAAACCCGCTTTGCGTGGCCCGGGCGCCTAACAAAAGTAATAAGCAACTTTAAGTTGTCTTGATTTAACAATTTAAGCACTATTAACGAGTGGTTACAACTTTTTTGTCACGAGTGCATATTACACCCAATTCATATAAGCGTAGGAGACATGGCGAATTACTGCCTGTGGTTGAAGATGAACCCAACACGTCCAAGAGCAATCGAGCTGATGCTGACTCCATGCCAATCTCACCACCTACAACCGACTGGGAGGAGGGATGATCTGGCGAAACTTTATGACTACGAATTATCCTGCTTGACCTGGATCTGCCGGACATGAACGGTGGCACGAGGTCTTGCGGCATTAACGCCTGAGAAGATAGAAACGACCAATTCTGATCCTCTCGGTGCTCTGATTGATACGGAAACAAGATCAAAAAGGATTTGGCTTTGTGCGCGGAAGATTATCTGACCAAGCCCGTTCACGCGAAGAGCTGTCGCCCGTATTCACGCGATCATCCGTAGGTCAAAAGCCATTTATCCAGTCAGTAATTAATGTCGGAACGGTGTCAGTCAACCTGATTGCTAAGTCGTGACCGTGAAGGGCAAACGGTCCATCTGACGGGCAAGGATTTCAATGTTTGAGCTTTTGAAGTCTGCGCAATAGGGTCCACGTTGACGAAGGCAAATGTTTTCTGTAACCATTTTACGGGGGAATGGACGAGCCGGAGCTGAAAATACATCGATGTTTTTAAATCTGGCATAATGTGCGAAAAACAAAGCTGAACATCGCGACCGAGAGAAACTATCATCGCGACGGTCCCTGGGGCCCGTGGCTATGTGCTGCGTGATCCGATCAGCATGGGCTTCCCCGAACGCGGAGAATTAGCGGGTTTGGCGGCTAGCCACTCAAGCTTAGGGAAATGATGTAGACGTCGGGTGGCTCCCTGCGGTACTAGCCTGCAGTCGAAACAGTAGGCCTGGGGCTAAACCGTGACTGATAAACCGGCACTTCAGGAATCTCTCTGCAGGAGGATTGCAAAGGCTGCAATTGTGCTCGGCTTGGCTTGACCTGCTAAGCCGTTGCGAATAAGCGTATCCAGCCGCAGGATGCGCCATGATCTGTCGGACGCGAATACGATCGCCTGAAGCCTGCCGGAATAAGCGGATCGGCACGACCGTTCCTGTTTTGAAACGCGGCCGACAGCCCCAAAGCGACAGAGGTTGGGGCTGCCCCGGCGGAAGGGTTCAGCAAGCTCCGCATGACGTGGCGCACATGCTTGTCCTTGGGGCATGCGTTCGAAGATGATGACGTTGTCCGATTTTCCAAACGCGCGCATTCGTAAAGTGATTTGGGGCTATCCGGCCGGGGCTGTGCCATTGGCATTTTTGAACTCAACCGCCGACCAAAGATTGACGGCTCTTCGCTGTCGTTGCGCTATGAGAAGGGCGATTGGTCAGGCTGCACGCGCGGCGACGGTGCCGGTGGGGAAAATGTCACCGCGATGCGCGCACGATTGGCACAATCCCGACACGGATTCGAGGGCTGCACCGGATCTGGTTTGACAGGTGTCGCGCGAGTCTAATATGCGGCACGATGACTTTGTGCCTGACGCCCGCCAGACTGCAGAATGGCGGTAAGGTATTCGCCAACCCACGCACTGCTGCCGCAGGGTCTTGCCGTCAGCTTGGATGCTGCAGTTACCCGCGCGCGCCATGTGGCCTTTTTGCCTACTGCTGGGGTTGCGTGGTCTGAACCGCTGCCGAAACGCCTGTATCAGGCGTATCGCCGCGACTGAAAGAATTCGGGATTTGACTACCAAACCCCTGACCACCCTGTTGCGACGGTCCGCAGCGATGATCCGCTCACTACCTGCAAGAATTGACGAGCGACGTGCGACGCTAGGACTATGAAATCGATGGCGTGGTCTACAAGGTGAACTGACCTTGTCTGCAGATTGGTTGGCTTTCGATCACACCCCCGTTTGGGCGATTTGCGCATAAAATTCCCGGCCGCAATTGCTTGGACCCGGCTCGAGGATATCACCATTCAGGTCGGGCGCACTGGTGCGCTGTCGCCCCGTGCCAGATTACAGCCTGTGACGGGGGAGGTGTCGTCGTGTCGAACGCGACGCTTACAACGAGGATTACATGGCCAGGGCCTGGACAGCAAAACGGGGCCACTTATACCGAAGGTAAAAGACGTGCGATCGCGCGATTGGGTGTGCAGCGTGTTCGCGCAGTGCGCATTGTGATCCCCAAGAATCGCAAAGATGTGGCCTATTCCAAACGACCCGAAGACGCCGACCGCTTTGCGTATCCCCATCACGTTTGCCCGAGATGCGGCGTTGAACGCCATGCGCGAAGAAGGCACGCCGTCGCCGGCGGTTGTACGGGCGGCCTGCATTGCCCGGCGCAAGCGGCTTTGAAAAGCTGAAACATTCTCTGTCTCGCGGGTGGGCCTTTACATTGAACGGCTTGGGCGCGAAACAGGTCGAACAAGTTCCATACCGACGGCTGGGTCGCAGGAGCCGGCGGATAGTTTTCTACGCTGAACGTCCCCGCCTTTGGGAAGCGGCATGCAGCAGTTGAAGAAACCGCGACCGTCTGGGTGAAAAAATCCTGCTGACAAGCTGTTCCATGCCCATTACGACATAAGCGGAAAAGTTCGCGCTGGGCTCCTCGCGTGATCTTTGCGCTTGGTATCCACACGTGGGGAAGCGGCCTCTATCTCATTCGCACACATTACGGCGCTGGACAGCGTTTCGAGCGCGCGATGGAGCAGGCCAAAAACAGGGTGCGGGCCGCTTGGAACGATCTGATCGGACTCGAATGGGGTCGCAACGTGGATGGCAACTTTGGTCAACACTTTCGCCCAAGAGGCCGAGCGCGCAATCGGATTCGACCGTTTGGTCGCAGAACTCTCGGTGCAGGATGTGGCGCGCCCTGATTACTGACGGATCCGCCTGTGGCGGGCAAATCGTCGTCTTTTACCGGCACGCTGCGGAATAAAATGACCCGCGCAGAGGGCCAAAGGCGCGGGCGGACGGCTTGGGGCCCAAGGTCTCGGGTTCTGTCAGTCGGCCAAAACCGATATTCTGGTGGCGGGTCCTGGGCCTGGGTCCAAAGCGAAAAAGGCCGCTGATCTGGCGTCAGACATGGATGAAGGACGGGCTGGCTTGCGCTGATCGCAGACTGCATGCACGGGCCGCCGCCGAAGCGCCTGTTCCTTTATTTCAAGCTGAAACGCTTGAGGGGTCGGCGAAAACCGCGCAGAACTTCGCCCATCGTTGGCGTATGGCACCGCGGTTACCTGTTTGTTTTCACGGTTGCTGCTATTCCGGCGTCTACCGGCGCTCCAAGGCCTCGGTTTTCATAGATGCGATCCTGCCCACGACGGTGACGGTGCTGTACCGTTGGGTGCGCAGCGCGCGCGCCGCGAATAAAGGCGGTGCCTACCGTATTGCATGTCGAGGATCAGCGCCACCCGCTTTTTCAGCTGGTTTTTTTTTTCCATGGCCGTGGGGATTACTGTAAGCGGCAGATGCCGAAGTGGTCGCGTCCGTGATCGTGTCGGGACGGTAGTAGCTTTGATGGCAATCCCCAGATGGTCCCCTTGATTTCGTCGTTCCCGAAGCAGCAGGCGGACGATTATTCCGGACGTTTGAACGGTGTCAACCCGGCTGACCAGCGGGATTACGCAAAGCTGAATGTACCAAGGCCACCCGGGGCCGCGCTGTCGCGTGCGCCAAGAGGTTGGCGAATGATTGATCAGCAATCAAGAAAGAAAAACAAGAAGAGCCTGGCCCGATTTTTCCCGGACGCCCTGCAGCAGGCCCATGCGCGCGGGCGACATGGCCGATCTGTCTCTTGGCCGCCGCGGCACGGGCGGTTGGCCTATGATGAATTTGCTGGCCTATCAACTGACGCTGCGCCCTCCGCGGCGGGCCCAAAGACCGGCGTAAAGGCCGTGGCGCGAAACCGATCGTGGCAACGGCACGCTTCAGCAGCGCGTGCTAAAGGCGTTGCCTCTATGCCACGACCAGTGCGCAGGACCCGCGCATTGGCTGAGATCACAACGACAAGTGGCTAGCGGTACGTCGGATGAACCGTTTGCTTCCAGGGGCACGTGGGGGCGGGCAACGACGTTGGTGCGTTTTCATGGCGCTTTTGGCGCGCGATCGAGGCCGGGCGGACAGGTGGTTCTGATGGCACTCGGGAAATCTTGCGACGTCCAACACTTGAATGGGCTGCAACCCCTGGCGGAACGAAGCGGGTGTCGTGCTTGAACTGTTGTAACCGGGGCGGCTGACAAGGGGGGCAAGAACGATGGGCGAAGCTTGGCTGCGTTGGACGAAATGGCGCCGATCCATGATCCTGGGTCGGGCAACTCATGCCGGTGTTTTTCAAAAGCGACGTCGCGCTTTGGTGATCTGGCGGCTGGCAGTGGTCGATGAAACAGCATCGGTTCGGGGTGCGCCAGCGGCTTGAGCTTGGTAAAAGGGGCAGGGCGGCGAATGTTTTGGTGATGACGCCACGCCGATGTCCCGCGGTCGCTGGCTCTGGCGCAAATACGGCGATATGATGTCTCTGTGCTGGACGAAAAGCGCCCGGCCGGAAACGCCATCCGCACAGGCACTGATCGCGACCGAGCCGCATGGAAGAGGTCGTCACCCGCCTCGCGCGCGGCGATAGAGCGAGGGCGACAAGTGCTATTGGTTGTCCTGCTGTCGAAGAGAGCGAGGTCAAGCGATTTGATCGTGCCGAGCGCGATTCAAAGCATCACCGCGCTGCGCCTGGGCGAGGGCGTTGTTGGTTTGGTCCACGGGCAAGATGGCCCCCCTGCGGAACAAAGAAGATGGCCGCGATTGCCGCCTTTCAGAAGGGCGAGACCAGCTGCTTGTCGCCCAACAGTGATCGAGGTTGGCGTCGACGTGCGCAAACGCAAGCATATCGTGATTGGAACGCGCCGAATAGCTTTGTTGGCACACGCGTACACCATTGCGCGGGCGCGTGTGGGACGCGGCAGGCGCCTTCTTACCTGTTTGCTTGATGGTATCAGGCCCCGGCTTCAGCGAAACCGCCGGTCAGGCGGCTCGAGGTCTGCCGTGAAAGTGAGGGACGGTTTGTGATCGCTGAAACCGCTCTGAAGATTGCGCGGGCCACCCGGCGATCTGATCGCGACGGCCGCAGATCGGGCGTGCACCCCGGTTCAGGGGTCCGCAGACCTAGAGAAGACATCAGGCCCGCTCTGGATGCAGGTGGCCCAATCAAATCACGGGGCGCTGCTCGCCGGTGGAACCCTGAATTGAACGACCCTGCGCGGCTACGGCGGCACGTCTGCCTTTGTGGCTTTGATGCGGTCAGGATGAAGCGATACGTTTAGATAATCAGTGGGTTAACGCGAAAATCGCTATTTTGTTTCTCTTTTGTTTCTCAATAAAGTTTCTTTACACAGAGGCGTGAAAATGAGACCCAAATAGTGCAACGAAACGGAGACACGCACATGAACCAACGATCCTTACAGGTCAAGCCATTGCTAAACGGTCGAAAGACACGCTGTTGCAGATACGCCGCAGGGGCGGCTGCCTTGGTGTTTATCTCTCATGGTCGGCCTGCAACCTTCCCGGCCTTCGTTTTTGACTTCTGCCTGCGGTACCCCGTGTCGTTTGATCTAGCCCGCGCATCTGTCCCACACTTTATGCATTGGCGAAGTCGCATATCTTCAGTCCTGTGCCCGAGTTTGTCCCCTCCTGCGCGCGAATCAAAACGAGCCTTCACGGTCTATCGCATCCTTACGCCGGCCATCAGCTATCGGATGTGCGGCGTTTTTTTTGGCAAGTCATGTAAGTGGCAAATGACGATCAAAAGGCGCATCAACAGCGCTGCGCGACCGGCCGGTTGTCCTACAGTACAGCTTTATCCGTTCTGCGCGTACCGTTTGGGTCTGTTCAGTCGCTTCGGCAATGCCTCTATCGTAAGCTAGGATCTGACAGCGTGACGGTTTTTATAAGCGACGCGGGGTCAGTACCTCGACCCGTCCAAAGGGGCGCGTCCTGGGCATAAAACAGGGCCTTTGCCCTTTAGCATCCCTTCAGCTGGTCACGCGGCCGTTTTGGATCTGCGCGAGGTGAGCGCCAACTGCCGCAAGCCCAGCCACAAATGCGGCAGAGGGCTTGTCCAGCGCGCAAGGCTTTGACGTCCTGTTTCCGCATTTCGGCCAGCTCTCCGTCTTTGACACACCACGTCGACGGTCACTGTTGATCCCGCCAAAAGGGGCGTAACGGCGGTCCACATGCTGCAGTCTGTTTGTCCAGGCGGCCCACTGCGGGAATATATAAGCCAGCAAGCCCCCAATACTCCTGCCGCTGAATAGAGCTGATCAGGTCCTGTGTCCGTCACTGTGCATGGCCGTGTTCTTTCGCTCGTTAATCCTAACATAAGCTTCCACGCGGATTGATGCAGAAATTAAACTGAAGGCCCCTTGGCCATGGACTTTGACACCAGCACCTTGAAATACAACGAAGCAGGGGCTGATCCCCGCAATGCGCCGCAGGTGCGGTTTCGGGGCGAGGTTATTGGATGATGGCCTGGATGAATGCACAGCCGTAAGCTCAGACGCTTGGATACCCGGGCGCGTCACATACTGGGAGCAGGTCACTGCCAGTCGTTCTGGATCAGGGTGCCACCAGCGGGCCGTGTGCAAGCGCTGGTTGAACTGCGCATCGATTGCGACCCGCGACTGTTTGCTGTCAAGGTGAACCAGACCACGGCGCGGGCGGTCACACAGGGCGGCGAACCTGTTTTTATACGGTTGTCGAGACGGCATTGACGCACACGCTTTTGATGTGATGGATGATAAGTAGCCCTAAAGCCCTATCAGAAAACCGAATAATCATCCGGTGACGCGCCGTCTTTCCCGATATACAGAGATCGCGCGCGGCGCATCGTCACGTTTTGCCAGTCCTTTGCCATCAATCTCAACTGAATAAGGATCGTTGGTGGTGATAGCGCGGCGGGGTGTGGGACCCAGCAAATCCAACCGCAAAATCTGAAACCTGCGTTTGATTCAAAAAGATCAATGCGCGCGGCTCGACGTGGGGTGGATCGGTCTGGCGATGTATCCAAACGGCCCGAGCGAGGAAATACGCTGCGGTGTTCTGTGATATCCCTTGCGGGCCAATGCCATATTCGCCCTGATTTCATCCAAAAGTGTTTACCTGGTAGCAATGGGATGTTACGCCGCAGTGCAGGGCCGTCTCGAGAACCCAGGCCCAGGCCGAACCTGGGTCCAGCCGCAAACGGTCATATGAAGGCCGGACGGCATCGCCGGCTCACGCTTGCCGCCATGCTACGCGCTTTGCAGGTTTTGGGGATAAATCCGTTGCGGCGCGCCTTCTTGCGGGCTGCTAATGCGGGCGGCGATATCTTGGCGCCTGCACCTGCATGGTTATGTCAAGCCACGTGAAGTAAGGCCTCAACCTTTGAATTGTAAACAGAATAATAAAATTCCTCTGATTGCATTACGGGAGGCGCATCCCACGTGTGCCAAGCCACGCCAGATCGTCCAAGCGCTTGCGCCAACATTACTCCGGCTTTTGGACCGCTCCAGATCCGTGTCTCGAACCGGAGGAGAATCTCCTCCCTGTGCGCCGCGCCCATATCGTGAGCTACCAGCGCAGAATAGGGTGCCCAGATGCAGCGGCCCGTGGGCGATGGCGCAAAACCGGGTGCAAAAGCTCATGGGTGGGGCGCTGCTGTCCAGCCAGTCCTGCAGTCGGACTTTGGCGCATCAGTATATTAGCCTTATACGATCCTTGCGCCCGCGGCGTGCCCGCTTCAGCCTCTACGGTGGGACGACCCGAGTTGACGTTCAAGGAGCCGCTGGAAGGTTTTTTGCCATCGCACCCCCGGTGATGTGGGTGATCAATGCGCCTGTCGCCGTCGTCGGCGCGGCGGGCGTTTGCACCTCGCCGTTGAATTTCAGCCACCGCGCAAAACGCCCGCGCAAGGCATTCCCATTGCGGCCCTTTCAACCATACCCTTCGAGCGCGGTGAATCTGGCCCGCCTAAACGTACATTCGGCTGGCTGCGCAGGCGCAATCTGATATCCAACAGGGTGGGCGATTTGATGAAAGTATTCCGTGTGAATGCCCCAAGGCGGGCGAAGGAAGCATTTTTCCAAGCCCCGGAATCATCCGAAGCACCGTTCTGTGCCTGGGCCCCGTATTTCATCTTGGTTTGAAAGAACGACGATTTATATCAATGTTCCCAGCTTGTTATGCGGTCGGCAGACTCTGCACCACGGCGTAAGGCCTTTGTGTCGGATCCATGGGGTTGGTCAGGCCTACGGCTTCATCGGAACCAAATCGCAGGGTTTTCGCGACCCCGTTCTGTCATCACCTCGATCGGGAGACAGCCGTCAAAGTAAGCCCGCGTTTTCCGCCTTCTTTGAATTCGTTTTATCGGCCGGCCAAGAGCGCGTCGATGAACGCCTCGTAATTGGTCCCTTGGTCATGCGGGCAATTGAAGGTAAGCAGTGCGCTTCCTCCTCGGTTTCCGCCTTGTCCATAGCGCGACTGCATCCCACGCTTTGCTCAATGTCGATGCTTGTCGTGATAAGAAAGA
>Ga0163217_1030279_pt1 | contig 17493 bp, 19 predicted proteins | sample SynspAceP_FD_185933 | JGI IMG/M metagenome (GOLD analysis project Ga0163217, IMG submission 185933) | Saline lake microbial communities from Ace Lake in Antarctica - Synechococcus sp. Ace-P (PacBio error correction) | ecosystem: Environmental > Aquatic > Non-marine Saline and Alkaline > Saline ...
CCTGAATTGCCGATGTTGATCGGGAACCGGAGTGCTCCCCCGTTTCATCAAGCGATCAGCCCTTCGACGAAAGATCAATCGACGAAGCAAGAAGCTTGCGGTCTGGCTGCCTTCGCCCGTAGAGGGTAAGAGGTTTTCGCCCCGCAGCGCCTGGACGATGAAGTTGCTCACCACCCGCCCCGTCGTCGGCCAGCCAATGCGTGGCCGTAGGTGTTGAAGATCCGGGCGATGCCGGATCTCCGTGCCGTGCATACGCGGTAGTCGAAGGCAGAGGGTTTCCGGCGACCCGCTTACCCTCGTCGTAGCAGGCGCGATGCCGTGTATTGACGGCTGGCCGCGTATAGCTCTCCGGCTGGGGATGCACCTCCGGATCGCCATACACTTCGCTGGTTGCTGGCGATCAACAGGGGGCCCCGACCGACGGGCCAGGCCAGCATGTTTGTAGGTGCCGAGAAAGCTGGTTTTGGCCGTCTTTGATCGGATTGTGCTGGTAGTGCACCGGCGAGGCCGGACAGGCCAGAATGCAGATCCGAATCCACCTCCAACGAAATAAGGCTCAGTCACGTCGTGACGAACCACTCGAAGTTGGGGTGGCCGATCGCATGCGGGCGATGTTGGCCTTGCCGGCCGGTGAAGTAAGTTGTCGAGGCAGATCACGTCTTCGCCGGCTTCCATCAGCCGATCACACAGCTAGATGGATCACCACAAAGCCGGCGCCCACCGGTGACGAGATTCCGCTCTGGGAGCCGTCACGCTGAATCTTAGCAGTGGTCGGCACTGTAATTGGCACGTAATTGGAACCGTAAATGAGCTTTGAATCACGCTTGCCTGGCGCTGCAGCGCCCACCCCAGCCACTTATGGGTCTGCGGCTGAGCCGCACCTGGGGTGTTTGACGCACGAAAGTCGACCGCCAGCGCCTGGGCCCTTCGGCTGTCCAGCCGGGGTTGGAGCAGCAGCACCGTAGGCTGCCGGCCGCAGGGTTTCCCCGTTGTTGCTACCGGGCCTGAAGCGCCGGCAGCGGCCATCCCCCCTGGCCCCCCCCCCCTTTTTCGGCGGGGGGGGGGGAAAAAAAAAAACCCCCCCCCCCAGATCGGAGGGCTTCATGGCAACCACCACGCTGAGTTCGTGCAACTTGCCCAGCGCTTCGGCCGTGGGTGGGCGATGGGGCTTGGTGAGCAGGGTGATTCCAGGCGAACTGGCCGGAAGGCGATCCACGCCGCTTGTTCGAGGTGGATCGGCAGGGCTGGAAGCTGGAGGGAGTGGCGGCCGCCCTTGCTGAGACCGGCCAAGGCCTGGCAGAGGCCATCAAGGTGTGATGCACGCGGTTCTCCGCCGGTGATCACTACGATGCCACGGCCGCCTCCACGCCCGCGCCGCCCGCCTCGAAGAGTTCCGAGGGGCCTTCTTTGCAAGTGGGTGGCTGGCTGCGGCCCAGGAGTGCTTGGTGTCGCACCAGGGGCAAGGCCCACCGCCAACCGCCCAGCCGGATGAAAAAGCGCTGCGGCCGGCATGGGCCCCCTTCCCCCCTGCAGGGAATGGAAGGTTTCCACCACGGGCAAACCGCCCGGGGTCTCAAACCATGCTACGGCGGCCATGGCAGTCGGCCCCTCAGCTGGAGACCCGCGATCTCGCTCAGCGGCTGGTTGGTCCTTTCGCTGACAGGACTTTTCGCTGGCGTTGCTCTCGCTGGCCGTGCTCGCAGGAGAAACCGACACTCGGAAAAGCCGTTGGCGGGCCTAGGCGCGCTGGGCGGCTTTTCGGATGCAAGACACCGGAACAGTGGGTGGGGGCGGCCCGGGCCTGGAAAGAGGAATTCGGATGGAACTGGCAGGCTGTTGAAGAAACGATGCCCGTGAGTTTCGATCAGTTTCGAACCAGCGGCATCCGGGCGAGCTGCCGCCTGAATCCGATAGCCCGAGTCGAGGAAGAGCTGGCGGTAGCGTTTATTGAATTCGTAAGCGATGGCATGCCGCTCGGTAAGACCAACTTCCCTCGCCATAGAGGCGGGAGGCCAGGCTGCCCGGGGGACAGGCGACAGGGGTAGACGCCTCAGCGCGCATGGTGCCGCCAGGTCGACAACGTCTGCTGTCAGGCCAGCAGGTGGATAACGGATCAGGGAGTCGGCCATCCGAGCTCGGCGCTGCTGGCGCACTGAGACCAGCCTTTCGTGCGGGCCAGGCGATACGGCGCACTGCATCCCCAGGCAGAAGCCCAGGAAACGGAACCTGCTCTCGCAGCGCCCAGCGGATCGCCTGGGATCTTGCCGTCCACGCCCCGGTGCCCGAAGCCGCCGGCCACCAACCACCGGTCCATGCCCGTGGAGCAGGGCTTCCTGCCCCTTCGATTTTCCGAGCTGCTTCCGGCGCAGATCCAGTGCAGGTCGAGGGAGGCATCCGATTCGATGCAGGCGTGACGCAGGGCCTCGGACCACCGAGAGGTAGGCGTCGTTGAGCTGGACGTACTTTGCCACACAACGCCACCTTCCCGCGGGCCTGCGGTTGGCGCAGCTTGCGCACCAAGATTCCTCCAGCCGGCCATGTCGCTGTCGCGGTCTCGAGGTCGAGCACATGGAGGCACCTCCCGAACAGGCCTTCTTTCTCGAGGGCGAGATCGGACGGCGTAGATGCCTGTCGCATCACGGGCGGGATCACGGCGCGTGGCCGGAACGCCGCAGAAGCCCCGCCGATCTTGAGCCTTGAGCTCTTCGCTGATCGGCGGTCACAGCGCGACACCAAGCAGATCGGGTTGGATGCCGATCGAATGGCGGCAGTTCTTCACGCGAGTGCTGGGTGGGCTTGGTCTTGAATTCACCGGAGTGCGATGTAAGTGCGCAGGGTGACGTGCACATAGGCCAGATCGCGGCGGCCCACATCGCCACGGATTCACGGATTGCTTCCTCAAGGAATGGCAGCGATTTCGATTCCGCCCACCGTGCGCCGAATCTCGGTGATCACCAACGTCACGCCCACTGCGCGGCCCACCCGGTTGATGCGCTCGCGGATCTTCGCGGGTGGATGTGGGGGATCACCTTGGACCGTGCCGCCGTTGTAATCAACCCGCGGCGTTCCTGTTTGATCACCGCCTGGTAGATCCGAGCCGGGTGGTCACCTGGAGGGCGTGACATGGCGGTGTCGGTGAAGCGCTCGTAAGTGGCCCAGGTCAGAGTCGGTCTCCGGCCGTCCTGGGGTGACGAACACCTCACCGTGCTGGTAGGGGCTTCATGGTGCCGGATCCACGTTGAGGTACGGATCGAGCTTGAGGATCGAACGCTTGTAGCCCGCGCGATTTTCAGCAACCGTCCCCAGGCTCGCCGCCAACGATGCCCTTGCCGAATGCTCGACACCACCCCGCCGGTCACGACACCAACTTTGTCATGACCCCCAGGGCGATCGCAACTTTAACGACCCTCCAACCCAAAGGCTCCTTCACTCAAGGGCTCCCTTTCCCCTCCCTGCTGCCCCACCCAGCCAGAATCACTGGGCCTGCGTAGGCCCGTGTGCCCGCGCAGCGGGCGTAACGAACGAAGCCAGGCCCAGGTGATTCACCAAGCCTCGAGCAGGCTGCGCAGCATCCAGGCGTTTTTTTTCGTGGATCTGCAGACCGCTGGGTGACAGGTTCGGCGGTGGTTCATCCGCCTGGCGGCCTCCACCGAGGCGAAGACGCCTGCGGGCCGTACGAGCCACGGCTTCGGGCCGAGGCACTCAGCTCCCGCCCCATCTCATGGCGTTGAGCTCCCCTTCGGGTCTCACTGATCGAGGAGAGGGCGGCGAAAGTGGGAGCCGCCGAACGGGGCAGGACAACCCCAGGGCCCGGAATGCGCTCGGCGGATCTCATCGAGCGCCGTCCCAGATCTCGGGTGTACTGCTCCATGACATCAATGCAGGCTGTTGACATCGGACCGGTGACGTTCCAGTGGAAGCCATGGGTCCTTGCGTAGTAGCAAGTAGTGTCCAGCCAGAGGCGGCTGAGCCTGCGGCGATCTGTTTCGCGCTCCTCGCTGGACATGCCCGATGTCGACCGGTGGGGCGCTGGCCTGGCTGGAAGTGCCTGGCCTGGCTTGGAAGTGGCAGTGGCAGTCATGGTGTTGTTTCTGGGTTGCGTTGTTATGAGGCATTTTAGTTTGGGCTACAGGACTGAAATCCTGATATTCCCTGGAGTTTCCTGGGGTCAATCCGGCGTCGCTCTCAGTGCTGGCCACGTGCAGATCCCTGAGTTGCTGGGGCGGCCACATCGGCTGGGGCCTGGGTGGAGGCAAGGCAGCGTGCTGCTGGGTTTTTTGGGAAGGCGATCGTGGTCGCGGATCCGGACTTCTCAACCGGCCAGCAGCATCACCATCCGATCGAGGCCGAAGCGATCGCCGTGGGCGGGGCACCCAGATCAAGGGCCTCCAGCAGAAACCGAACTGGCGTTCCGCTTTTCTTCCTGGGGCGGCCGATCGTCTGCAAGCACCTGGCCGCTGCAGGGCCGATCATGGTCGCAGGGAGCCGCCGCCCAGCTTCCAGGCCGTTGAGCACCAGTCCCGTATGGCTGCTCGGGCGCTTGGCAAGGCCCGCGCCAGCTGGCCGATCAAACTGCCGAGGTCAGCGGGTTGGGGCGCAAAAGGGATGGTGCAGGGCCTCCAGCCGTTTCTCCTCGCTGTTGAAGCCGAACATCGGGAAGTCGACCACCCAGAAGGAAAGTTCCAGGCCTCGTTGCTGGCCTCGGGGCTGGAACCAGGCCAACTCCCGGGCCAGGTACTGGACAGCCCCGGTCAGGCCTTGTTCACCGTGGCGGTGTCCGCCGGCGCCGAAACAGCAGCAGGGTGCCGGGCGTGGCGCCGCTGCGCTCCCAAGCAGCTCGGCCATCTGCGCCTTTGTGAAGCCATCTTTTTGATCGCCTCCGATCGTGTTGATCCCGACCAGGTTGCCGCCGACATCAAAGGAGGTTTCAGGGTCCACCCCCTCAATGACGCGGATGAAAGCCGGCACCCGCTTCCCGCCGCTGGGCTTCGCTTGAACACAATCCCGCCGGGTTTTTGATGCGCAACGTTGCTGAGTGCCTCATTGCCGCCCGATGGCGATGCATCTTCCCATCACGGCCCCCCGGCGCCACGGCACAGCGGAGAACACCTTGAAAGCCGGAGTGCGTGGCAATGTCCGCTCACATCCACCAGCTCCAGGCCGTAGCGGGGTTGTCGGGGCGGTCGGTGCCGTAGCGATCCATCGCCCCTGCCAGGTGAGGCGGGGGAAGGGGCAGCGGCCAGCTCGATTCCCTTCGCTGTCCTTCCAGATTCGCGGCGGATCGGGGCGTTCGTTGAGGTCAAGGATCTCCTCCTGCTCCAAGAAAAAGTCACCTCGATGTAGACTGGGTGAACTCCGGCTGGCGATCCGCGCGCTAGGTTCCTTCCGTCCCGCGGAAGCAGGCGCGCCACCCTGGTAGTAGGGCGCTCCAGTCCGCCACCATCAGCAGCTGCCCTTTGAACAGTTGGGGTGACTGGGCAGGGCCGACCACTCCGCCGCCGCGACTCCGGCCTGGGTACAGGTAATCGCGGGCGCCCTCGGGGGTGGAGCGGTGAGGGATCGGAAGTTTTTCCCCTCGATGAAGCCTTCGCCTTCAGGAAGGTCCGGGCGGCCCGGGATCGGCTGTGGCGCGCCGCAAGGTTGCGGGCCATCGGCGCTCGCGGCGCAGGTCGAGAATAAGCGGATGGCGCAGCCCGCAGTTTCCTCAGCGGCACGTTGCCGTCGTCGTGAACGGAGACGGCGAAAGGGCAGCGTTATTTTTGAATGGCATTGAAGAAACGTGTGAGTTGGCTGGCGATCACCTGATCTCGCACGGTGCCAGCCGGTTCGTTGAGGCGGCTTCTTTCTTGGCCGACTGCACCCGTTCTCACACCTGCAGCACGACCGTTCAATTGCGCAGGTTGCCGGCGAGCTCGGGATCCACGTGATTATGGATGGTGCCACTGCGATCACGCAGATGCCAGAAAGATCAGGCCGCCCTGGTCGCGGCGCGCGTCCACCAAGCCTCGCAGAGCTGAAACGGTCTGATCGGACGGCAATCAACTGACCAGATCGCGCATCCGTGACTGCGCATCGGGGAAATGAGGAAAGGAATCGCGAAGTTTCCGCATGGCAGCAGCCAGGCCGGGTCCCCCTACGGCCCGCCCGATAGACAGGCCGCTTCCCACAAGCGCCGGTTTGGGCTGGCCTGCGAAAATCTCACCTGCAGTTCGTTGCCGAGCTTGGCCGCCTTCGGCTGGCACGCTGGCACAGGGCGATGGCTCGCCAGTCGTCGGTGACCAGGTACCTGCTGGTGATCTCGCCCACCACGGCTCCACCCAGGAGCAACCGGATAGCCTGGCGGGCGAATCGCCGGCCCTGGGAGCTTGAGCCCCTACAGCCCGCCGGCTCAACCCCTTCGGCTGTTCTGGCGCTCCAGGGCCGCCCGCCGATGAAATCAGCCGGCATTCTCCAGGTGAACCAGCCAGCCCAGCGAGGGCTTCAGGGGGGTGTGGTGGGCGTCCATGTCCTGGCCGTAGAGGTGCATGGCGGCCTCCAGGCGCAGGGTGGTCGGGGCGCCAGGCCGCAGGGGGCAACGCCGCTGCTCAGCAGGTTGTTGCCAGAGGGCTGGCCGGCCGAGCGCTCCAGCAGCCAAGTTCGAAGCCGTCCTCGCCGGTGTACGCCGGTTGCGGGCCACGAACACGGCTGCCCCGGTCCGCCGCGCCGTGGGCTGCCGGCGAGCCGCAGGCTGCGGGCCCGAAGCGGGGCAGGCTGCGAGGCTTTCGCACGCACCAAGGCCTCCAGCAAGGGCCGGCGGCCCTCGGGGGCCCTGCAGGGCGAGCAGCAGACCCCTTGCCCTTGCGATGCTGATCTGCACATCTCTGTTTTCCGAGCTGAGGCCCGGCAGCCAGGCGGTGTCGGCTTGCGGCGCACGGCGGCAATTGATCACGCACCAGCAGGGTGTCGACGGGGCCCCTGCGGGTCCATCAGGCCGGCCCTGGTCCGTAGATGATCAGGTCATCGCGGATGCGTCCCGCCTACGTTTGAGCAGCACGGTGTAGAGCGCTTCGCAGGGGCCGATGCCGATCGAGGTCCGTGGGTACCGAGCCGTTTGCAGGGCCGCTCGTTCACCCCATCGCCTTGGAGGTGAGCACACCCATGTGGGAGATGTCGAAGACGCGCAGCGGCTCGCGCACGGCCCGATGTTCTTCGACCACCCCTTCGTATTGCAACTGCATCTTGCCAGCCCTCAACGGCACCATCCGCCTCCCGGCGGCCTTGCCAGAGTTTCGGCCAGTTGGGGGTGAGTTGGAGCGGAATCGGCGGCAGCCAACGGGATCAACCTGCCATGGCTGAATGGGTTGCCGAAAGCCTGTTGTCTCGATCCTACCTGGAGTGGCGTTTCAAACCCGAAGACTTCCGGGAGGTTCGGTTCTCGCCTGTTTTGCAGCCGCATTTGAAATCAAATACCCGTTATGGACCGTTGATTAAGTCGATCATGGCCAAGGCCCAACTGTCGCAGTTTGTCCGTCACTGCATCGCTCCTTTGGGTGTGAGCCTGGCTGGTGTCAGTTGCAGAACGGCTGCGATCATTCGAATTGAGTGGGGACCTCTGGTGTCACCACTGGACCGGCGCTCGCTCGCGGGCGCCCGTCGTTCGAGCGCCGGTTTCTGGCTTCAGCCATCAGCTTTCAGCCTATGGCCATCCGCCAGCCTTTCCCCTGGTTGGATTTTGCTGGAGCCTGTCTCACAGGAGCCCTGTCTCTGTTTAGGAATGCCTGAAACGCGATTTACTGACTAGAATCAGCGACCTGCTTAGCGGGCTGGTCATGGACAAGGCGTAAGGGCCAGCTTTGGAATATGATCTCCCGGCCTCTGGCCCCTTGATTTTGCCAGGCAGCCCTCCAAATCCCTGTAAGGAGGTAGATTGTTGGTCACACTTTCCCCGGGAAGGCCGGTTTGGACTGATGGCCTGTAGTTTGGATGGTGAATACGTCACCCTGCCGACAGAAAACCCGCATTTTTGGTCATGGCGAACCAGCCACATGCATTTATGCCGTGCGCAAAAGGAATCGTCGAAATCCATCGACCCAGGCTGGCGACCCGGCTCTGCTACAGCCAAGGGGAAACTGTTCAGCTATCTCGACAAATCGTCTGGCGTGGGGGCTATTTCGCCTATGAGGCGATGCCGCGCACTCCGTCGACTTGGTGAAGCTCGGCCGGCTCAGTTTTCTGAAACGTGTGCACAATCCCTCCCACCTCGCGATTGACCTGATCGGCCAGCAGCACGAGCGCCTGCGGCGAAACAACGGGCCAGCGGCTCTTACTGTTACTGAGCGGGGCGACGAGCAAGAGCAGCAGGCTGCGAACCACTTTGCCACTCGCAGAAACGGCGCTGTTTGCCCGCCGGGTCGAGCAGGGGTGAGAAGGCTCCACACCACATCCGCGCCCACCAGGCGGTGGTGGCGGAGTTCGTCCACCAGCCCTGAACGTGGCCCCAGAGAAAGCCGCCGGGTTCTGGTGGTGGCCGGTGCCCCCGGCAGAACGGAAAAGGTCGAACCAAGTCGAGATCCACGGTTAGTAAAGCGGTCCGCCGCGCAGGGCGCCAGGGCTGCCACCAGGGATCGCTGCAGACGCTCTGGGCTGCAAGAGAGAAGGCCGGGGCCGTGCCACCAGGCGGCCCGCTTGTGCTTGAGTTCGGGAATTCCGCGCGCGTGCGCTGCGGATGGCGATCTGCAGCAGCTGGCCACTGGGGAGCACCTCGGCAACGGCGCATGGCGCAAGGCGTGGCTGTGGCTTGAGTCCAGCAGCTGTGGCGCAGTCGGCGTGGGCTCGAGTTGCACGCACACCAGATCGGGTGGCGGCGGGACTGCCCCGACCGCGCCGCTGCTGATCGAGTGCTCGCGCCCAGCATCAGGGGCTTCAGCCCCAGGGCCAGCACCGCTCGGTGGCCTGGCCCCGCGGCCACCACTGCTCCGGGCGCCAAAAGGGAAATCGCCACCTGCGGCCAGATCGGCGAAGGCCAGGTCCTCAAGATCCAGATCGAGCTTGGGGGCAATAGGTTATCCAGCCACTGCTACCTCCCCGGATCGCGCTGGCCGAAGCGGTTTGCCAGGACGGAACGAGGTGATGCGTCATAGGGGACACCGAATAGCCCCCTGGCAACCGGCCGGATCGCGGCGGCCCGCCATGAAACACCGCACGTCCGTTTCAGAGGTCGCTGTCAATTCAGGTTCGGGTCGAACTGGTGATGTCGGGCAAGTCTGGGTTGAAACAGGTGATGGGCCAAAATCCTGGATCCTCAGGTCGGTGCTGCCAGCCGTCAGCCAGCGAGGGCCCTCTCGATTCCGGCCGGAACCGCCTCGAAGGCGCCCCGCGCTGCCAGCGGGGGCTTCCAAGATCTCGCAGCCTTCGGCGACGGACGCGGCGCCGGGCGGCATCCGGCTGCCGTAACGGGGGCCGTCGCTGGCGGCGAAGCGCCAGTCCACCAGACCGCCGCTTGGGTACATCGGCACCAGCCGTAGGGGGATCGGCGTGCGGAAACACTTCGGCGCAGCAGCCGCACCGTTTCGAGGTGCACCGAGCGGAAGGCCTCGGGCGATTTCGCTTCTGGGTGGCGAAGACGCCGCCGGGCCTGAGATGCGGGCGGCAGTGGCTGGAAGAAGGGCGCGGTTGAACAAGGCCCTCGGCCGGGCCGGCGGGGTCGGAACCGCGACGTCCACCACGTCGGGTAACTGGCGTCAGCGGCGGCGGGCGACCGTACCCAGCAATGCCGTCGCCCCGGTGAGCCTGCAAAACGGGGGATCGCTCCAGCAGTGCCGGCCCCGAGACTGGCAGGTGCTCCCCGGCTCAGGCCACCACCTGGCCATCGATCTCCACCAGGTCGAGCTGCTGCACGCCGGGGTGGGCGCAGGCATCGCGGGCGTGCCGCGTCGCCGCCACCGATCAACCAGCACCCGCTCGTGGCCGCGGCGCCCGCAGAGGGCGGGATGCACGGGGGCCTCGTTGGTAGTGCGCTCCTGGGCTCGGCCCGTCATCAACAAACCGCCGAGCAGCAGCCCTTGCGTAGCGCTTCGCTCTCGATGATCGTGACGCGCTGGTAAGGCGAGCTGGTCTCGCGATCACCGGGCATCCAGGCCGTAGCGGCGCACACCGTCGTAGACCTCATCGATCCAGCCGGGGAGGGGTCCATGGCGGCGGGGCGGGTCGGATTGGTTGAATCCGTACGCTTGGCCACAGAGGGCCGCACGTCGGGCGCCGCCTGTCCATTCAGGCTCAATCCATGGCCAGCGACACTTGCCCGGCAGTGATCTGCGCGTGAACGCCGGCGGTGCTGATCCGGCGGCCGAGCTGGCTGGCGTTTTTCGCGCTCCTCGGCCCGGGTGGTCAGAAACGTGAACACCAACCGACTCGCGGGTTGGAGCTGGTGTTTTTGATCTGGCGCTTCGGCGGCGCTGCGGCGCTGCTGCAGGCCGGGCGTTGCGGCGGTTGGAGGCGCGCCCTAGTGGAGGGGGCCGTGGTGGTGGCGGCCAGCCGAGCACCGCTCCCCAGTGGCAAAACCGGGTGGCGGCCCAGCGCCGTCTTGTGATGCTGCTGCAGGAGCCCTGCGGCCGCCGCCACCGCCGGCCGCGCCACCCGGCCCAGCCGTGGCTCGTGGAGCGGCCGGCTCACGGCCAAAGAAAAGCAAGCGGGGCGCAATCAAGCCGGCGTGCCCAGCGGGGCGGTGCAAGTGATTCTGAGCTTGATCTCTTGAGCCGGCCTAAGGCCCTGCCGCCTCAGCGCGGATTGCGGCTTGGCCTGCCGCCACAGGTCCTCCAGTTTCGGCGATGTTGCGAAACCCGCCAAGATCACCGCCCAGGGCGGCTTTCGACGCCGGGAGAAGCGATCCAGGACCGCTGGTTGTGCCGGCTAAGGCCGGCTCCCGGTCGAGCGCGCACGCAGCGGGCCCCGGTTCACCAGGGTGAACAGCAACATCGCCGAGTTTCCTCCGGGCGTGGGCCCGTCGCGCGCTGGCCACGGCCCCCTCCTGAAGCTCGCCCAGCTCCTCCTGCACTTCTCCCACACCCCGCCCAGGTCGTCCCACTCGAACCGGCGGAGGCGGCCTTTTTTGGGGAGATGGTCATGGCGCCAGCCCAGGGCGGGTTGGCCGCGCACTTTGCCTTGGCGAGCCGATCGCTGAGTGGGCTTTGCCGTTGCTGCTGGCGTGGGCTTGCTGCCCTGGCGCTGGCCTCCTCGCCTTGATCGCCTCCAGCTTGGCCGCGCACGGCGGCGGTGTCGGCCGCCACGGCGCCTGCGAACACATGGGGATGGCGGCGGATGAGCTTGGCGCTGATGCCCCGGGCAATCGCCCCAGATCGAAGCGACCGCCTCGCTGGCGAATCTGGGCGTGCCAGCACCACCTGCAGCAGCGGGTCCCAGTTCCTCGCTGAGTGGCCGTCATCCGCCATGGCGATGGCAAATCGGCCCACCTCGTGGGCCTCCTCCAGCACATAGGGCACCAGGGAGGTTTGTGGGGTCTGCCTCGCAGGTACCAGGGGCAACCGCTGGCGGGATCGCGCCAGCCGTCCACCACGGCGATCAGCTTCGGCCAGGGCGCTCAGGGTGGGATCGGCGGCATGGGGCCGGGCCTCGGCTGCTGTGCTCAGCGATGCGCAGCACCTGGGCAGCAGCGGCATCGGGTCGCCATCCTGGATCAGGTGCAGCCAGCTGCTGGCCTCCAGCCCCACTCAAAGCGCACTCTGTACACCAGCGGCGCTGCTCGCGCCAGGCGCCCGGCCCAGCCCAGCAGCTCCTGGGGCGGCGGCCCCCGAAAAGACAGCAGCGCTGCAGGCCCAGGGGCCAGCAACGCCAGGTGGCCAGGCGTCCAGCCGTGCCCAGCAAGCGGACTGTGGAGAGCACTTTTCTGAGCGGGTGCGAAGAGCCTTGCGTAGGGCCACCAGAGCAGCCGCAGGGGTCCCCAACGACGGGTGGCGTTGGAGCGGGTGTCGAATCGGGGGAGAGCAGCAGGCCGCCCACCAGGAAGCTGAGGCCCGCGTGCCATGCACCGCCAGCCCAGGCCCGCGCCACAGCAGCGCAAAGGGCAAGAGCCAGCAGCCAGGTGGCGCGGTCGTGGCTACGGCCCTTGGCCATCGCTGCAATCGGTGGTGTCCCCGTCATCATGGGGGCATCAGGCCGAATGAAAAGCCGGGGGCGATTACTCAGCGGTTAGAGCGCCTGCTACAAGCAGGATGTCACAGTTCGATCCTGTGATCGCCATTCCACCCAACCGCAAACAGTACAAGAAGTTTTCAGCTCAGCCCGAGAAGCCGTGTGGCCATGGGACGGTAGGGGACAACGACAACTGACAGCTTCTATTCCTCACCCAAAACAAACGATTTCACCAACCACGCTTTGACGAAGACCGGCCAGCAACACGGATGCAATCCACAGAGGCCCAGGCTTGATTCAGGTTGCGCAGAGATTGCAAATGTTGTTCTGGCGGCAAAGCCCTCCAGCAACCTCCATTCCCCCATCTCCCGGCATCTCAATCCGCTTTCACGCCAAATCTCTCCAGATGAAAAGATTCGCGCTCCCTGGTCCAGGTCAACCGGCACTGGAATCAGTGACGCATCTTGATTGGCCTCACCAGATCCGGTGGACCGATAAAGTCGATCGCAGCAAAACACTGGATCGAAGGCAGTTGGAACACCAGGCTTTTCCCATTGCTCAGCTGCACTTGGGAAAGCGCCCTGCATGTCGAAGCTTTCCTCGTCTGGTGCGTTGAACACCCGGTGCCAGTGCCACCCAGCTGGGCACATGGGCCAGATAGGGCAGGGCTTCAGCTGGAGTGAACGTCTTGATGAAGGCCGGCCGCTCACGCCGTAATCGCCCAATCCGGCGAAACTGATGCATAGGTCATGATGAAACTGCTGCGGTAAAGTCCTCGCGAAATTATCACCCACAGGCCGTTGACAAACGGGAAATTAAATGTCTCGAGGCAACGGATCAGCTTGCCTTCACTGCTGCCCCGGTAAAGGCGGCGAACCCCTCTTTGACGGCTCAGGCTTGCCCGCTGCAAATGCAAGCATCGGCCTTCCAGAGCCGCAAGGCTGGCAGGATCGGCTTGCTTGGCTGATCGCCGCATAGAACAAGGTCTGCAGAGAGGTCATTCAGCTTGGGGCTGGAGTTTTGGCATCGATACGTCTCCGGCTTTGGGGCTTCGTTTTGGAGGTCATCGAAGCAGGGAATATTGGGTGTCCATCGATCAGGGTCGGAAACCGCTCAAAAGCGCTCCTGGTCTTCTTGATACAGCGCCAACACCGTTGCACCGGCCCTTCCGTGGGTTATCGAAAAGAAAGGAACCTTGCTGGCTCGTAAGCCAGCCAAGTGGACTCTTGAACGCGATCGACTGGCATGGCAGCGAGATACTCATCGGGTAAAGCGTGATTGCTGGCGTTCACAAAAACGTTGTTGATATCAAGTAACAAGATCGCAACGGCCTGCTGAGCCAGTGCGTGGCGAGAAACTGCCATTTCGCTGTAGTCGTGCCTGAAAACTGCAGGTAAGGGCGAACAGGTTTTTTCGATCAGGATTCGCCTCCAGAAACTCCTGCACTGTTGGAATTCGATCAGCACGTAGTTCAACACAAGGCTCGTTTGTAGGGCAGCGGAGCCAGATCGTTGAAATAGTGGCAGCCTCGAAACCCAGGCCAGATGGTCCGGACACATACACCGGTTCGATGCGGGGGCCAGGGCTTTCAACGATGGCAGATAGTCCCAGTTTGAGTGGATCGCTGAACAAGCGAAAGCCCACAACCCCATGAGCAGGGTGATTGATAACGGTCTGGCGGATCAGGGTCAGATGATGGAAGCCGGTTAAGCCGCCACCCAGATAGTTGTCCGAGAGCCGCTCAAACCAAAGGCCACGGGCGGCGTTTCCCTGAGGATGTGGGAATAGGCACGACCGCAAGCGAGCCCACCCTTGGGATTCATGGTGGAATGTGTCAAACGCTTGGGCTGGTCCTTTGATGGGGTGGGGCTGTTCAGTTCGCAATCTTGAGCTTCCTCCAACGATCTTGGTTGCAGGTACAGTGGGAGAACCCCACCTCTTCGGGATCACCCACACGGTGGCTTGCCTGCGCAGCTTGTGCTTGCTGGTGCCTGCAATCAATTCAGGGGCCCGCCTGGCGATGCCGGCGCACTTTTCCATGCCGGCTTTTGCCAGCGAGGGCTTCACTGCTGGTGACGGCCACCAGGCCAAGGGCCAAAACGCTGGAGATGCTAGTGGTTGATGGGCCCGTTTTTGCTGTGCAGATACATGGTTTCGAGCCCTCTTGTTTGGAGGGGGGTGGGATGGGGGTTTGGGGGGCTGCAACACGGATTGGTGGCCCGCCCATTGGTGCATACCGATGACGGCCTCCAATTGGATGGCTTCTGGCGGATCAAATGGTTCAAGGCTGGATTTTGATGCTAGTGCTGAGCCTGTTGCCATACCGGCCGATCCACGCGCCATCTCCGCCGCCATGGCGGCTACAGGCATTGGAAATCAGCTGGTGGCGTCGGTTGTTTTGCAGTTCGTTCTTGCTTGGCGATGGATTGTTTTGCTCAGCAAAATCAGCGATCGTTAACCTACCCCATTGATCAGGCTAATCGGCTTGGTGATGTGTTTCTCAAAGCCCTGGCCGTGATGGCACGTTGCCGGTCAACTTCTGTCAATGATTGTTATAGTTCGTTTATTAGGGCGATATCGGAACGCTGCCCCTCCCTGTCAGGAAGGGATCGCACTTTCTTGAGCAACGTATAGCCATCATCTCTGGCATTCGATATCACTAACTCACAAACATCAGGTTTGAAATGATTCCAGAGCGGGGAAGAATTCAGCAAGCAGTAGAAACTGAAATACTTTCCTGCTCCGGCCCTGATCCAAGATGAAGTCAAGTAGGTCGCGACTGTCTGGATAGCGTCGTCAATGATCAGCAGGCGAAATGCCCGGTGAGATCAAGGGTTTCTTTTGCGAAGTGTTTCGGTTGCTGCTTCCTTTGATGTGGGCTTTCAGCAGGGGAAGCTTCACAGTGAAACAAGCTCCTTTCCTTCGCCCAAAAGGCTCTCAGCAGTCACAGGCCACCGTGCGCTCTACCTGCTGATAGAACGATCGCGCCAATACCCAGCCCTAAGCCGCCATATTTCCGAGTTACGTGGTGTCTCCTGCAAATATGACTCAAAGAATATAAGGCAAGAATTCCGGTTACTGATGCCTTGGCCTGTCATCTGTGGATGGTGATCTCTTGCTGGTTGTCAACGTTCTCAAGCCGATGTCAATCTTGGCCGCGCTGGGCGTGAATTTGGACCGCGTTTGTCAGCAAGTTCCAGAAATGACCTGCTGAAGGCGAAGGAATCCCGCGAGATAGTGTTGACTTCAGAAGAGCTTTTTGGAGCGGAATCTGAACAGACTTGGCGATCGCAGCAGTTTGTTCAATCAGTTCGATTGCCGACTCAATCACCACCTTTAAAATGACAGGAGCAAATTTTAGAGATAATTGCCTTGCAACACGCAGGCCATATCCAACAGATCATCAATCAACGACATTGGCCTTGGCCATTTCCGTTTCGATCGTTTGCTAACGCTGCTGTGGTTTTGGTGTCATCAAGTTTGCGGGTTTGCAGCAATTGGTCCAGCCCAGAATTGGGCCAAGAGGCGAGCGCAATTCCATGGGAGAGTAACAAGCCAAGGAATCGTCTTTTAAGGTTCATCGTTGCGCTTCTCCAGGGAATATTGTTTCTGCTGGAGGATGTCCTCGCGTTCGTGTCTTAGTTTGATCCGATCCAGTGATATCGTGGCCTATGCCACGAGCCCGATGGACGTCTCCATTTTCATCAAAGTTAGGCGCTTTGGGGAATAAAAAACTTTGAAAGAAGTCTCGATGGACTCCTGAACGTTTTCACACCTGCTTGACGCCATGACTTCGCTGGGTCATTATCCATGACCTTTTTTGCTTCATGGGCATTCGGGAAAAGCTCGTAGTCGTATGTCCGATGACCTCAGTTCCCGTTTTGCCAAGGTCTGAAAAAAAAAAGGACGGCATTGAGTTGGCATAAAGCATTTTGCTTGACGATCTTAAGGAAAAATGAAGTGTATGCGAAGACTCAATTGATACGTCCCAGAAAATGGCAATTCTTTGCCGTAGTTGTTCTTCCTCAATCGTTGCTGTGTGATATCCCGTGTTGTTCGTTTAAAATCTGGATCACCTGTCCGCTTTGAATCAAGATTGGTAACCACGACATCCCGCGCAATGGGCAGGCCCGTTGGCAAGGCTGATAGTTCCCTGAAACCTGCCAACCTTCACGGGATTTCGCTGTAGTAAAAGGCTTTTTTGCCTGCTTGCGATAAATCACCATTTCACAGGCTTCAACCAGTTTGTTTGAGGGACAACTGTCAGCTTGCAGCTTCAAGAAATCCGGCTCGCCGATTCAATGTAGGAATCTGGCAAAAGTCAAGAACCTTGATCAGTCGTTGCTCTTTCGAATGATCCGTTTATTGAAGTCTTGGCTTCGCTTAATGCCGCCGCGCCTGAACCACGTTCGCTGATATCGATTGCCAGAGGGAATCAAGAATTCAACATCCCCTGCTGATTGTAACAGTGGTGCCGAAGAAAATCAATGGTAATAAGGGACTTCCTGAGCCCGGATCTGGCACGTCCGTAGCGAACTGTTTCTCCTGAAGCTGGCTTTGTCGTAATGTCCTTAGAGAGTTGGGCCTGACCTACTGAATCGTAAGCCACCAATAGTATCAGGAAAATGAACTTGCTTACTACCAAACATCTGCGGTACCAAGAGAAGCCGCTTCTAAGGCAGTTTCGATTAACCTCAAGCATTGTTCACCAAGCTAGCAAGCCCCGACAAGCCCTAAACAACCCATCGAGAAAATACGACGCACTGAGTTTCAACTCTCTGCAAATCTGCCTCAGACCTGTTTGCGTTCAGTAATGGTCGCAGGGTGCAACCTGACATGCCGATAGCTGCCATTTCTGGTCAGTAAAGACCTGTGGGTTGGCTTGAAACGCCTCGCGAAATCCCTTGGTTCGGATGTAGACTCGGAAATTCAATGTTGTAATCTTTCTGTCTCTTGTGTTAGACGCGTCTTGGAGGGCTCCCTAAGACGCCGTTCACAGATCATCGGGGTGTTAGGCAAGCCACGAGTCCTCGTAAGGTTCCTTTGATTCCTCCGTCCCAATCCCAAAAGCTGCCCAGTTTGCTGGACGCAGGTACATAGAGTTCGTCCAGAAGTCCCAGTCCCCAAGGTTGTCAATCCCGGCAGCTTCCGAGCACCAATCGGAGTTGTCGTCCTGGTATTCGTAAGACCTCCTCTGTGCGACTCGTTCAACAAGTTCGCGCTGGGCTTCCTGATACAGCTCTGCTTGCTGATGGCAACGCTAACTTGCGTGGACAATTGTGAAGCAAATCAATCTCTACGCCTTGCACTGGCGGGGAGCAGCACGAGTGATGAGCAATTAACCTCCCCAAAGCTGGCAATCGTATC
>Ga0163217_1063126_pt1 | contig 17493 bp, 22 predicted proteins | sample SynspAceP_FD_185933 | JGI IMG/M metagenome (GOLD analysis project Ga0163217, IMG submission 185933) | Saline lake microbial communities from Ace Lake in Antarctica - Synechococcus sp. Ace-P (PacBio error correction) | ecosystem: Environmental > Aquatic > Non-marine Saline and Alkaline > Saline ...
ATGAAGAGAATTTGTCTTGAAAATCCAAAGTTTTTCAAACACACACCACCACCGACACCCATTTTTTTATTTTTTTTTTTGGGTTTGGACTCATGCGTCCCTCCAATTCCTTGGTTCCTTGTTCCTCATGTCCAAATAAGGCCAAGACGCCCGAGAGTTTTTCCCTAAAATGAACGTCCCGGGGGGCCCGGGCGCAAAAGCCGCGGCCCCCCCAAGATAAATGAAGCGGGATCAGAAACCCGACCCGACGGCTTTTGGTGGGCGCAGCCGTTTTGTGCCATCGGGGTCACCAATCACGGATCGAGGTTGAATGTTGAAACCGGCCAAGCGGCCCGAAGCGCGCGCAAACGCGTTTTTCAACGGCCCCGACCGGGGCCCCTTGCACTTCGACTTCCAGCGTCTTCACACGTGTTTCTCTGTGCTTTTCTTAACCGACCCATCTTTTCAGCACCATCTTTGGGCAGCATTAAGCGTCGATTTACGCGACCCTTTAAAGTCCATGGGTGCCAGCCGAGGACCAGGCAACGCATTGCCGTTGAACGTCCCGAAGGATCAGAATCTTGGTGTTTGTTGAAGACCGAGGTTTACATGCGCCACGCCTTGCAGCTAATTTCTTGGAGACCTTCTTCTGCCTCCGCAGGAGTTCACGGTCATTGAGCAGCCTCCCTTATTTCTTTCTTGCCAAGAAATGGCTTTACGGGCCTCTTTGCGGTACGAGGCTTGGTAATGGGTTACGCTGCCACGAGACGCAGATTAAGCGTAACGAATTGGCGCAGCCACGGTAGCAACCAAGATCATCAGGTCGCTTGAATGTGTCATTCTGTGCTTCACGACGCAGGCAACCTTCAAACGTGATTTGCGTCGAATATTTTCGCGGATAGCCAAACTCCGGAATCCGACAAACTCGTTTCTACTACGACGTGTGACGTCGATGTAACGGCTTCGCAAATCGACCTGGCCGAATATGGCCCATTCCGGTGATATACAGTCAGGGCGATCGGGACCCGCCTTGTGTCGGGACTGTTTTACGCCGGCGAATACGGCCACGCTTTTCACTTTCCTTTCGTGCGGTATCCGTCGCTACCAAACCTTTTTTTCAACATATCGTAGGACGAGGCATCACGCCATCGGCGCAGCTGAATTCAGAAAGTCAATTCGACTACCGGATTACTGCCGCTCAAATCAAATGCCTCGCGTGCGAGATATGGCTGGTTTTATGGAGAAAACCGGGGGGCCGTCAAGCCGCCCTGCCAGCGTTTACCGCATTAAGCCCTGGATCAATCCAGAATTGCGGCAATCGCCTTCTGCAACGTCGTCTAATCTCGCCAGTCGTCCAGCCGTGCGTAAACTGATCTGGCAGTAGTAATATGCCGATCAGTGGGGCGAGGGTGTTTCTGTAATCTTCCATCAGTCGCTGGCGCAAGCGTCGGCATGTCATCCGCGCGCGTTTCATGTTTGAGCTGCCGCCATTTGTCGCAGAACCTTCCAACCGCGTGGGCGATGGGTCAACGTCGTGAATTAGACTTCGCCGCAAGTCCCGAGTGGAAGCGGCCGGTGACACGCGCCACTAGAGGGCCATTCTAATGACTTGCATTCGATAACCGCATCAGCGTTTTCTGCCGGTTGCGGCATCAGATTTCGCCAAAGCGCGTCGGCTCTGGGGCCAATGTGCGCGGAAGCTGTCGAATGATAATCCACTGTGCGGTCGCCCTCTCAACTTCCCGCGGATCAGACCTATCAACGATCTCACGCGTCATCAAGCTCGCGCGATCCATGACGGACGCGAAACGCGGCCATCTCGGGTGCCGCTGGTCGGCATAGCAGCATGTCGCCGGTGCTATTTGGGTCAATGTGCGCGTTTCGACCAATGGCGGCTGCGTTCCTTACTCGCCCCGGGGCCCCAAGAAGTAATGATATTCATCTACGCCGGGAGCCTTTCTGTCTGCCGTACTTTTCTTGCCTTTGCCGCGCAGTTGCGACTTTTTCAATCAAACTTCGTACTGATTGGCCAGAAGATGGCTTTGCACCTGCTGGATGTGTCCATCGTCACCCGACACAACGATCAGCAACTGAGTTCGCCAAAGTAGAACGGAAATCGCCAGTTTCATTGCGCAGATCCTCGGGTAAACAACAGCTAACACCGCAAGATGGCCTGAACCAAGCGCCAAAATGCCGGTTTGACCCACATATTCCAGATATTCGCGGTCTCTACCGGCGGATACCGGCAAACAAAGCCTCTGGTTCTTGAGGTTCTCTGCAACATCGTCGGCTTGAACGACACGTTGAAGGTGTAGATAATAAGAGAAGAACACGATCATCGTCAAGACAGCAGATAAAGCGGCTGTTCCTGGACCGAAATAGGCCATTGATCTCGACGATATTCGGCCTGTTTCAGTTCCCGAAAAGGTGCTGACGTTGCAGGCAGCAGCAGCAAGTGAAGCTTGCAAAAATCGCAGGATCCAACCGCGGGTTAACCTTGACGAAGGTTGGACGACCCGCCCTCATAACTTCATAACCGGCCTGACGGCGGGGGTAACTGATATGGATCTTTTTGCGCTAAGCGCGTTCCCATGAACACAACAAAGCATGTGTGAACCACCATACAATCACACCGATGATACGGCGGGCCTGATCCGCGCCTTAACGTCCCTGCTGAAGGAATTGGCGCAATGGCGCAGGATTTCGCACGCTGCCGACCAAAGATGAATCAGCGAGATACGTTTCCGATGCGCGTGCGGTGATCTGCTCGCCAGCTCACATCAGGAATGGTGCTCGCCAACAATCGTAATCACGCATGAAGCGCGGAAAGAACCAGGCGGGGTCGGTCATTCAGATCCTGCCTCAAGGCTGAGCCAGGCGTAGGCCGTAAGCCTGCAGCGTCGCAGAAACCGGTGCCCATAGCGGCGTGTAACTGTTTGATCTTCTTGCGACCCTGATCGCGCCTTCTTTCTTCCTGCTCCAGCTTGGCACCATCGGAGGCCAGAAGCTGAACCAATGATCGAGGCCGAGATATAAGGCAATATATGCCAAAGAGCAAAAATCCCATACGGCAGCCGCACCACCGTGAACACGACAAGATGCTCCGATTCCGCAGCACGCTTCCATAATTCGCGCAGCGACGCGCCATCGATTACCTGGCACCGGAATAAATGTGCGAGCATAAAACGATCATAAGGCCTGAAGCGTGAAAGATGCGGTTGCGAAGATCGGTTGTCTTTTGCCAAGCGCGGCCCAGCTGTGTTCGCCGCATCTTGCTTCTGCTGCAGAACCATTTCGCGGTCTCTCTATGTGATAACGCCGCAGAGCGGTTTTCCGGCTGCAGCGCGTTAGGAAAACTAGGGACTATGTAAGTCGGTCACACGCGCTAACAAACCCGTTATTCGCCGCAAGGGGCCTGACTTCACTTCTGCAACGCCAATAGCGCCGCCAGTTTCTCGACCTGCTTTTCCGATCGCCTGGGCGAAAGCGCGGTGACATTCAGTGGTAACCTTTGCCGAGAATTCACCCCTTGGCAAAGGATCCGCACACCGTCAAGTTTGCGACGGCAGACCGGACGCGACCAGCCACATCTTCGTGATCGGCAACTTGGGCGTCGTCTTGCCCCGCATCAATAAATTTCTGAGGATACCGAGGTTCAAACAGCATATGGCCCTTGCCGGTTAGGTCTTGGTGAAGCCACGCTTTGGCGGCGCTGTGAAAAGTGGCATGCTGGCCACCCTCATAGCCGCCGATCGAACAAACAACCCGAACGGGCATTTCTGACCTTTTGATACACACGGCAGCGTCTTGCCCTGTGCCGGAACGGACCACGACCAACGCGCTTGCGTTTCTTGGTGGCAAACGTCGTTTATCGTGAAGTCGGCAAGTTCAATGTCGCTTCTCCTTGCCTGATGCGGCCCAGCGACGGAGCGGCCGCCACGGCGTTGCATGTGATCAAAGGCGGGCTTCACCCGCCGAATTTTTACTCGCGTCTTTCTAACGATCTGACGAGACATCGGGATCTGGCGACATACGCGGATCGAAGGTGTTATCTTTCGAGTTCACGGGTCTTGTGCATCTTGTTCAGACTCCAGACAATCGGGTCTGGCGCTGTTTTTTGCGGGCGACGGATCGGAGAACGATCTGTTTTTCACAAGAGTCTTGCCATTGGTTTATCGCCTCTCTGCACTTGGGCGGATGCTCAGGTGCGTCTTCGCTTGGCAGATATCCGCCAACTTTTTGGCACGACGCTGTGCAAACCGAACGGGGACTGGTTCTTTTTCAGCCGTCGATAGTGGCCCGGATCATTTGATAACGGTCTGCGACCAGCGACTTGGAACAACGTCTTGAGCCCAGCATCTCGAACACCAGCACGCATCGACCACCGGCGATGCTTCCGTACCTTCCGGGGCGGTCCCATCACGACTTTGCCGGCGCGTGGCGACCTCCATGTCGTGTGCAGGGGCGGCCTTCGCGCACGGCACACGGATATCTGGCGCTGGGCTGTTCCCGTTGCTTTGCGATAAGCTTCGGCACTTCTTTTCGGCCTTACCCTTGCCAAAACCAACACGCCTTCTGATGCCGACACCACGACCGGCCGCCTCCAAAGTCCGAAGCGCTTGCCGCCTTTCACGTTTTCGACACCGCGGTGATCGCCACAAAGACGATCTGGCGATTCCGGCGTTGCAATCCTCACCGTTGCCTGCGGCGGTTGTATCCTTGCATTTCTAATCGTCTCCTTAGAACTTGAGCCGCCTTCAGAGCAGCGTCGGCAAAGCCTTACCTTCCCGTGAAAGAGAAGCCACCAGAATCGAAGTACAAATCTCGACATCCGCCTTCCTGCCGCTCGGCATTCGCCGCGCCACCTTTGCAGCCGCTTTCGATCGTTTGTTCTTTGGCCGACGATTCCCGATCTTCTCCAGCGAGGGGCAGATGCCAGGGTCACGGCCACGCACATCGTCGATCAGCTTGAACGCTTGATTTGTTCTTGTTTGCTTGGCGGTTGAATCGGACAAGCGAACGCGACCGGCGTTTACTTTCCCGCAATTTGTTCCGATACGGGCGCAAGGCGGCGCTTCAGAAACAGGTTCTTTTGCTGTTGCCAGCTATCGCGTCCTTATTCTTTCTTGCCTTCTTTGCGGAAGATGTAACTCACCCTTGTACTTGATGCTTTGCTTGGTAGGGCTCGGCTTTGCGCATTCGCGGATATTCGCCCGCGACCTGCCACAACTGGGCGTCGTCACCTTCGACATGATTCGGCTGCTTCGGGCAGGTCACCGTTACACGGCTGGCACTTCGAGTTCACTTCGTGGCTATAGCCAGCGAAAGTTTCAAGGATGTTAACCTGAATCGCCGCACGATACCACACGTGTCCTCAAGCTCGCGCTTGAAGCCTGCGGTCACCAACCGGTCACCAAAATTCGCACCATCGACGGACATACCCCATCTGCTGGCGTGCGCGCTTTGGATGACCCGCGCGGAGTGACTGTTACAACATTGCCATTTTTCCGAAAAAAAAACCAAAAAAAAAAGTTGTGGGGGGAATTGTTTCGTGACATCTCGTTGCGTTGAACTTTTGTCCCTTTGGGGCCCTTAACGTTCGACGGTCCCTGGCGGACACCGGACGCGAAACGCCTGCGTGGCAGCTCGACGTTTCTTAACCATACGAGACAATTGCCTTCCTCTTAGAAACCGTGGCAAAGAGCACTTCACCGCAACATTGGCGCTGCGTGCTGCTGCATTCGACATCACGCCTTTTGGCGTGCTGACAATCGACACATCCAGCCCGCTGACGGACGAGGGAATAATCCTTTGACGCCCATGTAGAGCGACGACCGGGTTTTGGAACCCGTTGTCTCTGCGAATGACGGGGTGCCATAAAGTAAATTTCAGGCTGATTTTCAAGGGTCGGATGACCGTTAACGTCTGTGGCCTTTTTCGGTAGCCGCGAATGTAGCCTTCTGCCGCCAAGCCACATCCAGAACAATGCCCCGCAGCTTGACGCGTGGGAGAGACGGTGGCCTTGCAAGCATACTGGCTTGTTGCGGATACGGGTGAGCATATCGCCGATAGGATCGTTCAATATCAGTCCCTCTCCCTTACATTGGCATTCAAACCAGGCCGGGGATTGTGCCCATCGAGCCAAAGGTCGCGCAGCGCGATACGCGACAGTTTAATGCTTCACGGTAGTAAGCATGCGGGACGCCTGTCAGCTGGCAGACGGTGTGCAGAAACGCACGGCCCGACTTGTTACGGGCAGTTTTGCCAGCTTCAGGGAGGCGCGAAAACGCTCTTCTCCATCGGCTTGGACTGGTCTTACGATCGCTTCACGCAGCGCCTGCTTGGAAGCAAACTTGTCCTACCAGCTCCTGACGCTTCTTTTCGCGTTCGATAATAGATTCCTTACCATAACTCTCTTCCGCGCGCTTAGCTGTTGAATGGCATGTTTTGAAGTCTTCAACAACGCCTAGCTTCCGCGTCGGTTTTTCGCGGTGTGGCAATAACGTGATGTCATACCTCCAGACTTCATCGACTTGTTCGAAGTTGATTCGGGAACACGATTATGTTCCTTCATGCCATGCGGCAATTGTGCCGCGGCCTATCGAAGATTTGGCCGGGTACGGGCCGCGAATAAGCGCGGATACGGGGCATTGCAAATTCGTGATCAGAACCGATTCCAGGAATTCGTACATCCGGTCACCGCGCAGGGTCACCTTGCACCCATCGGCAATACTCACGAACGGCCGAAAAACCAGCGCTCGAGTTTTTGGCGATGGTCGTGGAACAGTGTTCTGGCTGCAATCGTGGACAGGTCTTCGCTGCGCCGATTGGGCTTCTTGCTGCGGTACGGCTTCTGCACGCGCAACGCGATGTTCAGAACGTTTGTCCAAGACGCGGAACCCTGCATGATCGTTATTGTTAGAGAATTCCTCCATAAGGAGCGTCTTTGAACCGTGTTGGCGAAAGCGCCTTCAGACGCGGGGTTAGTTTTCAGTATCAAGCTATCGATCACGTCCCCCGTGTCTTTCGGCAAACGCACTTTCCCTTGTCGCCATCAATCTTGAAGCCGACCTGCGGAGTTAGTCGCTTTGCCGTTTTGTCACAAACGCGAGGTTAAACATGCAATCGGCATCGGCCTTGGGGACGACGCCTTGGCTGTCTGGCTTTGACGTTTTGTGTGACGGATGGCCATATCAGCCCTTCCACCACAGCCTTTTGCGCCTTGGGTCAACAGAGGCGATCGTGCCTTCCTTGCCCCTTTGTCCTTGCGGCAGAAATGCGACCTTGTCGCCTGTTTTCAATGCTTAGGCAGCCATCTTACAGCATCTCCGGCGAGCGAGATGATTTTCCCATGAAGTTCTTGGCGCGCAGTCGCGAACAACCGCCCGAAAATACGGGGGTTCCACGGGGTTCGTTGTTGTTGTTCAGTGATGACTGCGCAATTGCGATCAAAACGGATCGCTGTCCGTCCACGACGGACTTCCTTGCGGGCGGACGGACGAGCCTTGCGGACGTCCCTCCTTCTTTAACGCGGCCCACGCGGAAATTGGCTGTCCTTGAACGACACCAACGATGATGTCGCCAACGACGCATACTCTGGCGGTGCGAAACCACCAAGAACCTGATGCATCTGAAACACGCGAGCGCGCTGTTTGTCAGCAACAAATCCAGGTTGGTCTGCATTGCTGGATCATTTGGTTTCTCCGACCTTTGGGGGTCTTTATCGGCTTTATCCCAGGTTTCGACAGCTGACAGGCTATGCTTAAAACGGGCGATAACCTCCCAACGTTTTCCGTTTTCCACTTGGGGCACATTCCTGGATACGGACAGTGTCACGACATTGAAAAGCGTGGTTTCGGTCTGAGCCGTACTTTCTTGGATTACGGGATGGCCTTCTTCAGATAGGTGTTGTTGGAAGCGGACGCTTCGACAGAGCACAGTGACGGTCTTGTTGTTGGCGGTGCTGGTCAACGGTGCATTGGAGAAACGTTTGGGGCATCTGTCAGGCTCCTTATTCTTTGCAGGCCGCAGAGCGGCTTTCCTGGTCAGCACAGTTTCACACGCGCTGACATTACGGCGAACCGTTTTCATGCGGGCAGTGGATTCCCAGTTGGCCGTGGCCGTTGAAGCGCAGTTGAAATGCTTTCTTTCTTCAGAGGCGCAGATCTACGGAGCGACGAGGGTTTTATTATGTAGTTTCCTGGGCGTTCATAGTCGCCGTCTTTTTTAACAACGGCCACCCGTGAGAGCCTTTGTTTTAAAAGGGTCACCCCTGATTCCCGTGGAAGAGGATGAGGGGTCGTATTAGGAGGTTCCCTCAATTGACAAGCCTGTTTCCAAAGGCTTTGCGGAAAAGACAAGCGGTTTGCCCCGCCTGCCCCGTTCTTAGCTGTCGCCGTCGGTACTTACCAGTCTTTCGCGAACGAACACTGCGGTCTTGACGGCAGTTTCATTGCCGCCAACGCAGTCCTCGCGGCAACGGTCTCGTCGACGCCGTCGACTGCGAACATCAGCGTACCCGGCTGATCTTGGCTGCCTCAGTAGTCAACGAACCCTTACCTTTACCCAACGGGACTTCGTATGGCTTCGATTCACGGAACTCCGGGAATCGGATCCAGACGCTGTCCCTGACGTTTCAAATGTGACTTGTCAGGAAAGCGCTGGCGAGCCGCCTCGATCTGACGCGCGTTTACTCCGCTCCGGCTCGGTGGCTTTTGAGTGCCGTAGATGATCCGAAGTTCAGGTCGCTAACCGCCCTTTGGCCAGACCGTGGATACGACCTTGGCGTTGCGGAATTTTGTGCGTTTAGGTTGAAGCATCTGTCATTCCTCCTTAACGGCGGCCTGCGCGCCACCGGGCGCGGGAGCCATCCTGGAGGTTTTCCGTGCAGCGACGGCATGGGCCGACGGGATCGGCCTCCATATTTCAACCTTGAAAATCCAGACTTTGATTACGATTGGATGCATAAGCCGTGGTAGCTCGGTCGTTGGCGTAATCGATATCCGCACAGCAGGGTATGTTGCACGGTACGCGACCTCACGGTACCATTGCGGTCCGCGCGATTTCGGCACCCCAGACCGACCGGCAACGTTTCACACGGATACCAAGGCAACCATACGCATGGCTCGCCGGCGCCGCTCAATGGCACGACGAAAGCGAACAACACGACGCTCGGAGTGCTGTGCAATGCTTCACCAACAGAGCCCAATCCAGTTCCGGCTTGCGGACCTCGACGATGTTTTCAGGTGCAGGCTCGCTTGCTGTCAGCTTGGCCAGCTTCTTTGGCAGGGGTTTCGATTAATCGGCGCCTTTTTTGCCGATATCACGCTCCGGACGTGCAGCATGGATCGTGACGCGGCACTTTTTGTGCGGACGTTGATGATCCACGCGTGCGATCCCGCCTGCCTTGGCTCTTCCTTGATGAATTTGCGGATTTTCAGGTCTTCCAGAAGAAGATTACGTAACCTTGTCTCGGCGTAACACGGCTATCCCAGGTGCCGGTGACCTGAAGCGCATGCCGATTGGATGACTTTCTGACCCATTAGCTGCTTCCTCACTTGACGCAACCTTGATGGGTGAGTTTCCGAGAACGCTTGACGATCTTGCCGAACCGTGCCAACGCGCAACGCGGACGACCGCTCTTGAAGGCGTCAAGTTCTTGCCAACATAAGCCTCGCGACGGACCAGTTTCATCGAAAGTCAAGGTAATGGTTGTTTTCGGCATGCGATAGGGACTGAAGGCATTTCTTTGCACGTTCGATCGCGATACGGCCTTTTTCGAGAAGTCAGGTCCGTCAGGGCCTTGTCCATCCTTTTTGCCACGGATCATTGCAGTCCCCACAAGGTTTCAAGCTTTTGCGGCTGGTCGAAAGCATGCGCAGTTTTGGCCATTGCTCTCGTTGTTCAGCCACGCGGCGGGGTTTCTTCCCTTGCCCATACTACTTCCGGCTTCGCTTTTTTATCGGCGCGTGGACCATGATAGGTCCGGGTCGTGAATATTCGCCAACTTCTGGCCGAAATCATGTCTTCCGAGACGTTCACGGACATGGCTTCTGCCATTGTAGACGCCGAAGGTAGGCCACAAATGGCGGCAAGAAATCGTCGAGCGACGGCGACAGATTTTGATAACTTCATTGCGTCCGGAATTCGCGCGCAGCTTCGGCTTTCTTAAGCACGTAAAGAGTCAACGAATGGACCTTTCCATTACAGAGCGAGACATTATTAACGCCCCCTTCTTCTTGGGCGGTGACGCGACGGAGAATCAGCTTGCTGGAGACGCTTTGGTTTCTTGTTCCGGGTGCGCCGCAAACCCCTTGTCGGCTTGCCCGGGTCACCCGGATTACGCCACCCGAAGTCCCGGCCTTCACCAACCACCATGCGGGTGGTCGATCGGTTCAATAACAACTACCCTGCGGATCGCTCGGGCGATGCCCTAGTACGCATGCGGCCAGCCCTGTGCCGTAGTTCCTGGTTGCTGTTTGTCGGGGTTGGACACGGCACCAACGGTAGCCCATGCATTCTGACGCACGAGAACGCAGTTCGCCGAAGACAGACGGATCTTGGCATAGCACCATTCACGACCACGAAACTGGGCATATGTCGCGCGCGCGCGATCGTGACTACTCCTTACCGCGCTTCAATCTCGAATATTGGAAGATTGTAACCGATCGGCATGCCCGAGAAAGGCAATGCGGTTAACCCGGCTTGATGTTCGACCTCTTGCCCGCGACGACAGAGTCGCCTAATGGCAGACGCTGGGTGCGAGGATATATGCTTTGTTTCGCCACCGCAATACATTGACCACCGCGATAGCGGTCCGCGGTTCGGGTCATACCGATCCGCTCCGACGGTGGCCGGCCACATCGAATTTGTTAGCTTGAAAATCGACGATCCGATAGAGGCGTTTCGCCACCGCCAATGCGGCGCATCGTGATCCGTCGGTGTTGTCCGGCCGCATTCTTGGTCAACCTCATGTGAGGGCCTTGACCGGACGTCCTTTCCAAAGCTTCCGAACGGTCGATGCAGACCGCCACGCTGGCCCGGCCGTCGTCGCTTGATACGGACTTGAGTGCCATGCTTTCTGTCTTCCGTTGTGCAGTGGCGGGTCAAGCCCCGTATGTTATAGCCCCCTGAGGTGCCGCTGTGTAGGTGCCCGAAGGCCGTCTCAAAAACCATGGCCCCCGGCAAATGGGGCCATGGAAGATTTCGCGTTCTACTATCACGAGCCTGTGGTCCACGTCGATATGTTTCTCTTCGAGGGTGACGTAGGACTTTCTTGACGTCCCGAGCTGCCCAACTGCCGCGGACGCTTGGATTTGCTTTGGTGATCGTGTTTGACGCTTTGACCTCACACCAAACAGCGCTCGACGGCTGCTAGATCTGGTTTGTTCGAATCCATCGCAACTCTCAAACACGACAGCAACCGTTTTCGGAACACCATGGTGGCCTTTTCGCGTGATGATCGCTGCGGATCAACATCGTAATGTTCAACCTTTCGCGCTCATTTCCAGCGAGCCTCAAGTGCTTCGATCCTGTCTTTGGTGATCACCAAGAGTGTCACGCTGAGGATGTCAATAGACGTTAGCGCCATGCGACGGCAGGAATATCCAGACCTTCGATGTTGCGGGCGGCCTTTTGCGACAGAATCATTTAATCGGTTGCCCCGTCAATGATCAGCGCGCGCTTCCAACCAAGCTTTGGGCAACCTGCCTGCCAGAGCCGAGGTCTTTTCCGTTCGGCTTCCAGCAGCAGAGATCCAACAACACAATCGCCGGCCTCAGTTTTGCGGACAGGCATAAATGCTTGAGGCCCCAGTTTGCGGAACTTCTGTCAGCTCGTGCCGTGCTGCGAGGCGTCGGGCCCTTGTACACCCACGTGGCCGGAAGATGGCGCGTTACGGTCACGGTGGCGTGCGCCCGCCCGTGCCCTTTTCTGGCGAAGATACTTTTTTTTCCTTTTTTTTTGGGGGGTAAAAAAGAATAAAAAAAAAAAATAAAAAACGGGGGGGAGGTTTTTCGAACGGGTCCCTTCACCTTGTTGAGTGCCGGCCTGCGCGTTGTACCGCTGCCAACGGACCACACGTGAGGATGTCGGGCGCGGCTCAAGACGGATACAGCGCTTCGGTCCAGAGACGGAACGGGCACTGGTGCCGTCCAGATTGATCACATCAAGTTCCATGCTCACCCCTTCGCGGGCGCTCACGGTCGGAGCTCGTTTGGCGGGGCAGCAATGGCCGATTTCAGACGCTTGGGACGGAACGTTTCGGGCAGTCTTTTGAGGGCGTCTTTGATCGTGGACCCAGACTTTGGACACGGAACGCGCCTTGACATGATCAGGCCACGGTCTGCATCGGTTCTGACGACTTTAAGATTCTGCGTGGTCACCACTGCGGAACCCATATGGCCGCCATCTCTTGCTTTGGAACACGCTTGCCGGGGTCCTGGTCACTGACCTGTGAACCATGCGAACGTGGCTTCGAACATCCGTGCGAGGCCCCAGACCGCCACGAAGTTGTGGCGCTTCATCGGCACCGGCAAAAACCTTTAACGATGTGGAGTGTACCCGACAGTCGACTTTTGACGCAGCGACATATATGCTCGGCCGAGATTTCCTCGCCCACAACCGATCATGTTGTCGGCGTGTCACGCGGGAATTCCGCGACTTTCCCGCTTGGGCCACATGCCACTCGGAGAATGGCCGCGACACCCAATGGCCTGAGAGGTCCGCTTGGCCATTGGCATTACCTGCGCGGCCCAGCTGAAAACGGCTGGTAATTAGCGTCCCGCTCGGGCGTGGCGCTTGCAACGAGCCTGCAGATTTTTCGCAACTGAGAACGTCATAGGGATCTGCTTTCCGTCTTCCAATAAACAGCCGGGTCATGCGATTCTTTGCGATTACATCCAGAGCGCATACTGATACCTCTCGCTTCTTACGACTGCAAACTTGATCTCGCACATCCACACCCAGCGGCCGAGTCGAGCTTCATCAGCGCGTCAACGGTCTGGGGGGTCGGATCAACGATGTCGAGCATGACTGCCCTTGTTGCGTGCGGATCTCGAACTGTCGCGGGATTTCTTGTATATGCGGCCCGAGAACCGTGAACTTCTCGATCTGTTCGGCAGCGGGATCGGGCCACGCACAGTCCGCGCAGTGCGCTTTGCGGTGGTGACGATTTCCTGCGTGTGGCTCCCAGAAGCGGTAATCAAAAGCCTTCAGCCTGAATGCGAAATATTTGGCCTTTGCATAGTTTTAGCACCTTTGCGGCGTTAGAGTTGATAGGCAGACGCACCGGCTCATCCGGTGGCCCTCTTCGACAACCGAAGTTGATATTACTTCAGAAATTTTTCGACACGAAACCACGGCGACGGTACGTGCGCCTCACGGATGGCGATAAGCGCAAGGCGCGTCTTCCATCGCGATCGGGGCGATCAGTGCTTCGACGGGTGAACTTCAGGTTGTCGCCCGGGCATCACCATTCGGTTGCCTCCGTGCAGCGTCCGGTACCGGTCACGTCGGTCGTGCGGAAGTATGACTGCGGCCGGTCGGTTCGCAAAGAACGGCGTGTGACGGCCACCTCTCTTCCCTTGGTCAGGAATGTAAAGCCTGCTTCCGAATGCGTGTGCGGTTCAACCGACTTGTGCTGTAGCACAGAACCTGAACCGTGCGCTCGACGCCTTCACTGTCGATACCGCGCAGCAAGGACGCCAACGTTGGCGCCAGCCTCCCCGCGACCAGCCAGCTTGCGAGAACATCCAACGCCCGTGCAGCTCGTTTTGTCTTGGTGTCTTTGATGCCGACTGATCTCGATGCTTGTCGCCCAACGTTGATCACTGCCACCTTCGATAACGGCCGGTCACAACAGTATCCCCACGACCCGAGATCGAAACACTCTTCGATCGCATCAGGAACGGCTGTCGCACGGCGCGCGCAGGCGTCGGGATATAGCTGTCACCGCTCCATCAGCGCACGGAATCGAGTTTTCGTTCCGATTTCCGGGCTGCCGTGCCGTTCATTCGCATGCAAATCCTCGAGCTGTTTCTGTCCAAGTAACGCTACCCCGGCGACGACATTTCCGATCATCCTCGGCTCGGCTTTGCATGCGATGAACGGCACGCAGCCCGAAAATCGGCGAAAATCTCCCGATCCGTGCGCTGATGGAAGGGTTGACAGCTAATTATCCTCGACGCTGCGCGCGGCCGTGGACAAGCCGTTCCTGATGCCGATCGAAGATCCGTGTTCTCGATCTCGGTCGTGTACTGTTGTGATACCGGCCGTATCGAGCGTGGCGTGATCAACGTGGCGACAGCATCGAGATTCTCGGCATCAAAGACACCAAGACATCGACCTGCACGGGCGTTGAGATTTCCGCAAGCTGCTGGGATCGCGGGGAGGCTGGCGATCAACGTTGGCGTCCTCGCTGCGCGTAATCGTGACCGCTGAAGGCGTCGAGCGGCGTTCAGGTTCTGTGGCAAGCCCAATCGTGAACCCGCACACGCAGTTCGAAGCCGAGGCTTACATCCCTGAACCAGGAAAGGTGGCCGTCACATCCCGTCTTTGCGAACATACCGCCGCAGTTCTACTTCTGCACGACCGACGTGACCGTACCGTGACGCTGCCCGAGGGCCAACCGAGATGCGTGATGCTCGGGCGACACCTGAAAAGTTCACCGGTGCGTAGCCTGATCGCCCGGATCGCGATGGAAGACGCGCCTTGCGCTTCGCCATCCGTTGAGGGCGGCCGACCGTCGGCGCGGGTGTCGTGTCGAAAATCTGAAGTAATATCAACTTCGGGTTCGAAGAGGGCCACCGGATGAGGCCGGTGGTCCTGCCTTATCAACTACGCCGCGAAAAGGGCTAAACTATGCAAAGCCAAATATTCGCATTCGGCTGAAGCTTTTGATTTACCGCGTTTGCTGGCATGCCAGGCACTGCAGGAAAATCGTCAACACGAAAGCCGCACTGGCGCGACTGTGCTTGCCCGATCCCGCTGCTCGAACAGATCGAGAAGTTCACGTTCTCCGTGGCCGCATTATCGACAAGAAATCCCGCGACCAAGTTTCGAGATTCCGCACGCACAAGCCGCTGCTCGAATCGTTGATCGACCCCCAGACCGTTGACCGCGCTGATGAAGCTTCGACCTCGCCGCTTGGTGTGGATTTCGAATCAAGTTTGCAGTCTAAGAAAGGAGGTATCCAGTATGCGCTCTGGTGTAACTCGCAAGAAGTCGGCATGACCCGGCTGTTTATGGAGACGAAAGCAGGATCCCTGTGACTGTTCTTCCATTGGAAAATCTGCAGGTCGTGGCACAGCGCCGCCGAGGCGGACGGCTATACAGCTCGTTCAGCTGGGCGCGGTAATGCCAAGAGGCCAAGCGACCTCTCAGGCCAATGCGCGGCATTTCGCGGTGGCCAATGTGACCCGCCCAAGCGAAAGTCGCGGAATTCCGCGGCCGCCGACGAACATGATGGTGTGGCGAAGGAAATCTCGGCCGAGCATTATGTCGCTTGGTCAGAAAGTCGACGTGTCGGGGACATCCATAGTAAGTTTTTGCCGGTGCGATGAAGCGCGCAACAACTTCGGGCCGGTCTGCGGGCTCGCAGGTGTGTCTGTAAGCGCACCGTTCGCATGGTTCCCACAGGTGCAGTGCCAGGACCCGGCAAGGTGTTCAAGGCAAGATAAGGATGGGCGGGCCCATATGGGTTCTCGCACGTGTGACAACGCAGAATCTTGAAGCGAGAACCGATGAGACCGTGGCCTGATCATGGTCAAGGGGCCGCGGTTCCCGCTTCCAAAGTGGCTGGGTCGACGATCAAGGACGCCCGTCAAGAAGAGCTGCCCGATGAACGTTCCGTTCCCAGCGGCTCTGAAATCGTGCCATTGTTTGAATTGCTGCGCCTGCCGCACCGAGGCTCCGGGCCGTTTGAAGCGGCCGCCCGAAGGGGGTGAAGCATGAAACTTGATGTGATCAATCTGGAAGGCACAGTGCCGGTTCCGTCGATCGTGGACGAAGCGCTGTTCGGGTCTTTGAGCCGCGCGCCGACATCCGCACGTGTGGTCCGTTGGCGCGTAACAACGCTCAGCCGCACTCACAAGGTGAAGACGTTCGATAAAACCTCGTATTCCCTACCAAGAAGATCTATTCGCCAGAAGGGCTACGGCGGCGCACGCCACGGTGACCGTAACGCGCCGATCTTCCGTCCACGGTGGGTGACAAAGGGCCCGACGGCCTCTGCAGCCACGGCCACGAGCTGAACCAATGAATTCCCGCAAACGTGGGCCTCAAGCATGCTCCCTGTCCGCAAAACTGAAGGCCGGCGAGTTGTTGTGATCTCTGCTGCTGAAGCGAAGCAAGCCCTCGGCTCTGGCCAAGCAGGTTGCCAAAGCTGGGGTTGGAACGCGCGCTGATGCATGACGGGGCAACCGTAAAATGATCTGTTCCGCAAGGCCGCCGCAAACATCGAAGTCTGGGATGTCTGCCGTCGATGGGCCGTACGTCTATTGACATCCTCAAGCGTGAACAACTGCTGGTGAATCTACCAAAAAGCAGGGGTCGAGCACTGGAGGCTCGCCTGAAATGAGCGCGAAGGTCTGAATACATTAACGATGTGATCCCAAGCCGATCATCACCGAAAAGGCCCACCATGGTGTCCGAAACGGGCTGTCGTGTTTGAAGGTTGCGATGGATTCGAACAAACCCAGATCAGCGGCCGTCGAGGCGCTGTTTTGGTGGAAGGTCAAAGCCGTCAACACCTACGATCACCAAAGGCAAATCCAAGCGTTTCCGCGCAGTGTGGGCAAGCGTCGGGAAGTCAAGAAAGCCTACGTCACCCTCGAAGAGGGAATACACTATCCGACGTGACCCACAGGTCTCTGATTAGAGAACGCGAATCCTTCCATGGCCCCGCTATTTGCCGGGGCCAATGTGTTTTTTGAGACCGGGGACCTTCCGGGCCCTACACAGCGTGCCACCTCAGGGGCCTATAACATAGCGGGGCTTGACCCCGGCCTGCACAACGGGAAGACAGAAAGCCATGCCGACTCAAGTCGTGATAAGCCGACGACGCCGGGCCACGTTGGGCTGGTTCTGACGACGCGTTCGGAGCTTTGGGAAAGGAACGTCCGGTAAGGCCCTCACATGAGGTTTGGACCAGACATGGCGCCCGGAACAACACTGCGGACGGATTCTACGATGCGCCGCTAAATTGGCGGTTGGGGCGAAAGCCTCTATTCGGTAATCGTCGATTTCAAGCGTTAAACAAATTCGATGTGGCGGCCACCGTCGGGTGCGGAGTATGAACCCGAAATCCGGACGCCTTTATCGCGCTGGTTCAAGTATGCGGAGGCGAACAAGCATAATATCCTCCGCACCGCCAGCGTCTGGGTCCATTGGCGACTCTGTCGTCGCCGGCAAGAAGGTCGAACATCAAGCCGGGTAACGCGATGCCTTTCTCGGGCATGCCGATCGTAACAGCATGTCCAAATACGAGATGAAGCCCGTAAGTGGTGGTCCAGATCG
>Ga0163217_1064238_pt1 | contig 17489 bp, 17 predicted proteins | sample SynspAceP_FD_185933 | JGI IMG/M metagenome (GOLD analysis project Ga0163217, IMG submission 185933) | Saline lake microbial communities from Ace Lake in Antarctica - Synechococcus sp. Ace-P (PacBio error correction) | ecosystem: Environmental > Aquatic > Non-marine Saline and Alkaline > Saline ...
AAAGAGAGAGATCGCTTCCGACCGCTTCATATGGCGGCCGTCGAGATCGGACAAGGCTGAATCCCGCGAATCGGCGGGCCTGAATCGAGGGCCGGCTTTGCGGCCAAAGAAAGGAAAAATAGGGGGCCTTTTGCGAAGGTGAAAATTTCAAAGGGGGCCCCCGCACCATCTTCCCCAGGACGCGTTTTTTTTCCCCCCTCAGGCCTTTCGCAGATATAATGTCTCCCGGCTACCGGGCCAGCTTTTGGAAGCAAGGCCTTTGGTAAGGGCCCCGTTCAGCTGTCCCCTGCCCAGGCTGCGGGAGCTGGCGGATCGGCGCTTACGCGCGGGATGGGCACGGGCCTCAAACGCCCCGCCCGCTTATCGGGTGAGGGCCGGTGGCGGAACGGCTGAGCCAGCGGTCTGGGGGCTCCCTTTTTTTGGCAGTGCGTTCCGAACAAATTCAGGCCTCGCGGCCACGGGTAACCGCTTGGCCGTCACCCACGGGGCCTCACGGTGTGGCCGGTCCCCGCTCCTGAAGATCCGCCAACGCAGTCCGTTGGCTGGGCAGCGGCCCGCGCTTGCGGCTCGCAGACTGGTGTTTCGCCGGAGAAGAACCGGCTCTCAGCATCACATGCCGGGAAGGTCAATCCACTCCAGTGCGAAGCCTCAACCGATCGGTGGTCCAATTCAGGTGATGGGCAACAACACACAGGGTGCGATCGCCGCGCAGCCAGGGAACTTTCGGAACTCACGTTTCAAGCCTCTGCTGGCCCACAACTGCTGGAGATAGGCTGCTGCCCGCTCTGCGGGGCCTGTAACGGCTTCCGCGCTTCTGCATTGAGGGTCTTGTGAACACGCCCGCACGGACGCTCTTTGATCAGCGCCTGATGCGGGTCACGGCCTTGACACCGGCGATCGGTACGACCGCCTGCCAGATCTGCCAACCATGCCCCATCGAAACGGGCTCAGCCTTGCGGGAGCCGGCCTGTCTGATTCACGGCCCAGGTCAGTGCCGACAGTTCGACATTGGTGGCGCCCCTAAGCTAGATGGTGATCAGGCGCACCCACGCCGCTCACAGCCGGGGCATGACCCAAGCAGGCACCTTGGCAGCGGCCATGACAGGGACAGGGTTTGGGGCTGGTGGTTCCTACTCATGACAGAATCCGTTCGTCGAGCGTCTTTCAACCTTTCATGCGATTTTGCCCGTGCCCTCGCATCCGATGGGCCTGTCGCAGGGGGCAGCCTGATCGCCTGCCTTGCCAGCGGACGGGTCGGCCCAGACCGACAATGCAGGCACGGTCTTGAGAAGAACGAGAACGCTCATTTAGCAAGCTCGAGGACCACCTTGCAGCCTCAAAGGTGCCGGCCGGTCGACTGCACCGTCGATGCGATAGACACTGGAGACCGCCACGTGTGTATCGCCATGAGATCGGCCTCGCGCTCGAACGATCCGATCGACGAAGAACCGATCCGGATGTCCCGCTGGAATGCCCGCTGCGCAGCAGTGGTTTTTTCGCTCAGGAGCAGGCCGCGTGCCCGACCTCCACAACACGTATGCTTCAGGCCTCGGCTTGTGTGGTGAACCCACTACCTCAAAGCATCAGCGAAGACAATCCCAACGCCATTGGAACGGCAGGATTGGTGGCGGGTCTTTCTCGCTGAGGATGGCCGCATCAACACCAACCTGCTACGACGAAGGCTGCGAGCGGATCAAGAATGAATGCTATTCAATGGACTGGGCAGCGTGAATGCTCAGACGTTCTTCTGCTCGCCGGCGGGGCCGGCCTGGCGTTGATCGATCGTGCCACAACTGAAGCCCTCCAGGGTGGCCAGTGACAGGCTAAACGGCTGAATCCAAGCAGCTCCAAGCATCCACCTGATCGCAGGGGCGGGGCGGCGGAGGCTGACCGGGGCGCAGCCGAGGTAGCCGGGGCGGAGCGCGGCCGGTCAGGGGATTCCGGAGTGGCCCCGGACGGATTCCACCAGGCAGCGGATCGTCAACCGCGGATCCTCAGCCCAGCGGCGGCCTGGAACAACAAATGAGCACGGCAATTCGCGGCAGCAGTGGCAACCGGCCAGTCATCCCCCATGTTGGCTAACAACCGCCCCAGCACGGTAGCCGCAACATCCAAACCGTTCAGGGCAATCGCGGGCAGAACGCAACTTGACCGGAATGTCAGACGGAATGCGAGGTCGGAACGTCAACCGCAACGTCAACCGAACAACAACTTTGGAACGGCGACGGTGTAAACGTCACAACGTCAAACGTGCGCAGGCTGGGCCAGGCGGTTGGGGCGTTCCGGCCGTGGAACCACGCGTAATGGCGCGGTCCACCGTCTGGGGTGGGTGCAAGGGGCTACGTGGGGTCGGACGCCTGCCACCGCAGCGGAATCAAACAATGCCGTCGATAACTAGCCGTCCTCCACAACCAACTCTTACATCGTTGTGCCCAAGCAGTGATTACCATTGCTTATGGCAGCGTGCAGCCTCCGGCACACGATTGGATCAGCTTCGCGGTAAATGAAAACGGTGAGACTACCAACTCTCAGCCGATGCAATGCCGGATTGATCGACGGCAGGAGCCGCAGGTGCGATGAGCCGAACTGGCTCAATTGCCCGCTGCCAGGTGCTTCGGCTCGGCTGATTGAAATCTGATCCGGGCCAGAGCTCTGGCCTGGATCGGCATACGCTTACGCTCCGCTGATTCGGTGCGCCTCAGTTCCGCTTTGCCTCCTGTCGTTCAACTGTTCTCGGTCGCGTCTTGATCAGCGCCGGCTTTCTATCGGCTATGCCCTCCCTGCTGGAGTTTGGCGACACGGTTTGGGCCGCTTCCCTTGCGTCTCTCGTCGCCGACTGGTCGTGACCACGGCGCCACGAAGCGCTGGTGGAGGGGCTGGTGAGGATCCATTAACCCCCTGCCCGCACTGGAATGATGGAGGCCGGAGCGCTGCTCAGCCCACCCTGCTGGGACGCGCCAACCTCGCCGGGCTGCAGCTCTCCCACGAGGTTCGGCGACATCCCGATGAAGGCCCGCCGGACGGCATTGGGCCGCCTACATCGTAAAGGAAAAAAAACACCGGCCAGGCTGCGCCTCACATCAAGGCGCAGCGAGCAATGCCAGCGGAACCATGCTCGCGCCCCTGCTCGACACCCTCTGGCTGTGAGATCCTCTGGATCAATACGGCCCTATCGGCGCTCTGCAACCGCGCGCGATAGGTGTGCTGGTCCCGCTGCGCAGCCGAACCCGCGCGACCCGCAACGCCCCCTGGCCGGCAGGGGAAGCTGCTCGGTGGTTGCCGTGCCCCCGCACTGCTCGGGGTGCCGAACGATCAAGCGAGGTCTGCGCCGTTATGGCGGCGGAGAGTCTCCGGCCGGGGACATGCCTCACCATCGGTGAACACGCCCTGGCGGTGATGGCGGGGCGTTTAGCAACACCGCCATGTCGAGCTCCGGCTGGCCCGGCTGCTCTGCCGCGCTTCCATCCCACCATGCAAGCCTGGCTACAGCCTGCGGACTGCAGACCCTGAATCGACGACGTCGGTCCAGCCCAGTTGCTCGTTGGCCTGGCTGGCCCGGTCTGGTGCTGAAGATTCTGGTAGCACAAGGCTGGTTTCTAACGCCTGGGCTGGAGCAGGCCCGGCCTGATGATGACATCACGGGCACCACGCCCCCTACGACAGACGAGATCGTGCTGGGCAGCCAAAGCCCGAAAAAACGGCCGCGAATCGCCGCGCACTCCTCGGGGTTGCTGAGGTGGCGGTGGTTGATGAAGACCTCGGCGGGTCAAGGTGCTCGCTCTCCAGTGACGGGCTTGCGATGAAGGAGCTGCTGCGTGCGAGCCTTGGCCCAATCTCTCCGCCGGCAACGCCAACGAGCGCACGCGTGGTGTGGGGTGCGGCCGGCTGAAGCGCGCAAAGCGAGGGGGTGCCCGATACATTCAATGTAGGACGTATTTTTGTGCATCACCCATCCCCCATTGGAACTTCCGGAGGTGATTACCCGCGCCAGTCCTTCGCGATCTCAGGATTGAGGCCGTTCAGGGCTGACCCTGCCGCTGCTGCCAGTCCGCGCATTTGTCGACTGCAGCGCTGCTCAAGCGGTCGTGCTGCGAAAGAACCGGAGCCGCCTGCTCAGTGCCCTGCAGCCCGCCTCCGCTGCCCCTGAGATTATCACTGCTTTCCTGAACCCAGAAGATTCTGGGTCTCGGTCGCGTGGCGCCGCTCAATCGCAGCGGCAGCTGCCGGGGATCGACAGTGAGGGTCCTGCGAGCAGGCCCTCGAGGAGCCAGGCAATCAGGAGCGGCAGGTGAGAAGCCGCCATGCTCAAGGAGCCTGCATGGTCGTGTTTGGGAGACCACTGGATGGCTCTCGCGGCAACCTCAGTCCGATCGCCTCGCCCTGCTGAGCGGGAACGGGGTTTCAACCGCTGCGGCAACAGACCATCTGGAGCGTGGCGAGCGCTCGGCTGCAGGCAGGGGCCGATGGCCTCCCGCCCCGACGCTCCAGCTCAGCTCTTGAACAGGCGCAAGCCGCTCCCTCTGCTCTGGCACATCTGGAGCAGGGGCTGCCCGGCCCAGTGCGCCAACTTCTGATCGCGCTGGAAGACGCTGCTGGTCAGACCAGGGCACGGCCACTGCTCTGGGTCGACCCCCACACGGTCAACAGGAAAAGGTGAGCTGGCGTTTTTCGCCGTCTCGCCGGCATGGTCAGGCGCGCACGAAAGCTGGTAAAGTGAACTCACCCGTGGGTCCCATCTGCTGAGGAGCGCCATGGGCTCGCAGCTGGCCCGGGCAGCATGGGCCCCATCAGGTGCGGCTTCGCTGCGCAGGACACCTTAACGACAGCGACCGGGCCGCTGCTGCAGGACTCGCGCCGTTGCCGGAGGTGAGGAAATTGTGATGGGGACCCGGGCGTCAGCGTCCTGGCGGCGCCAGGAGTCATGTGGAGGAACCGCGCTCCGCGCCTGGCGGGTTCGACACCGTGCTCGAACTCGTCAAGCCGCCGCAGCAGTCCGACGCCGTGTTGCCCAACCATGGACTTCGCCGTGAAATCGCCGGCTCAGCTCGAGCCGTGAGCCCTGCTCAGGGCCCCCCGCCTCGTTCCATGCTCGCCTTTGAAAGTAGGGTGCCGGCCGCATCGTCTGGCCTGGCTGTGATCCCCTGGGGCTGTTGTGTCAGCCGTTTGCCCCCTGCTGCGGGGCCCTTCACCCGCGACTGCTGGTGCGCGCCACTGATTCAGCAGCAGTCAGCGCCGGTTGTGGGGACCCCAACTCTCGAGAAGCGCCAGCTAAACAAACAGCCCAGGCGGTGCACTGCCCGCGACTATGCGGCGTTAGCCGAGGCAACTGAAGCTGCCCCCTGGCCTGGGTGAACGAACACAGCAGCAGCTGGGCAGCCGCCGAGCGCCAAGGCTGCATGCGATCGCAGTGAGAGACAGTTATTAGATTCAGTCGATACGTTTGCTGCTTGAGCTTGGCTCTGAAGGTCCTGAACCCCAGACCAAGGCTCCAGCGGGCTCTCAAGAGCCAGCCGGACCGATGGCTGAAGACAATCCTTAAGGGTCTGCCCCATTCCACCATGAACTGCGATAGGACGACCGACACAGAATCGGGGAACGTCCCCACCGTGACTCCGCGACAGCCATGACCGCCAACTGTCTGCTTTCCTGCGAGGGCAGCTGATCCCCCTGGACGGTCAGGAAACGCCGCTGCTCACCCCGGTGGACACCCCGGTTGCTGTTTTCAGATGCCAGGGGGACTGAGGGCCCGAGCTGATCGACAGATCGATGCGAGCGAGCCGATCCGTCGGTGGCCGATGTGGTGCTGCAGGAACATGACCTGTCCGGTGCGCTCCGCCGTCACGGCTACGAGTCCGTGGCGAACTGAAGAGCCGACCCCGAGATCTCGACGACTTAGGAGGGGAAGGCGAAGACTGACACCGACACCTACGACTCCTGTGAGTTTTCATGTCCGATTACGGAATATCGGCTCTACATTCCCTTGATCCGTTCTTCGTGCTCGCCAAGTATGGCAGGGAGTGGCGAAGGAATCGTGGTTGAAGGTGAAGATGCGGAAGCGATTCAGCCGGCATCGAGAACGAGCTCGATGAACGGGCTGCGGGTTGAGACTCAGCGCCTGCTCCGAACCCAGCGCTGATGCGATACCAGCCTGGCAGAATGCCACTGGAGCGCCTGTTCCAGGAGATCAAGGCGTGATCTGGATGTTGAACCGCAACCTGCTGCCCGCCACAGTGAATCTGCCCGCCGCTGATTGGGAGCAGTGGCTGCGCCGGCCCAGCAGACCATGCGTCCCTGCCACCTGTTCAGCAAACACCCCTCAAAGCGCGCATCGGTGCGGTGCTGAAGTCTTGATCTGCCCTTCACCACATCAGCTTGGCAAGCCCGGTCGCGGCCTGCGAAGGTGCGGCCGAGCTGGCTTCTCCACAAGTTGGCCATGGTGGGCGACCGTTTGTTCCACGACGTGCTGGCCGGCAAACCGACCGAGGCTGTTACCGGCTGGTGAAAGCCGTGACCCTCAGGGGCAACCTGCTAGCGCGACCACCTGCCAACGGGCGGAGTTGCCGCCTGGCCGCTGATCACACCCGCGCTGACGATAGAGGCCATGGCGGCGGGTTGTCAAGGTGGGAGCGAGCCTGCTGCGGGGCTCGGCGTACCAGCCGATGGTCCTGTGATCGGGCCGCTGCTGGCCGTCCAGCCTCAGCCATGCAACAGCGCCCAGGGTTGAATGCCATCAACGCTGTAACCAGTGGGGCCCGTGGGCTGGGCTGTGTCCGCGCTCTGGAGCTGGCCGCAGAGGCCTGGCGAGGTGTGGCTCTACAGGCTGCGAGCCATTGGCCAGGGCCGGCTGATGGGCTCTAGAGGGCTGCTTTCGCAGCCACGGGGCCTTGTGGCCCAGGATGCTGCGACACCGCGCGGTGATCTGGGCCTCCCGGCGCGCTTCAGAAGCCTGCGCACCTGGGAGCAGCGCTGCTGACTGGGGGGTGGTGCCAATCGTCACGAAAACGAGCAGCCCTGGCCACCGTGATTGCGCTTCGGCGACACGGACCCACTCTCGCGCTGGTAGCCGTGGGATCCGGCGCCGATGAAGCTGTGCTGCTCAGACGATGTGGACCGGCTGTTACTCCGGCAATTCCGCACCGATGCCCCAGGCCCGGCAATCGAGAGTGCAGGACTCTGGCTCGAACTGGCACGCCTCCAGCCATGTGGCTTTGAAGCCGGCGTGCCAGTGGGCACCGGCGGCAATGACCACCAAGCTGACGGCGGCCGGAATCGCACCGTCCAGCGGAAAGGATCCGGGTGCGCCTGGCGATGGCCGTGATCCGGCGGTGCTCGACTGCCCTCTCGCCGGCGAACAAGCCTGGCACGATGGTGTTCCAGCCAGCACCACACCCTGACCATCGCAGAGCTGGCTGGCCAATGCCGACTTGGTGAAAGGGCAGCTGCGCATTGATGGCGGGCGTGAGCGCGCCCTGCTGCGCCAGGGAGGCCTCCCTATTGGCGGTGGTGATGCCGCGCCGTTGGATGATTTCGCGGCGCCGAGGCTGTGCGCCTACTGCCAGCGACGGGCGGGCAACTGACCAGGCCTGTGGCACCCCGGAGCAGCGAGAATTGCGCCAGATCATGGGCCTCAGTCAGCGAATGAGGTGCGCCCGCCAACGTGGGGCTGTAAGGTGATGCGGTTGGTGCACCGCGATCAGCTGGTGCACACCCGTGCCTAGCCGGTTAAAACAACATGGGCGCCAATCAACGCGCTCAGTTTGGACCAGAGCTTGTCTCACATCGTTTCGATCTGAATGCATTTCAATCTGCTGTTGGGGGGACACCGAGGCTGATGCCATGCAGGTGATAAGCCTCATGATCCGCAAGCCTGAAGCTCTGCCGACGACTCCACTGTTTCAGCGGTGATGTGGTGAGTCCAAGCGTAGCAAAATGAACAGAGTGCTGATTTGCGTCGACTCCCAAGATCTCCACGGGATGACAGGATCAGTGCTTGCCATCTGGATCGGCTTTGCCTATCATCAGCAACCTGCCTGATCACTGCAAGGGCTTGGAGCAGATCGCATCGGCAGAACACCTCCACTTCAAAGTTCCACCCTGACCAATTTTTGAAGATTTGAAACCGTGGCGTATTCACTGTTGGGAATGGGTGGGATGCAGCTCACCCCCACGGATCGGTTGGTGGTGGCCCGATTCATATTTTCAACGAATCCACAGAGGCCGTCCACATTGATGATATGCCGATACCGAGAATCGATCCGTTGAAGAGGATCATAATTCCATTTCACGATGTCCTTCCAGCAAACTCCTGGAGAGAAAGCAATGCAATGGCCCACACCCCCGCTCAACCGCGAGAGGCTGGGTCAATTCCACGATTACATCGTGGACTAGATTCAATAAAGAAATGGCATGTCAACTGCTAACCGATGCCCTTAGCATTTTGGCATAAGGTGGTTGCAGCATCCTGATAGCGATTAGACTCTTGGATGCTGGAAGGAATTGAATCACGAACCCATTATTGATCGTGTGATCAAATCATCAAAACAATCACCAGCTAGCAAGGGAGAGCCCAACAACCAGATCAATGGAACAAAATAGCCTTTGCTGGGCAAGGGCCAACGTGGTTCCGTACGGCTACTTGGGCCAGATAATAAAACAGAAATAATCCCCAGCCAGCAATCGTACTCAGCAGCCGAAGATCGACCCGAAGGCTGAAGTGCAATTTCCAGAGACTTTTGATTCCTGAAGGAACCTGTAGTCTCGAGCCTCGATCCAGCAGGCCTTCTGAGGTGGCTCTGTGACCTGCATCTGCTGGATTGTTCCTGCGAACGTCGCAGGGCTTCGGAAAGAGCATTCGTTTGTGACGTCAGTCGGACTGAAAGTTTGAACCGCCTCGAACAATTCGACGCCATTGAGGAGTGCGTCCTTTCGCGAGCGATCGCGCCTCCTTGGGGAGGTCCATAGGCTTCATGGCTGGCTTGTTCTTTGCCCGGCTGATTCCAGTTTGATTCAGACGTGTGATTGAATTGGACGTAATCGATGTCCGTCGAGCAGCTGCTCAGGCTCGAAGGAGGTAGCACAAAGGAGTAATTGCAACAGCTCGTGGGATCCCAGCGCAAGGAGGGCGACCCTAGGATACGGGCATCATCAGGCGACTCCCTCAAACCTGCACGTGAGAGAGCCCGATATAATTTCCCTTCCTTCCATTGTCCTCTTTCAGTCAATACTTGCGTTGTTGTGCGGCATTGTCAGTCATCTAACATCAGTGATTGTGGTCTATATAATTTGCTGAGATTAGACAATGTTCGATCAGCCCCGGCAAATGTACAACGTGGCTATTGTCCTGTATTTGGCCAATTTGTCTAGCTTGGGGTTGGCTTTGTTTGACCGGCTTTAGGCGGCGTTACGAACATCAGTAAAACGGGCGCCCTTGCCTCCACCGGCTCTGATCAACGCCATGTCGATCCCCGGGTCTGCCATGTTTTGTTGAACGCCTCAGCTGCGCCACCAGCGCTGAAACTTTGTCAATCGGGTCCGCCGTCGCTCACGTGTCTCAATTGAAATTTCATCCTCTGGTTGTATTTAGGTCCAGCTGACAGCGACGATCAATCGTTCATCAGTTTTTCGCTGAAATTATTACGGAATGACCATCGATCTACCACACCTGCGCATCGCGTTGGCTGCGTGGATCCACCATTGCTTGCAGATCGTTGTTGTAAAGAACGTCTCCCACCGGAAAGCGGTATTTGCGCTTGGGCGATGAGAGAAGGAAGTCCAGGACAATGCAGGATGCAGCGCAGCAAAAACAAGGCCACTGCTTCTGACTGCCTTTCTCTTTCAACATCAACAGGGACCGCTTGATCGCATGAATTGACAATGTATCTGCTCACCAATGTGCCCGATGCTGTCCCCAAAGTAAGCTGACGGATCAACCGGCAAGTGATGCGCATGCATTCAAGGCAAGTCTAGCGAAGATTGAGGCTGGCTGTCCCTTCTCGATGTTGACAACCCAAAGGCAACATAAGCATCTAAGACACTCATCGCGGGGTCCAGCGTCAGCTCATCAGGGCACTACCTTTCGAATAAGGTCCCTTAAGTTGGCTTGAGACTCCTGGGAAACTGGGAGTTCTATAATGGCAATACTTGGTGGGCTCGCCCTTAAAGCTATCATGACCTGCGTTCCACCAGCGTTGGTCTTCCACGAAGTCAACTTCAGCTCAGTTGTTATCGCTTCAGAGCCATACTCGCCACGCCACACGCAAAAGCCACACAAAATGCTTCACGCCGCACACTTGCATTTAAAGGCGCTTGCGAATGAGCCGCCATGGCTGTCCTAATCTGAAGTTTGCTGTTGCTGGGCTGGCGCTGCTGTCCTGCTGGTTTCCTTCTCTGGATGATTCTGTCCTGCTGTTGCCGAATCCCGGATGATCTTTGTGGGCAGTGACCGAGAGAAGCGCTGGCTCACTAATCGATGACGGACCGAGCGGGCGCGGCTCAGGCGCCATTTTCCTGAACGCTTCAGGAGTTAGGGGGTGCCGGCACCTTTTCTTCCTGATGCGTGCTCCATCTGCATGCGCGACGAGCGCCTTCCCCGCCGGGTCGCTGGGCGCAGGGCCACGAAACTGGCAAAATCTCTGGCGTGATCGACGGGCGATCTGCCCTGTCCAGTGCCAGGCCTTCGAAGACGCAGCTTTGCGCCGACCTGACAGGCATCGAGCGTGCCGTTGCGCCAGCCCAGCCCAGCTGGCTCGCTTGGTTTTCGCCCCGGCGGCGGCTGGTTTTCACCAGGGATGATGGGATGACTGCTGCGCCGGCGGCCCTGATTCGCCTGGGTGTCTCTGTGTCTCGATCTTCCGCCTGGGACACCCTGCGGCCGCCCCGCTGTGGTTTCATGCGCTGTTCATTCCCTGGATCCAATGCTCCAGCGCTCTCCGGGGAATTCTGGCTGCTGCCACAGCTCCTCAGAGCTAAGCGCCCGTCACTTCGCTTGATCTTCGCCGATCGTTCCCGACCCTCCGCGCCGGGGCTACCTGGTTGTTACGCTGTCACGAGCTGCTACTCTCAACGGCGTCTGAATGTCCGATCGAGCAGGCTGCTGAAGCGCATTTCCTTCGGCGGCACGGCCTGGATCGTAGCCCTCACTCCGGAGCAGCTCGGCAGCGGTACAAACGGTAGCCCGGCGGCGGAGCGTCGGGAACGATCCGGCGAAGGATAAGGCGGTGCGGTTGCGCTGAGCTCTGGGTGTCGTGCAGCACAGGATCCACCGGGGTGTGCATTGATCCAGATGAACAGCGCATGAACCAGGGGTTGCTGCAGGGTGTCCCTAGGGGAAGATCGAGGCCGGAGCACCAGGCGATAGGGGCCGCGCGAGCCAGTCATCCGATCTCCCTGGGAAACCAGCGCCGCCGGGGCGGAACAGCGCCAGCTGGTGGGCTGGGGCACGGCACGCTTCGATGCTGCTCGGTCCGGCGCAGCTGGTCTTGAAGGCTGGCCCTGGACAGGGCGATCGCCTTCGTCACGCAGAGATGGTCCCGAGTTCGTGGCCCTGCGCAGCGCCGGCGGGGAAGGGCTCGTCGCTCTGCAGATGGAGCCGATCGAGAAGAAGGTGGCCGGCACCCCTAACTCCTGAACGCAAGTTCGAGAATGGCGCCTGAGCGCGCGCTCGTCCGTCATCGATTGGTGAGGGCAGCCGTTCTCGCGGTCGGCCCCAACAAAGATCTCCAGGGTTCAGGGCAACAGAGGCAGGATCACCAGAGAAGGAAAAGCAGAACCAGCAGCGCCAAGCCCCAGCAAAGCAAACGTCAGATTAGGACAGCCATGGCGGCTTCATCGGAAGGCCTGTTAATGGCAAAGTTGCCGGCGTGGAGCATCTTTGGGGGCGGTTTGGTGTGGCGTGGAGCGGAGTCTGATCTTGAGCGAAACACAACTTTGGCTGAAAGTTGAACTTCGTTGGAAGCCCAAACGTGAGTGGAAGCAGGCTGTGTTGAAGGCGCACCAAGTATGTGCCTTTTGAATCCGTCTTCCCAGGGTCATCAGCCACTAAAGGGAACTATCGAAAGGTGTGCCTGTGAGCTGACGCTGGCCCCGCATGAGTGGTCTTCCAAGACGCTTATGTTGCCTTTGGTTGTCAAGACAATCGAAAGGACAGCAGCTTCATCTTTCGCTGACTGGCTGAATGGCTGCGCTCACTGCCGTGATCCGCAGCTTCCTTGGGACAGCATCGGCAATTGGTGAGCGGATACATTTGTCATCATGCGATAAGGTCCTGTTGATGTTGGCAAAAGAGAAGCAGTCAGAAGCAGTGGCCTTTGTTCTGCTGGCTGGCAGTCCTGGCGATTGTCGCTGGCTTCCTCTCTCATGCCCATGCCGCTAACTACCGGCTCTCCGGGGGAGAGTTCGTTACAACACGTCTGCAAGCAATGGTGGATTCTAGCCGGCCCAACGCTGTGGCGCAGGTGGTGTAGTCGAGTGGTCATTCCGTATATTTCAAGCGAAAGAACTGAGCACGATTTGATCGTCCGCTGTTCAGCTGGAAGCCTAATACAAACAGAGGATGAAGTCATTGAAGACCGTGGAGCGACAGGTCGGACACGATTGAAACCAGTTTAAGCGCTGTCGTGGGAAGCTGAGGGAAGTTCAACAAAACAATGGCAGAACCCGGGGATCGGACATGTGCGTGATCAGACACGGTGAAGGCAAGGCCGCGCGTTTTCTGGTTGGGAACGAGCTAAGCCGGTAATCAAAGCCACCCAAGATAGAAATTGGCTAACAGAACATGCCCTACGTTGTCTTTGCGTGGGCTTGATCGAGACACTTGATCTAGTCTCAGCAAATATTGCCACAAATCACTGATGTTGATGCTGAACAATGCCGGCACAGACAACGCAATATGCTGAGAAATGGTAGAGATCTTCGGCTCTCTCACGGTGCGGTTTGGGAGTCGCTTGATGCCGGTATCCCCTGGGTCGCCCAATCCTTGCCGCTGGAATCACGGCTGTTGCCTTTATCTGCTTTGTGCTCCTCTCGAGCCTGAGCAGGCTGCTCGAACCGGATTCGTGCCATCCATCCAGTCGATCAACTGGAATCAGCGGCCAAACAGCGGCCATGAATTCCTGATGGACTCCAAGGAGGCCGCGATCCGCTTCGCGAAGACCGAGCACTCTCAATGGCGTCGAATGTTTGAGGCGCTTTCAACTTTCAGTCCGCTGCGTCACAAACGAATGTCATTGGCCAGAGCCTGACGACGGTTCGGCCAGCGTCCGCAAATGGGTCTACAAGCCACTCAGAAGGCCTCTGGGATCGGGTTGAGGACTACAGGTCCCCTTCAGCGGAATCAAAGTCTCTGGAATATTGCACTTAAATGCTCGTGCGATCTCTGCTGCTGAGTACGATTGTGGGCTGGGGTTAATTTCTGTTTATTGGAATCTGGCAAGTAGCCTAACGACCAGTTGCCTTGCAGCAAGCTATTCCTTTTCCATTGATCTCGGTTGTTGGCTTGCCCTTGCTCAGCTGTGATTGTTTTGATGATTGAGTCACACGATCAATCAATTGGGTTTCGTGATTCAATCTCCAGCATCAGGTTCTAATCGCTATCAGATGGTGCAAACACTATGCAAAGTGCTTAAAGGGATCGGTGGTTCGACATGCAAATTCTTTTTGGAATCTAATGCCACAGATGTTAATCGTTTGAAATTGACCCAGCCGTCCTCGCGGGAGCGGGGGTGTGGCCCATTGCATTGGCTTTCTCTCCAGGAGTTTGCTGGAGACATCGTGAAATGGAATATGATCCTCTAACGGATCGATTCGCGAGATCGGCGATATCATATGTGGACGCTCTGGTGGATTCGTTGAAAATATGAATCCTGGGCACCACTACGACCGCTGGGCGTGAGCTGATCACCATTCAAGCAGTGAATACGTCACGGTTCAAATCTTCCAAAGAATGGTCACGGGTGGATTTGGAAGTGGAAGGTGTTGCCGATGCGATCTGCGCCCGCCCTTGCATGATCAGCAGGTTCTTGATGATATGGAAGCCGTCCCAGAGTGGCAAGGCACTGATCCTTCATCCGTGGAGATCTTGGGAGTCGACGCAATCAAGCATCTCTGGTCATTTTGCCTACGGGCCTTGGATCACCACATCACCGCCTGAAACAGTGGTCGTCGGCAGAGAGTTCAGGCTGCGGATCAATGAGGCTTCACCTGCTGGGCATCAGCCTCGGGCCCCCAAGGCAGATTGAAATGCATCAGAATCGAAACGAGGAGACAAGCTCTGGGTCAACTGAGCGCGTTGATTGGCGCCCTGTTTGTTTAACCGGCTAGGCAGGTGAAGAACACTGATCGCGTGACACCACCGATCACCTACAGCCCGTGGCGGGCGCACCTCATCGCTGCTTGAGGCCATGATCTGGCGCATTCCTCGGCTGCTCAGCGTGCACAGCCCTGCCAGTGCCGCCCGTCGCTGGCAGTAGGCGCACAGCCTCGCGCCGCGAAACATGCACCTCAACGGCGCGGAATGCCCACGCAATAGGGAGGCCGCCCTGGCGCAGCAGGGCGCGCTCCGCCGCATCAATGCGTCCAGAGCTTGCCTTCACCAAGAGGGCATGGGCAGCCAGCTCTTGCGATCGTCGCGGGTGTGGTGCTGGCTGGAACACCGTGCCAGCTTTTCGCCGCGAGAGGCGTCGAGCACCCGCCGGATCACGGCCATCGGCAGTGCGACCCGGAATTCCGCTGGAGGTGGGTCGATCGGGCGCCGTCAGCTTGGTGGTCATTGCCGCCGGCCCCCACTGGCCGCCGCCTCCAAGCCACAGGCTGAGGTCCGTGCAGTTCGGCCGATCTGCACCTCCTCGATTGGCCGGCCTGGGCATCGTGCGGGGATTGCCGAATCACAGCGGTCCACATCGTGTGAGCAGCACAGCTCATACGGCGCCGATTCGCCAGGCTAACCAGCGCGAGAGTGTGTCGTTTCGCCGAAGCGCAACTCATCGGTGGCCAGGGTGTTCCCGTTTTCGTTACGATGCACCACCCCCCATCAGCAGCTGCCTCCAGGGTGCGGCAGGCCGTTCTGATAGCGGGCCGGGAGGCCAGATTCACCGGGGTCACAAGCACCTGGGCCACAAGGCCCCGTGCGTGCGAAAGACCTCGTAGACCCCATCGCCGGCCCTGGCCAAATGGCTGCGGCGGCCTGTAAGCACCATCGCCAGGCCTCTGGGCCAGCCCAGGGCGCGGCAGCCAGCCGAGCCACTGGGTTACCAGCGTGATGGCATCCCCTGCGCTGTTGCGGCTGAGCGGAGGCCAGAAGGCGATCACGGCACGTGCTGCGTGACGCCGAGCCCCGCGCAGGCTGTCAACCTGGACAACGCGCGCACATGCTCCTCGTCCAGGCGGGTGCTGATCCACGGGCCAGGCCACTCCGCCGTTGGCAGGTGTCGCGCTGGCAGGGTGGCACTGGGGTCAACGGTTCACCAGCACGGTGACAGCCGACGGTTGCCGCCAGCACGTCGGTGAACAACCGTGCCCCATGGTCGCACTTGGTTGGGAGGAAGGCCAGCTCGGCAGCAACTTGCGCAAGGGCGGGCGGCGACGCGGCTTGCCACTGACTGTGGTGAAGGGCAGATCAACGAACGTTCAGCACCCGCAACGATGCGGCGCTTTGCGGGTGTGTTGCCTGACAGGTGCTAGACGCAGGGTCTCTGGGCCCGGCGCAGCATGCTCCATCAGCGCCGGCGTTCAGCTTTGTGGCGGGGCAACAGGTGCGGTCCCACATCTAGGATCAGCGCCTGTACTCCCTGGAACAGCGCTCCAGTGGCAGTTCTGCCGGCTGGTATCGAGCCATCCAGCTGGGTGGAGCAGGCGCTGGAGTCTGCACCCCGCAGCCCCGTTCATCGACTCGTTCTCGATGCGCGGCTGAATTCGCTCGAATTCTCACCTTCAAACCCGAATCTTCGCCACTGCCCTGCACTGGCGACCACGAAGAACGGATCCGGGGAATGTGAGCGTATTTCACCGTTATCGACCATGAAACTCACCAGGAGTTCGTAGGTGTCGGTATCGTCTTCGCTTTCCCACCTCGGTCGTCGAGATCATCGGGTCGGGCTCTTCCAGTTCGCCACTGACGGTGGTGACGGCGGAGCGCACGCAGACTAGGTCTGTTCCTGCCGCACCACATCGGCCACCGACAGGATCGGGCTCCGCTTGGCCATCCGATCGTGGTCGATCAGCTGGGCTCCTCATCCCTGCATCTGAACAGGGCAAACGCGGGTGGTCCACGGGGGGTAGCAGGGCGGCATCGACCGTCCAGGGGATCAGTGCTCAGCAAGCAAGAAGCAGTTGGCGGTCATGGCTGTCGCGGAACCTGTTCACGGTGGGACGTCACCCGGATCGTGATCGTCGGTCCTTCGGCAGTCATGTGGATTGGGCAGACCCCTTAAGGATGTCTCAGCATCGCCGGCTGCTCTTGAGGCGCCGGTGAGAGGCCTTCGGTCGACTTCCAGTAGCACTGCTCAGCAGCAAGCGCTCGGCTGATCTAACGTCCACGCGATCGCCATGCAGGCGTGGCGCTCGCCGGCTGCCCACCTGCTGCTTGGGTGTTCGTTCACGACAGGCCAGGGGCAGGCTCGTGCTGGCTAACGCCAGGCATAGGGCGCGTGCACGGCCTGGGCTGTTTGTCCTGCTGGCGCCATCGAGGGGATCCCACAACCAGGGCGCGACTGGCGTTTGCTGAATAGGGCCGCGCACAGCAGGTCGCGTTTGAAGGGCCGCAGCAGGGGGGGCTAAACGCCTGACACACAGCCCAGGGATCCAGCGCGACGATGCGCCGGCGCCTACATCAAGGCGAGCATGAAGGGGCCGGGGGGCTGAGCAGGGCTCAACGGCTGAGCTGAGCACGGCGGATTCACGGCGAAGTCCATGGTTGGGCAACAAGCGTCGGACTGGCCTGCGGCGGGGTTGAACGGTTGAGCACGTGTCGAAACGCCAGCGGGGCGGGTTCGCTCCAGAGCTCCCTGGCGCCGCCAGACGCTGCGGCCCATCACAATTCCTCACCTCGAAGCGCGAGGTTCTGCAGCCGCCCGGTCGCCGTCTTGGTGCACGCGCAGCCGCACCTGAATGGGCCCTGCTGGCCAACTGGGCCAGCAGCGAGCGCAGGGCGTCCACAGATGGGACCGCGGGATGAGGTCACTTCCAGCTCGTGCGGGGCCTGACATCGCGGCGGAGACGGCAACGCCAGACACTGCCTGTTGACGTGTGGGTCGACCCAGAGCAGGCCAGTGCCCGGTTGATCAGCAGGTCTTTCGCAGCGACGATCCAAAGTTGGCGCACTGGGCCGGCAGGCCGCCTGCTCCGATGCTAGAAGCAGGGGAGGGTGCGCCTGTTTTCAAGGAAGCTGAAGTGGAGTTCGGCGGGAAGGCCATCGGCCCTGCTGCAGCGAGCCGCTCGACACGTCAGATGGTCTGATTGGCGCAGCGGTTGAAATCACCCCCCCCCCCCTGTTTCCC
>Ga0163217_1115005_pt1 | contig 17489 bp, 20 predicted proteins | sample SynspAceP_FD_185933 | JGI IMG/M metagenome (GOLD analysis project Ga0163217, IMG submission 185933) | Saline lake microbial communities from Ace Lake in Antarctica - Synechococcus sp. Ace-P (PacBio error correction) | ecosystem: Environmental > Aquatic > Non-marine Saline and Alkaline > Saline ...
GAAAGGCTGGCGAAATTTCGGGATCCCTCAAGGGAATCAAAAAGCATCCGAAAGCCAGACAGTCAGCACAGACGTCGTCATGGCCGCAGCAGCCGATTCAGTTCCTCCAACCGCCTCCTGCTCTAAGTTGGGCGAGACGGCGCTGCATGGTTTTTTTGATCTGGGCAATGGACATGGCTGCAAGAGCTGGAAGGGTGAGGGCGAATTACCCAGAGGTGCACTGGGCAAAATCACGGAAATGAGTACGCCTGAACTGCTCAACCACCCCCACAATTCTTGCCATCCTGGCCAGTCCACAACCAGCTCCCGCAGCCCCGCTAGGAATCGTGGCCGAAAATACTACTTGAGTAGGCATCGAGGTGGGTCGTCTCGCGGAGATTCCGAGCCCGAATGGCCGCCGTAGCTCTCCTCCATCGGTCGCCCCAGGCTGATCCCCCCACCGGGTCACCCTCGTCGAAGGCCAGTCGCTCCGGCCCACATTCAACCGCCCGTTCGTAAGAAGGTCCGCATGGCCCTGCATCAGCCGGATCGAGTAGGCTGAACCCGAAAGCACCGCGCGGCCGCCTTGGCCGCTGTAACTTCTCAACAGAGCTGGGTGACTTCACCGTGTTCCAGGCCCTCGGCCCGACCACGGCAAAAGGCCTGACGAGGGCGACCGCGAGGTGCGGGGGGCTCCGGAAGGGAGGCAACACGGCGAAAACGGCCAACGTCCGGTGTTTCTTTTCGAGGAGCGACTATTATCGTTGACATAGCCGACGTCATACCGGCGATATGATCTGCTGGACATCCGACAGATGATCTCGTGACACCACTAATACGCCACTATATCTTCATCTGTTCACGCGCGCAATCGGTTATCAGACGCCGCGATGATGATCGGTGCCAGGCAGCGTATCCATCCACGCTCACTTATCTATCTTCCACTCCATCTCATTCCCCTGGCGTATATATGGCTCACACCACACCCGCAGGATCGTGGATAGTCAAAAGAATACTGACTCCGAACAAGCAACTGCTCGGTCAAGTATTTGATCTCCATCAAGCGGCACGCTGCGGTGCTTTTCGGCCATCCAGCAACGCACAAAGACGAAGCGCTTCAACCGCCGCCGCCCGCAGGCTTGATACAAATTGAAAGCTTGCCGCTCCAATCGAACGTGTAGATGCTGGTGGTTGTCGCGGTGGCGCGGGCCGTGGCGGCGTCGATGACCGCATCTTACCCTCCAGGGCCGGAGTCCGAGGCTGGCAGGCTCGAGCAGGTCGCCGCGGGTGAGCTCGCAGCCACATCTCCTGCAAGAAACGAAGCCTTGCGCGGTGAGCGCCCATGCAGCGCACCTGATGCCCCTGATCGAGTGCGCGGCGGGCCGATTCTGGCGACCCATCGGCGCTTCCCGTGCCACCGGCGGACGACCAATCATAGAAGAACCTTTGCAGATGAACCACGGGCGCGAAGGGCGAGCCTAACAGCCTGCGACATAGACCTGACAACCGCGGGCCGACAGTGGTTGCCAACTGGTTCAGTCTATTCTGCAACTTTGAGCAGGATCAGGCGCCGCCGGACCAAAAGCCGACCGGAAATCAGTACACCGCAAATGATCGCTGCGATGCGAAGATTTCTGAGGCCATGGGAGTGGTCGGGAACGAACCTACCTATTTAGCGCCTCCGCACGCCCAGCACCAAAACGGGCCAGGCCGTCGGTGCAGCACCTGCGCTGGCATCAGGGCGTCTGGCGGGGACGCTCGCCCACCGCAAGGAAGACCGTCGCTCCCGCCAGGGCGTCAGCAGCGCGGCAGTCCGTGGCCCACCTGCCCAGTTCCGCCATTGCCGAATCTCGGCGGTGGGCCGCAGCCGGGCTTGGTCAGGCCTTCGTCCCGTCGCCAAGCGGGCGGCAGCAACCGGGTAAGTTGGCTGTTCGCGGCCCGCAGGCTGGGATCTAGCTGCGGGCCATGGCCGCGGAGGTGGGACCCAATGTGGTGCAGAGGCCGCATTCACTACAGTAGCATGGCTCCGCTCACCGCCAACGGCCGAATCGGGGGCCGTTACCGCAGCATGAGCGCGCAGGCGCGACAGAGCTGAGATCAGTCGGCTCGCACCTGCTGGTCCCCGCAGCCGGTAGGCAATAGGGCCGTCATAAGCTGCACCCAGGTTCTGTCTCTCTATCCTCCGGCCCGTTCGCAGGCCGCGCGCCGCAGGCCGCACCGGCGACGGCATCGCGAGAAGGTGCGCCGCCCTCACAGGTACTTACGAAGGGACTACAGCCACGGCGAGGGAGCGCCGCCTTGAAAGACACGCCCCGTGCACTACGAGGACCTGATGATCTCGCATAGCGCGCAGCAGGACATACGCAGCATGATGGCACATCCCAGCGAGCAGTCCGCGGGCTTCGGGGCGAATCCTGAAGCCTCAGACACGCAGCTGTCAGCTCAGCGCAACGAGTTAGCAAGGCGCGAGCCGGGCGCAGCCCGAGCGACTACTTCGCGACTCCGCACCAGACATCATGATAAGAAACACCGACAGATCACGCTAGATTGGGGCTCGGGCATGGGGAGCGGCTCGGCCCCAGCAGCCGATCGCTTGGCGGGTTCCTGGTTCGGGCCGGTGGTGGGATGTCGTGTCCCATTGCTGAGCCAGCTAGGCCTACTTATATGATGCAGGCTCCGCCGAAGCTGACCGCCATCGAAGGGCGCAGGGGGCAAGCAGGGCACATCTGGGCTGCGCGAAGGCATCGAGATCGAGCTCAGCTCGAGAGCGTCCTCCGGATCAGGCAATCGGCCAGCAGTTTTTCTGGCTCGTGAGTGTGCTGTTACTTTCCCGCAACGGAGTGGGCAGCCCGCAGCCGCAGTGCGGCCAGGTTGGTCCTGAAGGCCAGGTTGCCGAGAGCGGTGATCGGAGAGTGACGGGCGTCACTTGGGCACACAGCGCATGTCGGCAGATTATATTACGCGGATACCGGCTGAGCTTTTTGACCTGATGACGGACCGGATCACGCAAATGCTAGCTAGTGTCAATTCACTCGACAGAAGACACGGGTGAGCGGGCGGGCGCGAAAGTGCCCGGCAGCAGCCGAGAGGCCAGTCTGGTCAGGATCGGAGAACACACCAGCAGCAGGGCCTCCGTCAGCCCCGCGCAGCTGGCACGGCACAGGAGACACCAGCCTGAGACCATAAGGGAAGTGCTATCTTCCTGCGAATCGGCCAGCTGACGTAACGCTAGGACCTGGAACAAAAGCCCGTCTGCGGCGCCAGCGGGGTGACCGACTCGATGGGGGCACAGGCGGAGCTCGAACCGAGCGTACGTCACAGCCTGCACGAGGCTACACGGAAGCATCGCAATTAGTGGGAGACTAGCGTCCTCCCCTGCGTCGGATCGGCTCCGGTATTGGTGAATCAACACCCTTCTGCCGAGCTCCTGTCGCAAACGCGACGGGCAATGCGATTTTGGGCGATTATCATTTGCGGTGGAGCGGTGTGCAGGGGGGATGGCCTGCCATGGGCGGCAGCTGAACCAGGCCCAAGCCGCTGCCCTGGCTGTTGAATTCACGAGTTTTGGCTGTGGCATGCGGCCCCTGGCGCCAAGGGCGACGTGGAGCGGGTCCTGCTGGCTGGCGGCGGGCTCGGTGCGTCTATGGCCCGCGCGCGTCGACGACCTGATCAATTGCGGGCTACGATTACGAGAGTCGAATTCCGGCCCGAGCTCCGGCCCGCCGCTCGAAATCGCCGTCTGGGCGCGCCAGTGGCAGGCCTTCCGGAGTGTTGGTGGTCATGGCACCGGCTGTGCTGGTGGACGTACCATTCGCTTCGCGGTACAGCCCTGGTGGCGCTCAGCTTGCGCCGTGTCTTTTCCCGGCTGGGTGCGGGCTCGTTGCGGCGCGGGCCATCCGTTGCTGACCACCTTGCTGGTCCACGAGTTGCGCGGCGCGCCCCCCTTGGCGGCGGCTTGGCTGACAACAGCGGCTGGTGGTGATCACTGCTCTGCCGGCTGTTTAGCCGCCTTGGATGTTGCTGGTCCCGCTGAATCGCTCCCGCACTCCCCTGGCTCGATCCGGCATCCAATTCCGCTTACGGTCCACTTGGCCTGTGATCCGCGACAAGCGAACTGCGTCAGCTGATTGCCGCCCGGCCGCCGGCCACCGCCTCTCCTGGGCTGCTGCGGGGCATGAAGCATTCTGGCTCATGGCGTGTGCGGCCTACGGCAGGCCACCCGCCGCCGCCCCTGTCTGGCCCGCATGCAGCAGCCCCTTGCCTGTGCCTGGGGCGAGGCCGACCCCGGCGTGGTGCCTTGATTTGAGGTCTCTCGCGCCTAACTGTGCGTTACATAAAGCGATCTTCGAAACTGACCTTGGCTGTGAAGGGGTGGGGCATTGGGCCTCCCACGTGGACGAAGCCGTTCCCCAGTCCCCGAGTTCAGTGCCAGCAGCTGCATTCCCCTGGTCTGAGCCGCCCTGAAATGGCCAGGCAAGTAAGTATGTGGCGCTTCATGGATTCCGGGCCCCCAGCGGCACTTGCAATGATAGCACACCCTTTTCGACGTGCTTGGTTTGAAGACAGAATCAGGCGGCCCTCAGCCGGATCTTCCGGCTTCTTGTTTGCCTTAGGCGCTGGCTTCAACATTCGAGAGCCTGAGCTGGTTTGGGGGCGCTGCCGGAGCAAGCCGGGAGTGTCCCGGCTGACCATGGTGGTTTGGCAAGGGAACTTTAGGTCGGAGAGCCCTGCGAGTGCGCTCCGAGGCCGGTGGCCACGGGGACGAACACCAGCAAATCCACCTCACAAATCACAAGTTTCGGCGTCGCAACCACGTGCCTAGGGAATCGTGTGAGGTCGATGCGCTCAGTGTGAGTTCGACTCTGCGACCCAGCTGATTCCTGCGTCAGAGCAGCGGTAGATCTTTGGATGGTTTGTCACAGGTCTCGGCACCTGGGTCCCGAGCCGCGGGAGCGATCGCTGCGCGAAATCCTCGAGGACTGAGCATGTAGGGGATGTCTCCGCCGCTCATTATTGTCGCAGCTCCACCGATCCAGTTCGCCGATTACGACGCCCGTACGATCTCCTCTCTGGAGGATGTGGGGGGATCCGAAGCGCAGAGACGGCATGGACCGCGCCTTAAGTGAGCAGATCTCTCGAATCGAGTATAGCGGTAATGATCAGACAGCGCTGCGTGCAGCGAGGAGCACGAGGAGCCTGCCCTAGGATCGGCCCGTCTGAGCGTCGAAGCACCGGCGTTCCTAGAAGATCGAGTCGCTGTCAACGAGCGAGCGCGCCATGAGAGCTGGCGCTGCTGCCTCATGCGACTAGCGCAGCGCCACCAGTCTCGGCGCGCGCGCGTCGCCAGACAAGCGTCGCGTCTCGATAGGAGCCAAGCTTGTATCGTCTGCACACCTCACTCCAGGCCGCGCGTTGCTACTAGCAAGCGGATCGCGCCAGCGTAACTACCGAGATACGCGAACTCGGTCTGCGGCACGTCTCGCGAGCGAGTGCGCGTGAGCGCGATATGACGAACGCGGAGCGCTGGCGCCCGAGAATTGGCGAATACGGCTCTGAGGACGGGCTCTATGGCAGAGACTCGCGTCTTGCTGTGCAGTAAGCGGCAGGCCAGATGGCGGCGAACGCTGACCCTCAGCTCAGATCGATGGTCATCTCACATGGCCGCGCGAGCGGGTCGTGCCGCCTGCCGCCTTTGCGAGCGCTCGCGGTCGCACGCTACCACGAGCGGCCGTAAGCGGGCCTCGGCATGCGGGGGCGATGCATGGAGCACGGACGCGCGGCTTCGCTGGGCTGCGCGGTCTGGTCCGGCGCGGCGACAATCTGGCCAGGCACTGCGTAGACTCAGCGCGCCCCGAAGCCAGCGACGCGCAGAAGATGCGGCTGCGACCACGGCGTGAAGCACGACGGGCGTGGCGTTAGAGCAGACAGGTTGCACCGCAGTTGCACCAGAGCACAGCGAATCAGGTGCGCGCTAGTCAGCGAGCAGCGCGAGCTCACTCGGTGACGAGCTCGAATCGCACAGTCAGGGGAGTGCGGGCGATTGGCAACGCGGGAACTTAAGCAACCAGCGGCACAACAGCCGGCAGGAAGTGTCTAGCGCGAGCCAGCCAAGTTCCAGCACCGAGCGCCTGCGCGCGAGCCAGGGCGGTTCTGCGGCTCTGCGCGAGCACGAGAGGAGGCCGAGCGCGCCCGAGCGCGCTGGACGACGCAGCACCAACCGAGAGCAAAGCGTAGCGAAGCTCGAGCGGAGCAAACGCACGGTGAAGAGAGCGAGAGCGCGCACCTGCAAACGAGCGCCGCGCCAGGGGCACCTTGAGGAAATACGAGCCAGCTCAGCACCGCTCCTGCTCGAGTTTCGGCCAGGGGAAGGGGGGGGTTCGGCCGATCCGGTGCGGGGTAGATCGGCGGCGGCCCTTGCAAGCGCAGAGCCAGGTCGGCGCGGGATTGATCCACCGCGGCACATTCCACCTTGACCCGCCGGATGCGCGCAAGTGGGCAGGTCGAAGCGATCCACCTGGCGAAAGCCCCCGCCGACTGATGGGCGTGTGCCACTGTCTGATTCGAATACGGTTGCTGCCGGCGCCGACATTCTAGCGATCACCCCCCAGAGTAGGTGAAGGCACTAGCGCCGCGATCCGTAGTGCCGCCCATCAAACTAGCCCTTGGGGAAACCCAAGACGAAGGTCAGCGGGGCCGATCGGCATCATGTCGATCCCCAGCTTTGCTGGAAGAGGCTTTGGCGAGCCAGGAACCGGCTCCGCGGGAATGTCACAAGCCAAGGGCGACAACCAGATTCGTAGGCTCCGCCCGGGTAGCCAGCAACCGCACATGATCGAGCACCTGGGAGGAATTGCCACCGGTGCGGGCGGCGAGGCGGCCGACGGGAGGAGACCGAAAGCACATGGGGGACGCACGCAGGGCGGAGACTGCCAGCTTCGCCTTCCCCGGCTGCAAGCCCCCTGCGGGCGGGGCCGCCAGCGGAGTTCGGTGCCGCCCGAATGGGAAGAAGATAGCCTAAAACCTGGCCTGCATAGCGGCGATGTCAGGCCGTTGCAAGGTCTACCCCGCTACCACCTTCCAGTTGGACGCAATCAGCGGGAATAATTTTATCAAAATTCGATCAAGACGGGTTTCCGACCTGCCTATGCACCCATGACCTGATGCTCTCTAAGGGGCGCCGCGCCAGCTAGCCCGGGATGGTTTGACGTCCTCCGAGTGACTGGCTCAAGCCGACTCGTTTCGTTTTTTGTGGGCTGGTGCCGGCCCTTGCTGCTTGTTCCCCCACGGCTCTACCTGGCCCTGGGCGGCTGGCTGAGCGCACCACCTTCGTCGACCTGTGAGTACATCCCACGGATCGCCAGCAGCTACCTGGAAAGGCTGCAATTTTCTCACCGCAAGCGGGTGAGCACCCCGCCGATGCGTGGGCCAGCAGCCTGTTGCTGCTCTGGGGCCCCCGGAAGCCCAGGGCGATTTTGTGCGCTGGGTGGCAGCTGGGTGGCTCTGGCCATTCGCGTGGCGCTGCACGAGCGCTTTCTCGCAATGAAATCGGGCTTCATGCTGGCGTCATTCGAGATTTGCTCGCCTGGTGGCATCCGCCCCTACAACGCGATGCCCTTCTCCCGCCCCATTCGCGGTGTTTCGTGGAGCGTCTTCCTGGATCTAACCCACATGGGTTCAGCGCAGCTGGTTCCTCGCGGCCGAGCTTACGTGTGTGGCGAGAGTCTTCCCGTTTCCTGGTTCCTGCAGGGCTTCACACTGGTACCCTGTACCCGTCCACATGATGGCGTGGCAGGGATTTCTTGGGCGGTGCGCTGCTTGTGCGCCATCCACGGCGCCACGGTGGAACACGCTGTTTGAGGATTCCGATCAGCGAACACTTCAAGGCGTTTGAGCCGGACGGCAAGGAAGAGGCAACCTACTCGATGGGTGACGGGCCAACCGTTTCTGGAGCCAGATCTTCGGGTATTGCGTCTCCACAGCGCTGGCTGCACTTCTTCAGTGTTGGTTTCGTGCTGTGATGGCCTGGTGGACCAGCAGCAATCGGCATCATTGGCTCTGGCGCTAACCTGCGTGCGTAATGACTTTTGTGACCAGGAGATCCGGCGGCCTGAAAGACCCGAAATTCCGAGACTTCTACACCGAAGAACATTCTTCTGAAGTGAAGGCTCTGCGTGCCTGGACGAAGTGGCACCTGGCAGACCAGCCCCATGATAACTTTCGTCTTCCCTGGAAGAGGTCCTCCCCGTGGTAACGCTCTCTAATCCCTTCCCCTTGTTGCCGTTGGCGGGCAAGGATCTTGACTCACCGGCTGACCCTGGTGGGCAGAGCAATGCCCCGCCTGATCAACCCTCTCCGCCGACTGCTGGGTGCCCACGTGGCCTCACGCCGGCCTGATGGTGTTCCTGGGCAGGCGGATGATGCTGGTTCGAGGTGAGTCAACAGCCTCGATAAGCCGATGTACGAGCAGGGCTGGATCCTGTTTCTCCGACGTCGCCACCCTTGCTTAACGGCGTCGGCCCCGCGGCGAAGTCCACCAGCCTCTATCCCTTCTTGTGGTCGGTGTTCTGCCATCCTGATCAGCCTCCGCCGTTGCTTGGCCTCGCGGCCTTTATCACGCCCTGCGTGCCCTGAGTGTTGGAAAACTATTCCTCCTTCTTCTCCCAGGACTGGCGTGAACAAGAACCAGACTGACCAACATCATGGTTAATCACCTGAATTCCTGCTGGGCGCGCGCCTTGCTTGCTGGTCTGTCAATGGCCATGTTCTCGGCGGTGCACGAACACCTGGGCACCGGGTGGTGGTACGTGCGCATGATCGCCAACCGCACCTTGAGCCCTGGCGTGATCTTCGGCTATCTCACCGCCGCTCCGTTGTGTGCGAGGGCTGGATCAATCGGTGTTAAGTTCAATGAAGACATCAATCGTGGCCACATCTGGTCGGCTGATCGTGCATCTTCGGTGGCATCTGGCATGTGATCATCCAAGCCCCTTCGGCTGGTGCGTCGTGCCTTTCATCTGGAACCGGTTGAGGCTACCTGAAGCTATCTAGCAGCTCGGCGCCTTTGAAAAGCCTGATGAGCTTCATCGCTTCCACCTTTTCATCTTGGTTTCCAAAACACCGCCTATCCCCTCCGAGTTTCTACGGCCCCACCAATGCCGAGTCTTCGCAGGCCCAGAGCTTTCAACCTTCCTGGTGTCGTGTAAACCAACGCCTCGGTCCAACACGGGTTCGGCCATGGCCCGCACCGCCTGGTAAGTACCTGATGCGCTGCCCACCGGTGAATCATCTTCGGTGGTGAAACCAGCGTTTTCTGGGACTTCCGCGGCCCGTGGCTCTGAGCCTCTGCGTGTGCCCTGAATGGCCTCAGCCTCGACAAGCTCCAGAACGACATTCAGCCCTGCAATGCTGCCGGCGGCTGAATACATGACCCACGCTCCGAACGCCTCCCTCAACTCCGTGGGCGGCATCATCACGAGCCCCAACTCGTGAACTTCGTGAACGTGCGTCAGTGGCTCTCTTGCACCCAGTTCATCCTGGCCTTCTTCTTCATGGTCGGTCACCTATGGCATGCGGCCGCGCCCGCGCGCAGCGGCCGTTTCGAGAAAGGGACTCGACCGGCAAGGCCGCACACCATGCCCTGATCTCGACTGATCTCGCGAACCCATCCACGTTCACCGGTTCTATTCGTTCAGGGTTCATTCACCCCCTTACCCGCAAATTTGCGGGGGGTTTTTTCTGGGCAGAACCAAATCGTAAGGTCAGGCCAGACCCAGACCAGCCTGTCATCACCTCAGCCTATGAAGAAAGACTAGTTGGGACAGGTTTTTGAATCGATCGATTCGTTTCCTATCGTTTGAAGGATAAACGCTGTGAATCCCGTCTCTCCATCCATTCACCGGCCGCGTCCTTGCCCTATGCGGCCTCTGCCTTGGCCTTGCTGCCTTGGCTGCTAAGAGCCAGCACGATCGATTTCCCCCGCCAGGCTGGTCTGGCGACTGCACGCGCGAGGTGCCCTAATCCCTCAAGGGTAGCGCGCATTGGCGGCGAGCGTCACACACCCACAGAAAGTCGTGCAGTAGATATATATAGAGAGATGCCAAAAGAAACACCTGGGATCGGAGCTGGAGGCACAGGCGAGAATCGCAGACTAGCACAATGGCGAGGGAAAAATCAGATCTGTTGCTGCTCTAGCAGCAACAGCAAGCAAGGCCAATGGGCAGGGCCGCATTAGGCAAGGACGCGGCGGTGAATGTTGATGGAGAGTGCCACGGGATCACAGCCGTGATCCCTTCAAACGGAGGAAAAAACGATCGATCGATCAAACCTGTCCCAACTGTTTCTCTTCAAGGCTGAGGTGATGACAAGGCTGGGGTCTGGTTTTCTGGCCTGACCTCTGATCTGTTCTGCCCATGAAAAAAACCCCCCGCAAATGCGGGTAAGGGGGTGAATGAACCCTGAACGAAGAACCGTGAACGTTGGATGGGTTCGCGAGATCAGTCGAGATCAGGCAATGGCCAGGGTGGGCTCCGGCCTTGCGGTCGATCCCTTTTCTTCGACCGGCCGCTGCGGCGCGGGCGCGCCCGCATGCCAGAAATGGTGAACCCGACCAGAAAGAAGAAGCCAGGATGAACTGGGTTGGCAGAGAGCCACTGACTGCACGTTCACGAGAAGTTTCACCGAGTTGGGCTCGGTGATGATGGCCCCCCACGGAGTTGAGGGAGCGTTCGAGCGTGGGTTTCATGTATTCAGCCGCCCGGCGCAACTTGCCAGGGGGCTGAATTCGTTCTGGAGCTTGTCGAGGCTTGAGGCCTATTCGGGCCCACGCAGAGGCCTCGAGCCACGGGGCCGCTGTAAGTCAGAAACGCATGTTTTCCAGCCGATAGATGATTTCACCGGTGGGGGAGCGCATGCAGGGTATTACCCAGGCCGGTGGGGCCTCATGGCCGCGAACCGATGTTGGCACGCGAGGCGTTGGTCACGCCCAGGAAGGTGAGCTCTGGGCCTGCGAAGACTCGCCATTGGTGGGCCGTAGAAGCTCGGGGATAGGCGGTGTTGTGAACCAGATGAAGGTGGAAAGCGATGAAGCTCATCAAGGCCAAGGCGCCGAGGCCCTGTATGCTCAGGTAGGCCTCACGTTTCAGATGAAAAGCCGAAGGGCTTGGTGAGTCACATGCCCAGATGCCACCGAAAGATGCCAGACGGCCGACCCAGATGTTGGCCACCGATGATTCTTCCATTGAATTCGACACCAGATGAATCCAGCCCTCGCCAACCAAATCGGGAGCGGCGGTGAGATAGCCGAAGATCACGGCAGGGCCTCAAGGTGGGGTTTGGTGTCGATCATCGCACGTCACCACCACCCGGTGCCCAGGTGTCGTTAGACACCGCCGAAGAACATGGGCCTTGAAAGACCAGCAAGCAAGGCGCCGACGCCCAGCAGGAATCAGGTGATAACCAATTGATGTTGGTCATCTGGTTCTTTCCACGCCAGTCCTGGGGAATGAAGGAGGAATAGTTTCTCGCAAAACACTTTCAGGGCCACGCAGGAAGTGATAAAGGCCGCCGAGGCAAGCCGGCGGAGCTGATCAGGTGCAGAACACCGACCCACGAAAGAAGGGATAGAGGCTGGTGACTCGCCGCCGGGCCGACGCCCGTAGCCAGGTGCGACGTGCGGGAACAGGGATCAGGCCCTGCCTCGTACTCGGCTTATCGAGGCTGTCAGTGACATCACCATCGAACATGCCCAGTCTATCTATCGCGCCTGCCCAGAACACCATCGGCCGGCGTGGGCCAACGTGGGCACCCAGCGTTCGGCGGAGAGGTTGATCAGGCGGGCAAATTGCCTGCCCACCAGGCCGTATGCCCGGTGGGAGTCAAGATCCTTGCCGCCAAACGGCACAAGGGAAGGATTAGAGAGCGTGTACCACGGTGGGAGGACCTCGTCAGGGGGAAGACGAAGTTTCATGGCTGGTGCTGCCGGTGCCATCCAGGCACGCAGCCGCTTATCATCTAGGAAGAAAGTTCTTCGTGTAGAAAGTCTCGAATTCCCGGGTCTTCAGCCGAGCCCGGATCCTTCCTGGCTCACAAAGATACGCACGCAGGTTCAGCGCCAGAACAATGAGCCGATTGCTTGCTGGTCACAGCCCATGCAACGCACGACAACATGAAGAAGTGCAGCCAGCGCTTGTTGGAGAACGCAAACATCCCGAAGAAATCATTGCTCCAGAAACGGTTGGCCGTCACCATCGAGTAGGTCTCCTCTTCCTGCGTCGGCTCAAACGCCTTGAAGGTGTGACGATCGGAATCCTCAAAACAGCGCGTGTTTTCTCTCACCGTGGCGCCGTGGGGAATGGCGCATCAGCGCGCAACCTGCCCCAGATCCCTGGCCCACGCCCATCATGTGGAACGGGTTCAGGGTCAGTTTGGGAAGACCCTGCAGAAACAGCATGAGAAACGGAAGATCGCCGCCACAACCGAAGCTCGGCGCGCAAGAACCCAGCCTGCCCTGACGCCAGTGGGTAGATCAGGAAGACGCTTCACGAACACCGCGATCGGGCGGAGAAGCAATCCGCGTTGTAGGGCGGAATGCCCCACCAGCGAGCAATCTCGAACTGACGCAGCATGAAGCCGATCAGCGAGAAAGCGCCTGTGCAGCGCCACGAAATTAGCAGAGCCACCGCAGCTGCACCCAGCGCACAAAATCGCCCTGGCTTCCGGGCCCCAGAGCAGCAAAAGCAGTGAACATTCGCATCGGCCGGGTGACTCACCGCTTGGCGGGAGAAATGCAGCCTTCCAGTAGCTGCTGCGATCCCCGTGGGTCGTCCACTAGTCGTGAAGGTGGTGCGGTCAGCCAGCCGCCCAGGGCCCAGGTAGGCCGTGGGAACAGCAGCAGGCCGGACCCAAGCCCACAAAAACGAAACGTCGAGCGCCTTGGAGCCAGTCATCCGAGGCGTCAACCATCCCGGGCTGCTGGCGCGCGCCCTAGAACAATCGTCATGGGTGCATAGGCAGGTCGGAAACCCGCTTGTCGTGAAATACCGTGCGATGGTAACAATCTGGGAGGGTGTAGCGGGGACCTTGCAAAACGGCCCTGCAATCGCCGCTGCAGCAGGGTTTTAGGTATTTCTCCATCAGAGGCGCCCGGATCGCTGCGGTCCCCGCCCGCAGGGCTTGCGCCGGGAAGGCGCAACGAATGGAGGTCCCGCCCCTGCTGGCGTCCCCATCGGCTTTCGGTTCCTCCTTCGGCCGCCCTCGCCGCCCCGGCCACTCGGCTGCAATTCCTCCCAGTGCCGATCCAGGACGGTGCTGGGCTCCCGGCGGCCCTCGAATCTGTTGTCGCCCTGGCTGTGACAGCCGCGGAGCCGTTTCTCCTGCTCGCCAAGCCTCTCCAGCAAGCTGGGGATCGACCTGCCAATGCCGATCGGCCCCCCGCTGCCCTCGTCTGGGTTCCCCAAGGGCTAGTGATGGGGGCCTAACGGGATCGCGGCTGCCTGTTGCTCTCCCACCTCTCTGAGGGGTGATCTTCTATCGATGTCGATCCGCTGCAAGCAACCGTTTCGATCGACCAGGTGCACCGCCACCATCAGCTCGGCGGGCTTTCGCCAGTGGGATTCCTTCGACCTGCCCCTGCGCGAACATCCCAGGCCGGTCAAGGTGGATGTGCGCGCATGGGTATCAATCCCCGCCCGCCGCCTGGCTCTGCCGCCTTGCAGGGCGCCGCCGCTCTAGCCCTGACCCGGATAGGCCGAACCCCTTCCCTGGCCGATACTCAGCAGAGCGGTGCTAGACTGCTCGTTTTTCCTCAAGGTGCCCCTGGGAGGGCGTCCTGGAATCCAATGGCGATCCCTTTTCCCCGCCGTTCTGCTCGCGGCTTGCCTGCTGGTCTCGCACTTGGGGCTCACGGCCTGCGCAGCCGATCCGGTCAAAGGCTCCATCGCTGCGAAGCCGCAACCAGCCCTGCCTGAGCGCCAGCCCGGTGGCTCTGCAGACCAGCCGCGGCGAGGTGCAGGTTTCACTCGACGTGAGGCGGCGCCGCAATGAACAGCAGGCAACTTCGTTGAATCTGGTTGCGACGGGGCACCTACAACCACCGTGGTTTCACCGGGTGGTGCGCGAACCTTCCGCCCTTCTGTGGTCACGCGCGATCCCACAGAGTGCCGATTGCCAAAGGTGCCGGCCAACCTGTACGGAACCGGCAGTTTCTATTGATCCCACCAGCGCCAGGCCGCTCGTGCCGCGGAGACGCACTCAAGGGCCGAGCGGAACCCCCGCTACGGCCAGGAACCTGACCAACCCGCTGAGCTGCAGCTGCGCCTGCAAAACATAACGCGGAGCCGATCGCCAATGGCCCGCTCGGGTGATCCAACGCCAGCGCCAGTTCTATATCGCCCCTCAAACCCCTGGACTCGAATGGCGCGCTATGCGGTGTCGCCGTGGGTCAGGGCCTGGAGGTGGGTGACAAGAATCCGCCAGGGCGACAAGCCTGTCGGCCACCGTGCTGGAGGGCGCGAGCTGGGTGGAGGGCAAAAGCCCTGAAGAGAGCGGTAGCCTCATGCCGCAACCCGCTTTGCTGGACGCCGCTGAATCTTCAAGGAAGCCGTGTTCACGGCCTAGGCCCGCTCCAAGGGCCACCGTTGCCGTGTTGCGCCGATCTCGAGAATTCCGTAACTTTCGAAATCTGCCTCCAAAGGCCACCAACTTGCCTGGACCCACGACCAAACCTCAAGGATCAAGGCGTGATTGAGCGTCCGATCACAATTGGCGCGGATCACCTGCATCAGTTCGAGATTCGGAGCCTGTCGCCCGGCGTGCCAGAGAACCTCACCAACACAAGTTCCCGCTCCACCGAAGGAATCCCTGGGAAGTCGATCACATTGAGCACGTTGACTACAACTTGTGAGTTGCTTGGTCATCTGCTGCAGGGTCGACTGAATCCCCTTTCCACCACCATGGGTCAAGTACCGGGACACCTCCTTGCCCTCGGCAGGCCCAACCGCAGGCCCTCTCGATGTTTGAAGCGCGCCTGGCCAAACAGACCGGAGATCGGCTGAGGGCGCCTGATTCGTCTATCACCAGCCACGAAGGGTGTGCTTCATGCAGCGTCTCGCTGGGCCCGGAATCCATGAGCCAAAAAATTACGTGGCGGCCTTCAGCGCTCAGCCAGGGATGCAGCTGCTGGCTGAACCGGCTGGGGCTTCGTCGTGGGGCATGCCCCACCCCTTCAAGCAAGTCAGTTCGAGAATCGCTTTGGTAGACGCAACCATGGTCGCGAGACCTCATTCGGCAACCAGCCGGTCGGCCTCCGCCCCAGTAGCACCTCAAGCAAGGGGCTGCTGCATGGCGGCCCAGCAGGCGGCGCGCGGGGGCCTGCCGGCCAGCAACGCACGAATGCCGAGCTCTAGCCCCGCGCGCCAGGAGGCGGTGGGCCGGCGGCCGGGCGCAATCAACTGAACGCAGCGCTGTCGCCGATCAACGCAAGTGGCGATAAGCGAACCTGATGCCGAGATCGAGCCAGGGATGCGGGCGATCCAGCCGGGAACCACAACTTCCCAGCGCAACAGCCGCAGCAGGATCACCACCACCCGCTGCAGCCGTCCGCCGCCAGGGGGGCCGGCGCCCGCGCAGCCGGCGGACCAGCAAGGTGGGGATTCCAGGCAAAGGTGCCGCCGCAACGCCCGCACCAGCCGGGAAATAACCACGGCGCAGCTGAGCGCCACCACTGCCGACGATTGGGGCGCGGCGGGGGGGGGGGGAGGGGGGGGGGGAGGCCCACCAGCACAGCCGTGCCTGCACCACCTCTCGAGAAAGGCCTGCACCTGCGCGCCAGAGGCCGATTGTCGAGGCGGCGGGCCGGCTGGCGAATCGCCCGAAGCCGATCGGTTCGAGGCCATAGACGCAACCAGCCCGCCCGCCGCCCAGCGGACCCGCCGTGCGGCGCCGTGCCGCTGCAACAGCAAAACCGTGAATCAACAGCCAGGGCGGATGGCCTGGATTCCCAACGCGCCAGTGGCAGGCCATCCCTGCCACCGCCAAACCGCATATGTTCGCCCCAATCGATGCCGCTCGTTGCGACAGGCTGGCAGAACGGGTTGTCACAACCGGAAGCCGATCCGACGCAGGAGGACTCTCAACTATTGCGAAGCTTACCGCCCGCGTGCGTCTCGGCAGCGCTTTTTTCAGGCCCAGCTTCACGGCCGTCGCGATCTTGGTCCTGGCGCAGCCAGCTGGCGGCTTGCGGCCCGCTGCGGGTGCTCGACCCTATGCCGGCTGCGGCCAAATTCGCGCCCTGCAGCTACGGCCAGGAAAGCCAGCCCGAAGCGGTGTGGGCCACATGACGCCGACCCCCGACCTTGCCTGCTTAGCCAACCTGGCCCCCCTGCGGCTGCGGCTGCCCACTCCGTGCGGGTCAGCAACACCCACGGCCCAGAAACTGCTGCCGATTGCCTATCCGGGAAGGAACGCTTCGACTGGTCGATCTCGAGCCATTCGGCTGCCCGAGGCCCCTGCTGCCCTGGCCCTCGATGGCGGTCAAGCTTTCGGCGGATGCTTATGTGGCCAGCCAGCGAGGCCGCTCCCCACCGGACCACGAACCGCCCGCCGCGATCCGCTGCTGGGCTGCGCCCGGGCCCATCAGCCAGCTGAGGAGTTTGGCCGCTGCGCCTGCAGTGGGATCGCCCGCACGGCCTGGCGCATGGGTCCGGGCGGAGCCCCTGCTGACGTTTTGCAAGTGAGGGGCGCAACTCTTCCGCACGGCGGTGCGCCTGCGGCGCCGGCCTGCCGAGCGAGGAGAAGGCAGCTGGGTTATGAAACGGCCTAATTGCCGCGCTGCGGGGACCAGCAGGTGCAGCCGCGATCACCCTGCGCGCCTGGGCGCCATGCTGCGGTGTCCGATCCGGCCGTTGATGCGGGAGCGGAAACCAACTCTGGTCGCCCCTTGCCACTATGGGCCCACCCTTCCACGGCGCATGGCCGCCAAGCTGATCCCAGCTGCGGCCGGCGAAAGCCCAAACGCGTTGCTCGCCCCGTTGGCCGACGACGAAGGCCTGCCAGCCGCTGCTGGCCCACCGCCCAAAGACGCAAGCGACGTGGGCGGTGCCACCGGCACAATAGGCCGCGCTGCTGAACGCCCGCGCCGCGACGGCTTGTCCGGCGTCCCGCCACGCCCTGATGCCAGCGCAGTGCGCACCGACGCACGCCCTGCCCGGGGGCTGGCGGGCGGAGCGCTAAATAGTAGTCCGTTCCCGACACCCCATGGCCTCCAGAATCTTCGCATCGCAGCGATCTTCTGGTGCTGATTCCGGTCGCCTTTGGGGGGGTCCCGACGCGCCGTGCTGCTCAATTGCAAGAAGACTGAACCACTGGCACCCCGTCGGCCCGCCGTCAGGCTGTCGCAGCTTTAGGCTCAAGCCCTTCGCCGCCCGCTGTTTCAATGCAGGTTCTGGTTCGCGGTGGCACGGGAACGCTGGTCCCGCCAGAATCGCCGCCGCGCACTCGATCAGGCATCAGGTCGC
>Ga0163217_1102947_pt1 | contig 17487 bp, 25 predicted proteins | sample SynspAceP_FD_185933 | JGI IMG/M metagenome (GOLD analysis project Ga0163217, IMG submission 185933) | Saline lake microbial communities from Ace Lake in Antarctica - Synechococcus sp. Ace-P (PacBio error correction) | ecosystem: Environmental > Aquatic > Non-marine Saline and Alkaline > Saline ...
ATCTAAAAAAAAAAAAAAAGAAAAAAAAAAAAAAATAGGGAGAGGGGGAAAAAATTGCCCGGCGGCGAAAAGGTGGGGGTTCCCGCCCTTTTGGGGGGGGGGCGGGTCCAAAGTGTCAAAGAATTCGACCCTGCTGACAATCTTGATGGTTTTGATAGTGCCCAGCGCCTTTGGTCCCCTCGCAAAGCGCGAAGATTCGAGCCTTCTTTGGCAAACGAGGTATTATCCCCAATGGGGCTCATTCAAGAACAATGCCTGAGCTGTCGTAGCGCCGTGAACCCAAAGCGCCTGATCTATCAGAAAACGGCCCCCGTTCCCCAAGTATTCCGTCCCCATTGGTCGATTGCGCCCGCGCCCAGCGCGCGCGGTTCTGGTAATTTTCAGCTCAGCCGAAGGTTGCTCTATCGTCGAAATTCCCTTCCTTCCGGAATAATTCCCGACCGTGGCAGAGTACCGTTAATGGGGCGTTAATTTGGCGGGTGATATGAAGGCGCCCCGCGCCCTACCCAGCCATGCTGGTTTCGTTTCCCCGTGCCATGGCTGCGGCGAAACCGTTTCGAACAACTAGATAAAAACCTGTCTTGCGGGCCCGGGCTGGCTTCGGTGGTGGTGCTTGATCGGACCAAACCGGAAACGCCCCCCTACCATCCGAATGCCCAGTGGCAATCCGTCATAACAGGCGTACTGAATGCGTTTCTACACACCGCTTGGCATAGCTTTTGCTGCATCGACTGGCCGAACCCGTGTTTCTATCGAGGAATTTCGACGACTTTCCCGGATCGTATCTTTGAACGGGGTGGTTCGCTACCGTGGGTGGCCGTGGCTTCAATCTTGAACCGTCTGAACCGCCCAACGCGAGTCGGCTATGCATCTGGTGACCAAGGCAATTCCGAAAATTCCCGGAAGCTCCGTTTTTCAAGAACTTCCTTGATCATCGCACGTGCATAAAAACACCGGTTTGCAGCGGTGGTCCGCTCAGGATGTCCCCTTCGACAGGAAAACGCCGATCGGGATTTATGAGCCTTACATCCTTTCATTAGGTGCAATGCGGTGGACCGTGACAATCTGGCATCCAACGATGGCGAGCTACAGCGCAGGATGTTGCGTTTGCCCTATAGTCAATCGCCGACAAACTTTTGTGTGGCCGCAACGTCTCCTCTCGGTAATGCCCCGGCCAGGCCCAACGCAAATTCATTCCGCTGTAAGATTGCTTAAGCTGACGTCTTTTGCAGATCCATACCCTCTAGCCGGCGAACGCGCGGGCGCGGCGACAAAGCTTTCGACATCAAAAATTCCGTCCGTTGGTGTGCAGTGCTCGCAGGGCGCGCTCCTTGCTTGTACGATTGCCCGGTCAAGGCGACTGTAAATCAAAATGCCACGATGGCGATAGCGGCCCGCGGACGCAAACCAATTCGGTTACAGCGGCTGCACGGAAGCGCCACTGCTTGGGCCCTAGCATCTCTCACTTTACGACCATTACCCGCCGCTTAACCTGGATCGCCGGTTTCGTCGTCTTCGGGGTGGGTGCGGTTGTTTGCCAATGAGAGGCGAAGTTTAACGTCCAAAGATTTTGCCCCGCATAAGACGGACGTCATGCGATTTTTCCTAGATAAGCCTTCATTGCCTGTATTAAATGCAAAGCTCGGCCACGGTTTTCGCGGCCCGTTGCCGCCACAAGCCATGCCGTATAAAAAGCGATCCGTCGTTCTAGCGCCAAAGCAGCGCAGTCGGACGAGGTGACGTGTCGCGGCTATGTGGGGTGCCTCCAAGCTGGCAAAGTTATATTGGTAAGTTAAAGGTGGCAACCTAGAGCGCGTGCTGCCGGGTCAATAGGTGTTCTAAAATGAAATATACATTATGTTAACATAGGGCTTATTTTAGCAGGCCTCGTGGCATTGCTTCGCGCGCAATATGTCTTATGTCAGCGCTTAATTCTCCCTTAAGGGTCAAAAGGACGATGGTAATGTACTGCGGAATCTCGCATTTTCGGAAGCTACTGAAACAGCAATGAAGGTACAAGGCGGCCAAGCGCCTTTCGACCTTGCGGCTGATTCAATTCGCGGGCGATCAAAGGACAAAGACATCGCGGCGGCGGCGGCGCTGTTGAAGGCGATGCCGGGTTGCGATGCAGATGTGCTCGCGCATTTTAGCAAAATGTGCGAAACAACTGTATGGAATCGGTACGTCGCCTATGAAGAGTGCCGCCTTGTACCTAGCTCCGACCGTGAGCGTGGCAGAGACTCAGCGTAATCGAAAGAGTTTGCCGCGCCAACTCCGGAAGAAGAAAGCACCAAAGCGGTTGGATAAACGCGATCGCCGAAGTGGGCGCGACCGTCGATCCGTGATCAGGCAAGGTGATCGGCTTGCCAAGGCTAAGTACAACGGGACAATTGGGATTTTGGCGCGGTATTGGGCCCCAAAGGTTAAAGAGCGTCTGACAACCGCTCAACGGAGCAATTGAACGTTTTTCAGCTCATCGTAAAAGGGTGACCGTTCTTCTCGCTCAGAAATTGCCTATTTCGACCTCTGCGTCCCATATTCCGCGCATGGCACATAATGGGGTACGGGGGCCGGTTTTTTTCATATTTAGTGAGCACGCCAATGGCGATTGCATTGCCACCCTGACGTCGCCTTCCAAGCTGTGAGTGCGATAAGGGCGTTTGGTGGTTTCCGAGTGTAAACACTTCTTCATCTCTCTGCGCCTTTGGTGCGCTGAACGCTCTCAGTAAATTCCTGCTACGGCGGCCAGAATGAAAGGAAGCAAGTCCCCATAGCAACACGGTCCCCAGAGGACAGTACAGGGATCAGAATCTCAGGTATATAGGTGTCAGGATAAAACTGGCAAAGCCCTTTGGCCGACAGGCTTGAATGCGGCCGCAGGTAGGAATCGCGTTGGGGGTTAGAGTGCGTTTCCCATTCATCAGGCATTGGGACCGTCCATCCGCGCGCTTGCTTTTTTCGAAATATAGGGGAATCGGGCCAAGCGACACGGCATAATGACCCCCTCACGCTTGCCCTAATCGGTACTCTAGGTTCGATCATCAGAATCCTGCGCGTCCGATCTGGCCACCCTGGGGTTGACATGCACCGCCTGAACCACGCATCATTGCACGGTCCGCATGAATTCCGGTTTCCACTTATGGCTTCGATGGTGAGCAGCAGGTCACCTGATTGACCTTTGCCCCACAGTCGCCCCGACAGTAGCCACAACCCCTCGGCATCGGTGCGCCGATTAATTGAGCGTTGCGCATCTCGGCCTTCGACGCTGCGCGTCGTTGCTGACCAGTGCGGTTTGGGCACACGCACCCATCCGCGGCTGAGCCGTTCATCTCGAAAAAGACTTTGACGTCGCCGTCTCGTTGGTCTCCTCAGCGCTTGCAGGCGATCTCGAAGTGTCTTGCTCCGGTCTGATCCTGCGGTGATTTCCTTCGCCCGGGGCTCCGATCCCGTAAGAAAGAAAGTTGCGCGTCGGGGAGAACACGGCGGGCCGTAGGCTGCGGTGCGGCCCATGAGTCCAACAAAGACATTTGGATACATCAATAGCCCTCAGATTCGTCCTCGACCTGAGCCCCTGTCTAGCAATCGCGCAGCTCAAATTGCGGGTGCTCAGTCGTGTGGGGGGCAGATGGGCACCGGGACGCTTGTATTAGGTTTTTCGCCTTTTAAGAATCTTGTCGATCAATACCGCGGCAGGGAACCCGCCGGGTGGGTGCAATTGCCGCGCATCATCATTCGATCAACTACGTGGAAAGACATTTCTCCCGCTGGGGTCTTCGACCTGCGTGCGGTTAACCCTTTGGATACCATCTAACGCCCATAAAATCGCCCCACAACTTTGGAGACGGGGTGACTTTTGACGATATGCCAAACATCTGGTTCACTTCGGCAAATAGGTTTTGGCAACCTCGGGCCACCGTCGTCATCCCATTGACGCGTGCTTGCGCCTTGAGGTTGTGAACTGACCAACGGCATCTCGTTGCAAATATTACCTCGGAGGAGGGCTCTGCATGCTGTTCAAAGGGCTGCATATTTCCTTGCCGTACCTCTTCCAAATAGTTCGAGATTCGGCGCAGTCACGCGTGCCATCCGTAACAACCTGTGTCGCGATCCGTGGTGTTTCGCGCCTCTACAAACAGATCCCCGAGCGTCGCCTGAGGAGGTGCCCCGATAGCGCGTCCCATTCTGCGCAATCCCATCCACTGGCTCGACACCCGCTTCCTGACCCGCCCATGATGGTCGCGAAATGCTGCCGCCTGCGGGTCATTGGTTGTGGAAGTGTCAATCGGAGACCCGACCTCGATTTTCAGCGCTTTAATAACGCTCCTGCGGCATTGTGAGCTACACCGCCATGTCTTTCGCCCAAAACATGTGCGCCGGCCCGCTTTCCAGCTCTTTGCCTCATGGCGACATAGTATTTTTAGTCGTATTGCGGCGGTCCGGTCAAAAATATCACCGGTATAGGCAATACGGTAACTTCAACAAATTGTCATTCTCTACTCACGCGTCCAATCGCGACGCGCAATGTTCTCAACCGCAGTCAGCTATCGAAAACGCGAATACATCTACGCCTTCGCTCGCGGCAACGCGGACAAATCCTGACCACATTGTCGGGTAGTTTGGTGTACCAACGCCATTATCTAGCAAGCATCTGGGTCATCACGTGGCAAAGGCCGCGCCGCAGGTCGCGCGGGTTTGGCCCACGACATTCCTGCAAGAACCGGTAGGCCACGTCGAACGTGGCACCACCCCAAATTCCATACGAGAAAAAGTCGTGGAAGATTAGCAGCAAGAAGGCCGGGGCAAACTGATCATATCATGGCTGCGCATCCGCGTGCAAGCAAGGAACTGGTGCGTCGCGCATGGTCGTATCGGTGATCAGCCAGCTCCGCCGTTTGTCCCATCCAGTCGGCGACAGCCTGTGGCCCTTTTGCTCGATGCAAGTTACGTGTGCCCATAATGGGTTCGGCGCGGCAGCAGGGGGTTTGTGGCGTCGCGCACGGCCGGCAGCGGGCGCTCGAACCCTTTGTTTCAAGGTGCCCGTTCACGCGTGAATGGGCGATATAAGTCAAACACTTTCGTAGCCCGTCGCGTCTCTTTTCAAACGTGAACACTCGGGCGTCTGTCAATAAATTGGTGGTGGTAGCTGTTATGAGGATAAGTCGGGTGTTCAGCAGGGTTTTCGACAATGCAATATTCGTGAAACGCCCCCTAATTGCGGAATTCGCGCAGGGCCGCGTCCATGCGGGCGATCGCCTGCCTCTGGCGTTGCGCTTTGGCGGTGACCTTTGACCAACAGGCTTATCGTAAACGCGTGATAACGCGCCGGATAAGGCAGTCCCGCCATCCAAGCCGGATGCCCATACCCTTCGCCTCCGCGAAAGGCGGTGATGCACCGTAATCAGATGAAATAATTTTTGCGGGTCCCTTCGGTGTGATCCTGCTCCCTGTAGGGCATGGCCGTTTCGCTGGACTCAGCCTGTGTCGCCCTTGCTGTCGCCTCGTGGGGCGATGGTCTTGGCTCACGAATCAGATCTGGGCTTGTACGATGTCGATGCGGTGAACTTCTCGGTCACGTGGTGTTTTCACCTGAACCCTTTGGTTTACTTCGATAACATAGAAACTTACCGTCGTCCATATCCATGAGGAATTCGAACGGTACGCAACATTCACTAGTTCACATGAGCGCAAGATTTTTCGGCCCAATTCGCAAATCTCGGCGCGCTGCTCTCGGTGAGGTAAGGGGGCGGCGCGCGTTCCTATCAACCTTTTGGTTGCGGCGCTGAAACCGAACAATCCGTTCAAATAGATGGTAGATTTTCGCCGTGCTGTCGCCGAAATCTGCACTTCGACATGGCGCGCCTGAGGATCAATCCTTTTTCCAGATCATCCTTCGGCCGTTTCCAAAGGAGCTTCGCCCGCGCCGCCCTTCTAAAACCTTTTTCTTAAGCTCGTCTTCCGTAGTCGAGGGACGCATGCCCGCGTTCCCAACCCACCCCCCCAAGATGCCTTGAGCTAACGATGCCAACTTCTGCAGCCTGTTTCCGCACGAAGCTTCCATGTCGTCGCCCAAATACAATTCGTCGCGGGGCACGACCCGGCACCCGGCTTCCATCGCGACGCGCGCGCGCCCTGCCTTGTTCACCAAAGCGCGCTCGTTTCAGCCCCGAAGGGCCCGATGAAGAATGCCATTATTGCGCGCAAGCATCTACAAAATCGGATTTCCGAGCAAAGAGGCCATAAGCCGGCATGGATCGCATCCGCCCAGAGCTTTTTGCGACACGAATAATTTCAATCCATGCTAAGATAACGCAACGGGCCCTAATCCGGCTCCGATCGGTAAGGCTTTCGTCCTTAAAAAAATCGTGCAGCCCAGCTTTTCTCTTCGGCGAACCCGGCGACCGTCTTTTTTCCCATCTCGTTGCCGCACGCATAATTCGACAATGGCGATCGCCGCGGTCGCGATTAGAATTTTCTTAAAGTCGGTTCATCATATAGGCCTTCCTGCTGCAAGAAATCTTACGTTTCAAGGCATGTAGCGTGGATCTGTAACGCTGCGTGCGGCATTGTTGCCGTCTGAATGACGACGTGCAAGCAGAAGTTTTTTTTTGATTGCTTAGATTTTTTTACCCCTTTGAAAGATCGTTTGGGCTGTACGAAGGGGTCCAAAAGCGCAGCCGATAGAAGAGGAGCGGACAGCTAAGAATACAAATCACATCTCGCCTAGAAACGCATTCCAGCGAAGAAATTGTTAGAATTGCACCAAGAACATTTTTGGCGAACGCGTCTTTTAAATTTGGTGCTTTTGCACGATAGATTGGTGGCCATGAATGATTTCGACGAAATGGCCCGCCTTCGAAGGCGCTCCTTATCATCGCGCCGCTAATTGCTGCGCGTCCGCAACCCTATTTAGACGGTAAACCTGCGCAGCGCGCCGCGGAGAACAGATGGACGGTCCCGTCTTGATGCTGCCGGTGCGGGGACCGGCCCAAGACAAGGCGTAACCGCGCGGATCGTGCATCTGATGATACCGGAACGCGCCCGCCGAATGAAATTCTTGCGCGGACTTTACCAACAGGCCGCGCGAGAGAGAAAACCGCGTCGGACATATGCTGGGTGCAAAGTAAATCGAAGGAATGCCTTGGCTCGGCACTTTTTCACGCGATCTGCGTTAAGGGCTGTTGCGTCGTCATGCTGAATGGTGGCTTAAATCGAACTTTTTACCATTCTGGAATACGGACGACCAGCTGCGCTGCTCAAGCAGTTTGATTAGCGGAAGGCGTTGATGACAAGCGTTGGCCCGCGCGGCTACTTGCGGGGGTGATTGATGGTTGGAAAACCGTGCGCTGACCCTGAACAGATTCCTGCGGCCGTGCGGGCTTACAACACCGCGGGGCAGAGCTTTAATGCGCCAGTATCAGCGCGGCTGAAGACCTGAAACGGCCCCTGTGATTTTGGTGGACTTGCTATTCGGCATATGGTCACCATCTTTTCCACACCGCAAACGAAGAAATGGTGTTGGGGCATACCAGCGCTGGTTTCGAAATTATCTTGGTGGACGAATATCCGGATACCAAACGTCGCCCAGTATATGTGGCTTCGCCTGCTTTGCATCCGGCCACAATGGAATATTTGCCCTGCTCGGGGATTGACGACCAGTCCCGAATCTATTGGCGAAGCCCGTGTGCCGAAGTGGGTAACATTCTACGGGTTCGAAAAGGATTTTCCTGGGCGGCATGTCGTCCGCTTGAGCAGAATTATCCTCCAACCCGCATATTCTAGCCGCAGCCGTCGGCGGATTGCCGAAAACGAGGGGCGTTTGGGCAAGACGTTGTGGACGGAATCCCGTGAAGGGGACAAAGTTCGTTTGGATCGGGCATTGGATGGTGAGGGAAGAGGCGCGCTGGATCGGTGCGAAAATCGAAGCGTTTTGCCAGCGCGGAAACCGAAGCGCTGGACCTTATACGTTGGAGTGAAATGGCAATTCTCGTGCGGGCCTCGCCCAGATGCGCGCTTTTTGAGACCGCGTTTTTTGACCCATTGGACTGCCATACCGCGTGAATTGGCGGCCCATGGCGGTGTCTATGAGCGGTTAGAGATTCGCGAACGCAATGGCTTATTCCGATGGTGACATCACCGGATGACGATCTCGCGTTCGAGAGAAATCGTTAATACGCCGAACGTGGTTTTGGGCGCAAGGCCAGCAGAAATATTCAAAAACATCGCGGAGAAAATGGTGTTAACCTCGTTAAAGGGGCCCGCATTCTGTTGGCGAATGGGGGCATCGGTGGTCGCGGCGCGGCGGCAGCTGCGGCTGCTTATTGATGGTAATTCAAAGGTGGTCCTGAACTGGCAAGGGCCCTCGCTGCAAGTTATGGTCGATGATGATAGCGTGATCGACGAGCGCGCCGCTGTTTCCACAATGAATATGGCCCGCCCTGGAATAAGCCATATCGAACTGGCAACAAGATCATACTGGATGAAAGCGCATAACCGGTTTTTGGCAGAACGACAAAACGCCAGACACCCGGCGGCTTGAGAACTTGAAAGAAGCTGGGTAAGGCGCTGGAGCAGTTTCGAGAATCTACAGGGGCTTCTGGAACACGTCAGCCTGATCATGGACCAATGAAAGTGACGATGGTCGGCGCCAAAAGGTTCGATCATGACGTTCACGCGGCAAGGGCTGGAATTCCCGCCGTATTTCTGCCCGGTTGGAAGAGGCTGTTCCCGTCGCACGGTCTATGGATTGAAGTCCGGCCTTAAGGGCTTGGAGGAAGAGCGCCGGCTTGCTATGGTTGGGATCAAGCCGCGGGCGGAGCGCTGTGGCAACGATCTCAATTTGCGGCCCAATCGGCGCGTTTCCCGGGCAGTGGCAAAGCGCCATGCGTCGCGGTTCTATTTGATGAACTTCCCGAAGCGCACGTACGACGTGCTGACACCGCTGGTCTGTATGGGCGGCGGGTATGGTGCCGCGATGCCAAATCGAATCTGCACGAAAAGGCCGCGAGGGCGAATGTTACTAACTCGCCGGTGCGCAGGTTGCAGACCGCAGCAGGGGCGCGGAACCAGTCAACCCACCGAGGCCCGCAATATGACGATCGATATGGTCTGCCGTTAAGCAGCTTTTGCCATGGGGACGCGTTTCCCCACCAAAAGTTTTGGCTACGGTGAATTTTGGGATCGAAGGGGAATAAGCTCCGAGATGCCTTTTGACAAGGCGGCGTCAAAAAGGTTGTTCGCGCTACTGACACGTTCGCGACGACGTCCCGTTTTGAACGGAGCGATGCAGCTTAACCCGAATATCCAAACTTTGAATGCAAGAACGGCGGTGCTTTTGGGAGGAAAGCACCCGCCGTCTTATCTACGTCCCCCAATCCAATCGGGTAGGAAAGGGGGAAGGGACGTTAGTGAAAGCCCGCCGGTCCTCAGGGAGGCAAGCGAGACCCGAAGCTTTCTACGGCACACAACAGGAGGTGCGTGTGGCCCCGATCCGTTCAGTTAAGCAACGTTGCGCGCTGTTTCCAAGTGCCTTGGCTGCGAATTTGCGAAGCGCCCATGCCCAAAGTCGTTCAGCTCGCGGTTGGACAGAGAGCTGAGTTCGTTTGAAGGTCGAGCGGTATACCCGCGTTGCTTGCGCGAGTCTCAAATGTGGACATCAGCGCGGCAAAACGGTCCTGCCACGGTCGGTGCGGTATGTGTGTTCAAAGTGGCCTCGGAAGTACCTCGTCTTGGTTTCGTCTGAGTCGTTTATCAATTCGTCTTGTGTGTTATGTATGAAAATGCTGCACCTGCACAACACCCAGATCGGCAATGCTGCTATGGCCAGAAAGTGCATAGGGGAAGGTGACGTAAACGTCCTGAACGGGAACAAAAAATAACCACAGCGCAAAACGCTTGGATCCGGAAATTTTGCATGATGTGAAAAAAATGGCGACGATACCAGGGAGGAGGAGGGTTCCGCCGCCGAAAACAAAACATCCGGGAGGAGAATGGATGTTTGGTCTTAAACTTGGAGCGCAAGTATCTGCGTTCCTGAAGTCTTTTTTGACCTAATTTGCTGCGCCCTGCACAATTATCTAATCGTGCAATCGCTGCTTATGGCAGCGAAAAACATGGGTGAAGCGTAATTATTGGGCGGAAAATGTTCGTTTTGCTGGCCTGTGCGGATTTGAACGCAGGGTTGCGATTTAGCCAGAAACTGCCATGTCAAAGCGTCTCTAAAGGATACGCCATGCCACTCTCTTAAATCCGACGTTGAAACAGCTCTGGCTCGCGGTGAAGTTGCCAGAACGTAGTCGATTCCTCGATCACGACCTTGATCCGCGCTTAACTATTGAGGGCGATGTGGTGCGTTTTGTTATAGAGGCACCGAATGCGCAGGTCGCGGCCATCAAGATGGCCCCTGCGCGACGCGGCGGAGGCGGGTGCGCGAATTGATGGGTCGGTTTTTCCGTCCCGTTGCTTTGACCGCCCACTGGGCCCTGCCGCCCAAACAGGCGCACCAAGCCTAAAAGATCGGCGGACATCCGAAGGCGCAGGAAGGGTCCGCATGAAAGGCCGGCAGGGTTTCAGCGTATTCTAGCCTCGGATCCTGGTAAGGGCGGGGTTGGGTAAATCTACCCGTCGCTCCAACCTTGCGGTCGCGCTGCGCGGGCGGCGTAAAGTTGTCTGCTCGATGCCGATAATCTATGGCCCCAGCCAGCCGCGCATCGATGGGCGTGAACAAGCGGCCTGCGTCGCCCGATGGCCAGACGATCATCCGCTGCAATGCCATGGGGTACCCTTGATGTCTAATCGGCTTTATGATGGAAAGAGGGTAAAGCGGTCGTTTGGCGTGGTCCTATGTTGATGGGCGCGCTGCAGCAGATGCTTGTGGGCAGGTGAGTGGGGCGTAGCTTGACGTGCTGCTCGTCGATCTGCGCCGGGACGGCGACGTGCAAACTGACGCCTGTTGCACCAAATCCGAGCTGTCCCCCCGGCGCGATCGTGGTGTCGACGCCGCAGGAATGTTGGCGTTTTGATTGATGCGCGCAAGGCGATTGATATGTTCAATACACTAAAGACGTGCCCGTACTGGGTTGATTGAGAAAGTCGCTGTTGGTCTGTCCGCATGCGGATCGCAGCATGAAATTCTCTTGGTCACGGTGGTGTCCGCAGAGGCCGGCCAGGATGGATATACGTTATTAGGTAGCCTACTCCATTGATCTTGGAACCCGCGCCTCTCGGGCGATAGTGGGGACATAGCCGGGTGGCAGCGGGTGATGTCCAATGGCGCAGGCCTAATGCGCGTATCGCCGAAGTGGTTGATCAGGCGGGATTGGCTTAGAGCGGCCCCGCGCTACCTCTGTATTTTAAGTTTTAACGCGCGCATGTATTTGTGCGCGTTTCTGTAAATCTGAACGCGAAGCGCCAATAAATCCGAGCTATGGGAGCGTATGGGAATCTCCATGGGAAATCAGGGAGCCCGCTCAGCTTCTTTGTGGCTGGGATTGGCAAAAGATGAATTCGGCGAAAATTGGCCCGTCTGCGGCCGGAATCCCCAGTTTGCGGAATCAAAGCGTAAATATCTGATGTATAAATTGCGGGAAACAAGTGCGAACCTGGCTTTGTGGATAACTGCTGTGGTCAAAAAATGTTGGGAAATTGTGGGAAATTTGGCGCGTTTTCAATTTTTGTCAATTATTGTGTTTTAGATACGCCAATAACTTACCTATTATTAAGATATTGAGCCAGAAAATGCCCCATGTTCTCCCACATGTTGTTTTTACAACCTGTGTAAACCAAGTTTAGATGTGCTTTCCCAAAAAACTTATAGACGCCCATGCATTCCATGGCAACTCCCTAGTCATCGGATGAGAACCGGGACACGGGCACCAAAGACCCCCACGACGCATAAAAACTTCTAGCAGTTCTAACAGGCACTGCGCTTTCATCAGACCAAGAGATCCGCGGCGCGCGAGCGAGCAGAACATCCCCCCAGGTGGCGCGCGCAGGTCGGAATTCCCGCCAAGCCGGGACGGGGGCGGTTTGATCAGTGGCACAAGATCAACCCGCCGTTCTACCATCTACCGCCCGGGGGCAAAAGTTTAAGCCCATCACGTCACAGGCAGGACAAACACGTGAGCCCGCAAGTTCAGACGGGCGAAAGCCAACACAAGGTCCGATACGAGGGGCGGGTGTCTAATCCCAGCCTCTTTTTTCGTCCGTGGTGTTTGGAAGCCGGTGACCCGAATTTGCAGAACGGTGGCACGGCCCGAGCTGGTAATCGTCTATGCGACAAGCCGCCGCAGCTATCTTGAATGCTCAACAACACCATGCAGGCGACGACGAGGTCGACGACAAGAATCGACGCCCTCCCAACGTGATCGATGCAGTCGTAAGATGTTGCAACGTCTGTTCCACGTCAGTTCCTTTCCCCGACCTCGGTCGATGAAACGGGCCCGTTTGGTGCTGCAGCCAATGCTGCGCCACAAAACTGATCTCGCAAACGTAAGCATTCTTTATCGCCGCCGGTGTAACCTTCCAGATCTGGAAGCCCGAACCTACGAGACCGAAGAAAAGGCCCGCGAGGGAATGGCTGGACGAGTTTGCCAAAGACTTTTGATCCGATGGCCTTCTTGGAGGCACGCCGGAGGCCTGATCCGTATATGAGCGGACGCAACGAACCCCTTTCCCGCCCCATAACTCCGGTTCTGCTGCGCCCCTTTGCTGGCGGCGGGCACCTGTGTCGGGCGTTGGCTGGATGGCAACTTTTGGGCGCGGGGGGCCTATACCCGCGGGCTGCTGGATGCCGTGCTCGCCGGCAGGTGGTGGCGGTTGACCGCGACCCTTTGGCGGTTCGAGATGGCGCAGGCCTGGCCGGTGACTATGAATGATAAAATCGTCATGGCAGCGCGCCGGTTTCCAAGATGGAGCGACTATGCGCAGGATCCTGGAACGGCATCGTGCTGGAACGCTCGGCGTGTCCTCTAATGCAGCTGGATCTGGCAGAGCGCGGGTTTTTCCGTTCATGCGCGACGGGGCCGCTTCGACTGCGCATGAGCCAGGACGGCCCTCTCGGCGGCGGATAATGCGTCAAATGAGGCCCGAAGAAGAAGATGAATCCGCTAATATCCTCTTTCAGTACGGCGAAGAGCGCCAGTCGCCGGATCGCCAAAGTCCATTGTGCGCGCCCGCCGAAGACCTCCCGATCACCAACAACCTTGACGCTTGCGGGTCTGGTTAGAGGGGCTGTTTGGCCGCGGTCAAAGCCCGGTCAGTCCCATGCCCCGCGACCCGCAGTTTTTCACAGGCCGCTGCGCATTGCTTGTGAATAACGAATATGGCGAGCTTTTCAACGGTTGATGGCGCGGAACGCGCGTTAAAGCCCGCGGCCAGCCTGGCTGTTTGGTGACCTTCCATTCGTCGAAGATCGCATGGTCAAACGCTTTTTGACCGCTCCGCGCCGGGGCAGGGGGAAAATGCGAACCGTTGTTGCGCCCGAATCGACGCGCCCGCGCCACAGTTTAAAATCCTCAAGCGCCAAGGCCATCGGGCCCGACTCGCAAGAGCTGATGAAAACCGCGCAGCCGGTCGGGCCAAGCTGCGCGTTGCAGTACGCACAGATGGCGCCTGCCGCAGCATCGACGGCAGGGCGCTGCATGCCTATGGTTAGGGATTGAACCGTATGAGAACCGTTGCTTTATACATCCTGAACCATCTTTCGGTGATCCGGCGCTGCTTTTGGGCTACCGCGATGAATTAAAACGCGGACCAGCAAGCCCTGAGCGACGCCGATGAACCTGCGCTAATGAAATTCGCGAAGCCTTACGCCGACTTGCCGTGCTCAAGGCGGAGTGGGCCTACAGAAACCGCCCGACCGTCTGCGCGATCTGCAGAGCTGAACTTTGACCGTCTCAACCTGTTGCCCCGCTGCATCCGACCAAGTTTCGGCCTCATCGATCAGGTCCAGCTTATCTCGCCCTTGGCCCGAACTGCCCCTATTCGAGATCAACCGAGACGGCGTTGATGGTATCCTCCATGGAGGCACCTCGAATGATCGCGCACCCCGCTAACGCCCGCTGGCCCGTATTCTTTGAAAGCCGCCAAAGGGTGAAAAACCCCGAATGCGATCGAACGCGAAGACAAGCGCATCGCACGGCAGATGCGCGACGCGTCACGGCAGCGGCAGAAGGGGTTTGTTTGGTTCCTGGGTGTAATTCTTCTTTTGCGCCCTCTCGCCGTCGTTGGCGCGCGCACGGGCGTCATTGGCCACCGACAGACCCCGACAGAGCCGCGCGCGCGGCCCCCGGGTTCGGTGATGCTCTGCACCCGCGCCGAATAATTGTGGATCGTAACGGAACTCTGCTGGCGACCAACTTTGAGCCACACGCGCTTAATGCGCAACCGCACCATATGATTGGACCCGCGCGTGCCGTGAAAAAGCTGATGGGCCGTGTTCCCGGACCTGAACGAAGAAACGCCTGAGCCTGAAACTTTACAGGCAAGCGTAAGTTCTTGTGGATCAAGAAGAAAATCAGCCCGAGCAGATGCCCAGGCGGTGAACATGAGATTGGCGAACCGGCTGTTGTTGCCCCGCGTGACATGCGCTTTATCCCAATCGGGCACTGGCTGCGCACATAATGGCGGGGCCAGCCTATGGCCGGAGGCGTGCACGCCGCCCGAGGTGATCGGCGTTTTTGCGGTGCTGAGAAATACTTTGAAACGATTATCTGCGACCCTGGCCAATGGTAACAAGCCGCTCGAGCTGTCGCGGACAATGACCGTGCAGGCCTGCATCCGAAACGTATCCTCATATGGCGGCATGAGCTGATAACGCCAAAGGGGCGACCTCTATTCTGCTGGACGTTCCATACGGGCGAGGTCATCACGCCGTTTCTTTGCCTGTCCTTTGACGCCCCCCAACGATCGTCCCCAATGCGGCGGTAAAGGGCGATGCGTCCAAGACAGCCCATTATTCAACGGTCCGTTCAGGGTGTGTACGTAGCTGGTTCGGTCTTCAAGATTTTCACTGCAGCGCAGGCAATCGTCTTGGGCGAATCGTCCACGCGCGGACACGGTGATCGCACTTTCCCGCCCGATGAAGGTCGGTGGCTTCCGCATTGGCGAATTCACGGGAAAAAACTAACGGCAAGCAGTCCGTGACCGGTTATCATCGTTAACATGCTCCAACCGCGGGACCGGGGCTCGCGCTGCGAGAATCGGGCCGAGCGCCAAAGCAAGAGTTTCCCAAGAGCCTGGTTTCTTTGACCGACGGGTTCGAAATCGTCGAAGCTCTGGTGGTAAGCCCTTGCTGCCGCAGCGCTGGCAGGAACTGAGGCCACCGTGACTGTGTCCTATGGCCACGGCTGTCATCTAGCCCGAGCATTTGGCGGCAGGCTAATCGCCGCAAATCGCGAATGGCGGTCCTAAGGTTCACGCGCAACGCTGCGCAAACAATCGCCCTTGTGGTTGGCCCACCGCCGTGATGTCAGAGGGTGCAGCGGCGGATGCCCGTGCATGCTGCGCGCCGTGGTAACCGAAGGGGACCGCGAGCTTCGCGAAGTCCCGCTCCAGATCGGCGGCAAGACAGGGACGGCGCCCAAGCCCGGCCCCCTCGGCGGATACCTTGAGGATACGGTCATCCGACCTTTGCTAGCATCTTTCCCCCGCCATGATCCGAGAATATGTGCTGATCGTCACCTGGTACGAACCGTTGAAACCTCGGGCGATAAACGCGCCGCACCGCCGGTTGAGCAGCCGTGCCCGTCGCCGCAGAGATGGTGCCGTCCGCGTTCGCACCCTTGTTGGGGCTACGACCTACTGTTGAACCGGAAACAGCCTCGCTGGTAAATATTACGCTGTCCGCAGCAAACTAATATAAAGAGCGTCCCCAGGGGCATACAGGCCGTCCCGTTATCCTCACCCTTGGTCTGACGCGCAAAAGGGGGGGGCAACCGCCCGTCACAGGCCGTCGCCGTTGGATCAGCCGTGCAGGTCCCAGCCCGGCAACCTTGTTTGCGCGCCATGCCCGGCAGCAAGGTACATGGGCCGAATTCATCCAATATGGCGCTGCGCATGGGCGCGGTGCCGTGCTGACGCGCCGCAGGGGCGGCGCTGGCCGCATGACGCGTTGGCGCAGGCAAAGGTGGCGTTGTTCGTCACTGATGCCCCCCGCGAGGCACTGTCCGCGCGCGGCAGCCCTAGGTTCGGTGCACAGCCGAGTTTTATGATCCGCCGTCACGGGAAAACGCAATGGGGGAAGATACCTCTGTTAGCACCTTTGTCCGGCAAATCTGGATCGAAATGGGAACTGGCCTGCCGTGAACTTGCACCCACGGCGTAGAGGGGCGCATGGGCCAGCGCCGTTGGCCATAACCACAGCCCGAAGACCGATTACCTCCTGCAACCGCACTTTGGCAGAGCCCGGCGCCACGATCACTCACGCCGACGATGGAGGCCTCGAAGTCACGGGCTCGACCAAGCGCAGGCTGGACGGTGTGCGCTCAAGGCGGCCGGGGTTCAAACGAATTTCACCCAAACCACCTCGACTATCACGAGACTTTCGACGCCTATTTCGACGCCAAGGCCGGTCCTGTTCTCGCGCCGTGCTGCGGAAGACGGTAACCGCGGTGATCAATATCCCACGATGCCAAAGTGCGGTGGATATGGTCGCCATCGGCGCGGGCTCGGGGATCGCGAGACGATCACGTTGGGCGCGAACGGTGGCGATTTGAACCTGTCGGGTCAGCGTTTTGACGCACGGGGCAAGACCTGCGTTTTAGCTATCCGTGGCAAAGACCTATCAGAAACGGCTGAACCTCATTGGCGGCTTTCAGGCCGACAACGTCCTGCTTTGCAAGCGGGGTTGTAATCGCTGCGGCGAGCACTCACTGCGCATGTGTTTGATACGTTGCCACTATCCTGACCACCGTGCGCGTCGCATGCTAGCTTGCCGCGACCTCGCGACAATGGCGGGGCGGTATTTGTGGATTATGCCACACCCCCGACGCCATCCGCCACAGGCACTTCATTGGCGATGCGCCGCAATGTGATGGGGCGGTCTGGTGGCGATCGTGGGGGCAGGCGGCGACTCGTGACCGCGCCAAGGCGTCCGCTTGATGGGAACAGAGCCCGCTGGCCCATTCAGATATGGTGTTTGTGACTGATGACAATCCGCGCTCCGAAAGATCCTCGCAAGCATCCGTCATGCCGTGTGCAAGGCGCTTCCGACGGCCACCGAAGTCGCCGACCGCGCCGAACGATTTTTGGCGCGGTCATCGACGCGATTGGCGCAGGCGACGACCCGGCTGGCCCCCCTGGATCGCGGGCAAGTGGCACATGAAACGGACAAACCATTCCGGGACGGATGTGCTCCCCCTTTGATGATCGTGGAACAAGCCAGTGTCGTGTCCGCGGCGCTGGATGGGAGACTGGCATGAGCTTATGGACAGCAAAAGAAGCTGAAACGCGCCACAGGTGGCCGCGCATCGCGCATGTGTCTTGCGACGC
>Ga0163217_1092048_pt1 | contig 17486 bp, 23 predicted proteins | sample SynspAceP_FD_185933 | JGI IMG/M metagenome (GOLD analysis project Ga0163217, IMG submission 185933) | Saline lake microbial communities from Ace Lake in Antarctica - Synechococcus sp. Ace-P (PacBio error correction) | ecosystem: Environmental > Aquatic > Non-marine Saline and Alkaline > Saline ...
ATGGTGGCCATCGCGCGTGCCGGCCGCGGGTGCACGACCAGTCCATCCGTTTGGTTGACACCAACAGACGCTCGTGCACCGTAAGTCACATCAGCGCAATGCCGCGGGGATCCAGCCTGCCTGATCTCCCGCTTCGCGTCCACCGTCCAGCTTTTTCACCGCCCGTAAAACCGTATCGCGCGGGCGCACTGAGCGGCCGTCCAGCGTCAGCTGCCGCCTTGCTCAGCCCGCAAACGCGAGCGGGAATGTCCGGGAACAATTGGGCCGCCACTGGTCTAGGCCCGTGACCGCCACTCTCAGCCGGGTGACCAGTTGCAACGAAGCGATACGATCAGACATTCAGGACTCAACTGCAGGCGCCGGGGCGCAAATGCGTAAACGCGCAATATCCTTTCGGAAGTCGGCTCTGCGCTGTGGTTAAATCGCTTCTTTGGAAACGCATCACCGGTCCAAGGCCCGGTTGCCTGCGTAAACAGGAACCAACTATAACCAGGACGGCTGTTCAGGCAACAGCGACACACACACAGCGAGAGAGTGAAAAACACCTGCCTGCTGGTGCTTGCTGACTCTGCTCGCCGCTGCTCCTCTTAAATCAGAGAGTAAATAATGACGTAGTCGCTCAGCGAGTCCCGAGCTGTATCTGTAATGGCCGCAGGAAGAACCCTGAATGCCAACAACTATGGCCCCGTGTGCAATCGAAAAGCCTGCGCGCCCCATGGAAATCTCCGTTAGCGCGCGTCTCGGACGCCTTCTCGCTTCAGCAAGCGGCAGTTCACACTGATTTTAAACGCCTACTTCCAAGAACAAATCGAACCGAAGCGGCCCAAGTCTCTGCCTGACCGCTTTATCCGCCTGCACCCACAGCACGCAAACGTCGACTCGCCTATTACAAATCGCGCATGACGTCTTTCACCCGCGATACCGGGATTTTCGAGACCGCTTTCCTGCCGCTGGACCATGACCCGCCGTGATCCTCGGGCGGCGCGCGTTCGTTCAAACACGAATTGCGCAGTTGGTCCAAGCCGCTATCCCGCAAGCACACTTTTATATTCGCGCCGCACGCAACGCCTGCGCATGGTCTACCTGCCGCAACCTGCTGGCCGCCTATGACGGCACTGGGCCAGCTATTACCGTCAACGCGAAGCCCATCTGGCGGCCTGCGCACCGAGGTCCGGCTACCTGGGTTGAGAACTTTCCAGCAAACCCCCGTCGTGGCGACGGCCTGGCGCGTGATGGTCGAGGCTTATCAGCCCGCCTGGGCGCACGGACGACTCTGGCCAACAGCGCCCGTGGCCAACGGTCCACTGCAGGAAACTAATCCCGAGCGAGTGCCCCAGCCTGGAAGATGGTGAGTTTTTCGCCACACGATGAGAGCTCCCTGCAGCACCTGAAGCTGGCCGCCGCGTGCGCGCCATTGACCCCCTTGTTTTGATGGATTCGGGTACTGACTCCGCCTTCGCGCCAGGCCGGCACCAGATGGAAAGGGAAATGGCAGAAGCAGTCACCAAGGATAGCGCTGCTACCTAGGTCCCGTCGTGAGGATCCGCAACCCCAGGGCGGCAGAGAACTGCCCAGGACTCGTTCCGATCTGGCAGCCGGATCACCCTCGGTCTTCACTCTACCGTACTGATCCTGAGACCGGCTGCAAGGTAAAAAGCGGCCAACAGTTGCAGGTCGCAATCACGAGCCGCTGATTGCCGGCGATCAAATGGGCTGAACCGGTGTCGAGACGGCACAACGAGCGCGACGCCATTACGGAGAATCGCATTCACAGAGAGTTAACGAAAACACAGTCAAGCGGATGGCAGATGGGTTTGGATGCAGAGATCTGCAGGAGAGCTGAACTCTTCGAGCGAGGCCAGGTGACTATGTGACATGTCTAGATACGGAAAGAGCCGCTTCTCGAAGTCAGCGCCTGCGGCAAGATCGGCCTATGCCCAAGCAAGACTCGTGCAACACGCACAACCGGATCGCCTGCTGCTGATGGTCCGAGCTTGCGCGCAATGCGCGGCGCGCAAGACGCGTCGACACCTGCCGCAGGATCAGAGGCCGCTGCGAAGTGATCCGCGCACCGCGCCGTCCTGCGGGCAAGCATACTGAGTCATCGACGTAGTCTAGCGATCTCCGCGAGCGTCTGAGACACACGTCAACTACCTGGAGATGGGAACCTCCTTATACCGACCACATCTTGCGCGGAAGCGCGCGGATTACGGGAGCGTCTCGCGAGGGCCAACAACGGACTACGTCTATATGCTGATCAGCAGTTCACTCAACTCTAAATAAAGGCCATGAGGTTCTACCTTTACATCGAGAGGTGCTCAATGCGCTAGAGTCTGGCTCTATACATCTTGCCAATCTATCAAATCGACGATTGGTGCATCCCTGTTCGTCTCTCGGTGCTCGATATTTTCCTGCTGGGGCAGTATTTTCGTATGCAGCGCGGCGGCGCCGGTAGCGTTTATGGCAATCTGCTGCTCATACCGGTGGCCGCCGGCACATTCTGCTGCATGGCCGCGTCGGGCCTTCTACTCCCTGCGCTGGCCCAGCCTGCCATTATCTACCTGATGACCTTTTATCTGAGCACCTCCACCCCCAAGCGCGGCGCAGAGCTATCTTCAGTCGGCGTTCTGGGTTCTATCTCATTCCGCGGTTCGGCGCTCTTCGTGCAGCGCGTCAGCAAACCCTCTTGCGTCAGTCGGAAAGCCTGCGCACCAACAGGCGGCCAGCCTCGCCAGCCTGAAAAGCCTCAACCAGTTGATCATTCCAGCGCAGTGCGTACCGGCAATCCTGGTAGTCGAACGCCGGCAGAAAGTTGCTGCGGCCAACGAGGCCCGCCGCACAGATGCTCGGCAACCCCGACATGCGCCGGGCATGGATCTGGACGATCTGGCATTGGTCTGCGCAGCGCTGCGCCAATGGCAGCCAACGCCTCGACACGCGCGCTGCCCTCCATAATCAACAGCGGGGTGCGCAAATCACCGCCAACTTCCAAAACCCTCGCCCAGGGTACGAAGGCGAAGCGGTACTGGTTATATCTCGACGACAACACCCCAGGTCGCACAACAGGCCCAACAGCTCAGCTTGCCTCACTAGGCCGCCTGACAGCCAGCATTGCCCATTGAGAATTCGCAATCCCACTGGTGCTATCCAGTCAACGCGGCGCAACTGCTTGAGCGAGTCGGAACAGCTTCCGCACAGGACATAGCGCCTCAGCGACATCATCCAGCAACAACTCAACGCATGAACAAAGGTGATCGAAACCGTACTGGAATTGTCCCCGCCCGCCGTGCCAGCGAGCCACAACTGGGTGACTCTGCCTTGTGGGCTGGAACAGTTGCCGACACCTTCGCCGCCAGCCACACCGCCGCAAGATCGCCTGGAAAACGACTATCGAACAACCCGCATCATGACCCGCAATGACCCCCGGCCAGCCTTAATCAGGTGGTGACAACTGTGCAGTAACGCGCTGCGTTACAGTGGCATCCGCCGGCGAGCCGCGTACGGTATGCTGAAGCTGTAATTTCATCCCGAAATCGGACTGCCCATGCTGGAGTGATAGACCAGGACCCCGGCATACGGACGAGCATATCGGGCATATTTTGAACCCTTTACACCACCGAAATCTGGGCACGGGCTGGGCTTGTACATCTCCCGTGAACTCTGTGAAGTAATCAGGCAACGGCTGAGTTATGAGCCGCTGGTCCCGCGGGGCAGCTGCATTGCGCATTACTGCGCACCGCGACGGCTTTGTAATAATGCTGGCAGGCCAACGGACCCGGTGCCAGAGAGACGGCAGCGCCGATAAAACAAAAAAGGAGCCAGAGCGCGCCAGATGAATAACCCGACAGTACTGATCATTGATGACGAAGCCGGAATTGTCGAACTCCCTGAGATGACGTTGCAGCGCAATGCAGGTAAACACCTGTAGCGCAGATCCGACATGACCCAGGCCTTTGGAAAAGCTGGGCAAACAGCAGTTCGCCCTGTGCCTGACCGACATGCGCCTGCCCGTACGGCGACGGATCTGCGTTGTGCGGCATATTCAGTCAGCAAATGTCCGCAAACACCCGTAGCGAATATTAACCGCCTATGGAGCCTGGATACCGCCATCACGCTCCAAGGCCGGCGCATTCCTTCCTGACCAAACCCCGTGATCTCAAGCGCCTGCGTGAACTGGTCAGCACTGCACTGCTCTGAATCAATCTGAAAAACCCATAGCGCCGCAGGACGATGCTGATCCGATCCTGGTATTTTCACCGCCTCAAGAGCTCGTGCCAACTTGCGCTCCGCCAGATCGCCAAATCTGGCTCGCAGCCAAGGCCCCGTCTCTATATCAAGCGGCGAATCCGGCAGTGGCAGGAAGCTGGTCGCTGCGTATCGTATTCATGCACTAGGCGCGCGGGCCAATGGAAGCCTTCGGCCGGTCAAACTGCGGTGCCCAATCCCCTCCTGAAGCTTGATGGAGAAGCGAGTTTTTCCGGGCACAAGCGCGGCAGTTTACCGGTGCCGTGGCTCGAACAAGCCGGGTCTCTTTCAAGCCGCCCAAGGCGGCACCCGTTTCTGGAAATGAGGTCGCCGACGCTGCCCATTGGCCATGGCAGGTGAATACTGCTGCGCGCTATGCCAGGAAAAAACGGTCGCCACTGGCCACGCAAAAACAGAAAGAAGGGCGGTGGATGTCAGACGCTGTGTGCCACGCACAAGGAATCTGGCCGCCGAGGTGGCCGCGGGGCGGTTCCGCCAGGATCTGTTCTACCGCATCAAATGTCATTGATTCGTGTGCCGCCGCTAACGGTGAACGGACGCGAGGATATCCGGCTGCTCCACTCGCCAACATCCCCTCGCGCCGGCAGCCGCGCGCACGACATGCCGGCAGTCGTACGGTCAGCCCGGAAACCCTGGAGCGTCTGAGCAAATTACCGCCTTTCCTGGCAAATGTTCCGCGAGCTGGGGAGAATATCCTCGAGCGCCGCCTTCACGCCATGCGACGGGCAATTGATCAATGACCATGACATTCATATCGCGCCCTGCGCCAGCAAGCCAGGATCGCATCCCTCGCTTACCCAGATCGATTCGCTGGGAAGGATACCGTGGACAATATCGGAGCGCACCGCGATACCAGTCCACTGAAGAAACACGGACTGGAACAAGACCTGCAGCGGCCAGCGCTGGGCCTGACCCTCCGTTCGCTGCGCTAAGTCCGGCTGAAAAAAGCTGGGCATGGAAGACTAATACGCTCTGCCCTAGCCCGATCAGCAGGTGCATAGGGCCGCGGAAATCAATGAATCGGCGCGGCCCGGTCATCAAGGTCCAACCACAGACGACATGACGCCGGCGCCACCAACAGACCATGCGATAATCCCGGTATTCAAGCACAGACCATCATAACACTGCCCTGCCCGATAAGGGCACACCTCAGGCGAACCCGGCCGCAAGACCGCCCACTGCGCCACCGGCTGAAGTTCTGCCAGCGCAGGCAGCATTGCGTGTGCTGAAGCCTGCAAGGACGCCAAGCCTCGGCTGTGTCGCCTTGTTGAAAGCCCCGCAGCCCAGAGTACTGGCCAAACAGGATATGCCCGTCCAGCCGAGGAATGGCCAATAGCGCTCCTTCAAAACAGCACCATGCTCGGCACCAGCCGGGCCGCGGTCTTGTTACAGGATCATCGGCCGCTGACCGGCTGCACCGGTAGCGCAAGACACACTTGCGCCAACCAGCTACCGCACCGCTCCAGGCCCTGCGGCCAGCACTACCGCGTCAGCTGCATGGCCGCTGCGCGCCGCAATCAACCCCTGAAACCTTGCCCTGCTTCCAGCCAAGAGCTGAGAACCGGTGTTTCAACAGGGAAATGCATCGTAACTGCTGCAAGAACGGGCGCGTAAACGCAGCCTCAGGCGCGGATTTCGTCACATTGCGACCCTGCGGCTGCCATAGCGCCTCTGAAAGCCGCGGCCAATTGTGGCACCTGTGGATAGATAAAATCCGCGCCCCTGGCACTGAGCGGTTTTGCGCTGGCACCAAGCCCAGCGCAGTGCATCTGCTTGCTCGCATGATCAAGCCAGAGCAGCCCCACAGGGGCTGACCTCGGATCAATCCGGTCGCCCTGATTCCAAAGTTTCCGGCCAACGCGGATAAAAACCCTGCGACCAGTTCGCCAACTCACTGACCGGATCGCTAATAGCGCCAGGTACAGCGGGGGAAACAATTACGCCGCCCGCCCAGGACGCTTCCTGCCCGGTCTGCCTCGCTCCATCAGGCAGAGACCGCCAAACGCCTGCTGCCCAAGCAAATTCAGCGCACTCAGGCAGCCTACTAGCGCCGCCGCCAAATCAGCAATCACCTGCTGCAAAGGACTTCCCCATTGTGCTCATGGCCTGTGATAGCCATCACTTAAACCCAGTTGGTCCAAGTCTCGTCATGGCGCCCACCCGCCATTTACAGCCAACGTTTTCATTGCAACGGTGAAACACCCGAAGTTAGACCTTCTGCTAGGTGCCGGCAAATGGTCCCTGTACGCTTTTGCAGATAAACCGGTATTATTAACCGAGGATTTTCATGCAAAAGGCGACATTTAATGTACAGCAAAGAACATAGACGTATTGCTTGTCGGTGGGGGCGTCATGGAGCGCCACCTCGAATGTTTGCTTCAAAACAGTTGATCCGGCCTATTGACCATTACCACTGGTCGAGGCGCCTGACCACGGTTGCCCACGAGAGCACGGATGGCTGGACACGCGGGAAACTGGCCATGCTGCTACTGTGAGCTGAACTACACTCCTGAAGATACCGACCGGCAACATACCATCGATCGGCATTGCCAATCAATGCTTCATTCGAGTGACCGCTGCAGTTCTGGTCCTACTGGTGAAACAAAAAATCGCTCCCGGAGCCCCTTCCTTTATCATCCGACCCCCACCAAGCTTCGTCTGGGTTACAAGGATGCGGATTTCCTGCGCGCCGCCAACGCATTGCTCAGCGCGCACAGCACCTTGTTTTGCCGACATGCAGTTCAGCGATTCGTCTGCGCAGAATCAACGATTGGATCCCGTTGGTCATGAATCAGCGTGAGGCTAATCAAAAGTGCCCGCCACTCGGTCGATTTGGTTCCGACGTGGATTGTCCGGCTCTCTGGGACGCGCAGCATGATTCAAAAGCCTGGAAACCAAAGAGAATTTTGTGATCTGTGGCTTGAGTCATTTCGGTCAAGCTCTTTAAAAGAGTCAAGCGCGGCCACTGGCGCGTAAGCGGTGCAGGAATCGAGAAACTGGCCGAAAGAAATGGCTCAGACGCCAAGTTCGTGTTTCTTGCGCTGCGCGGTGTTTCACGCCCTTGCTTGCGAGAAAATCGCATCATTGATGAAAAGGCTTGCTATGGCGGCTTCCGGTCAGCGGCCAATGGCTGGTCCTGCGAAAACCGGCGATCGTCAGCCAGCATAACTCCAAGGTGTAACGGCAAAGCGCCGACGGGCGCACCACCCATGTCGGTACCTCCACCTGGATACGCGCATCATCAACGGGCAAGCCTGCGCTATTGTTCGGACCCTTTGCCGGCTTTACTAAACCAGTTTCTGAAAAGGGCTCGGTATTCGATCTGTTCTCGTCCGGGTCAAAACCTATAACGTTGCGCCGTGAATTGGCAGGGGGCGGGACACATATGGACCTGACCCGCTATCTGATTGCCGAATCCTTCCCAGTCCCATAATAGACCGCGTGGCGTCATTGCGCAACTTCTTTCCGCAGGCGGATGAAAAAGAACTGGAAGCGCAGGTGGCCCGCATGCGCGACAGATCACAAGAAGGACCAAGGCCACGGCAAGCTGAATTTTGGCACGACGATGTCGCGCAAGGACGGTAACGCTAGCGCAACTGCTGGGCGCTTCGCCGGCGCGTTCCACGCGTTCAGCGATGACGATGGTGCTCGAACGCTGGCTTCAGGACCGGCATCACAGCACCCTGAATGGCAAGCAGGCATGAAGGACCTGTGCCCTCCTATGGCCAGTCGCCTGATCAACCGAAAACGCGAACTGCTTCAAGCAGGTTCGTAGCCGTAACCTCAGCACCTTGCAACTACGCGCTTGAAATTTGCCGCAAGCAGGGGTCGGGGTTTCCCCGGCTCCTGGCCTGCCTGCTGCTGAAGCTGGGCAGACGCTTGGTACGCGTCCTAGCTCTACCCTTCCGCGCGAAGGCATCGTAGGCACGATCAAGATCATCCTTTTCAGTTGCCTCTGCAATCCCGAATCTGCAAGCGTAGCACAAAAGCTCGGGTGCTCGGCAATCTCGATATAAGGCAATGGCTCCAACCCCATAACCGGCGACTAATTGGATCGACCTGTAACGCGATAATTTGAGCAAGAAGTCCTGCCCTGCTCGCAGTAAACATTTCTACCGCGGCCGACAATGGAAATACTTGAAATCGAAGCTCAAGTCCACGCCGGGGCCCCGCAGACGTTCAAGCAATGGAGTTGGATGTAGTATAGTTGGTGATGTGAGAATGACCGCTTTGCCTACCAGCCCCTCTCCAAAGAGGCTGTAGCTGGCCTGGGCGGTAATAGAGGTTTGATCGCCACCTGGGCCGTCCCGCTCGGTCACCAAGGTGATCTTATCCAATCCAGGCTTGTTGAACGATACCAAGGCCACAAGATGCACTTCACCGCTTCCAGCCCACGCCATAATACGCGCACTGGCCAGTATCCGGATATTGGCGACGGTAGCCTGCGCGCTCATCAGCATGCCGCGTCGCTCTAACCATCGGCCCGCCGGCTTTCCTGGCATCTATATAGGACTGTCGGAGAAAATGCCGAATAAAAGCCCACTTTACCAGAGGTTTTGCCTGTCGCTGCGTCCCGCTCATCAGACCACTGCGGCAACGCCGAAGGCAGGCTCATCATCAGGGTTTGCACAAACCGGCTAGGCGCAGCGTAAACTTCGCACCAAGTGCTCCACGGTTGTTGCAGCCTCACTCTAAGCCGCAACAAAAAAGTGCACAATGGTAAACAAAATGCGTCAGCTATCAGCCGGGAAATTGGCCAATAAAAAAACCCCCGTCAGCTCAACGCAACGGGGGTTTTCATACGCCTATGTATCATCGGTATATTTTCATCCGGTTAACTCCTGCGAACTAGATATTTTCCACCGACCACGAACGCCGCTCGATACTGACTCGTCGTCACCCCTATTGTCCAGATATCGCGAAATCCAGCCTGCCAGATCGCGACAATCCCGCTTCACCAAAAGCACGGTGTCACTGCAGGCGTGCCAATTCGCAGACCGGAGGTACAAGGGTGAGCGCGGATCTTGGGGCACTGCGTTTCCTTGTTAACGTGATTTGCGCCACAGAGCCCAGCGCTGGGCATCCGTCTTTGCCGGTAAGTCCTGCTTGATCAACGACAAACAGGAAACAGGTGGTTTCTGAGTACCACCGAGACCAACGTCAAAGCCGCGATCGAATAAAGACCTCCGCCCATGGCCCTGGGGCGTTTCTTGATCTACCATGCTCTGGTAGTCTTGAATTCCGGGGCTCATGGCCCTCCTTGAACAAGATTGCCTTGGCCGCGATCACATGCATCAACGGGCCCGTCCCTGGCCACCAGGAATATCGGCGGAGGTTGAAGTTTCTTCTCCAGCGCCTCGTTTTGCTACGGGCCAGAATCAACCACCACGCGGCCGCGCAGTTTTTATGCGTTGTTTGGTGGTAACCACAGTCGGCATCGAGGCACCCGGATCGGATAAACACCTCGCACTGACCAGCGCCTGCACGTGAGCCATATCAACAAACAATAGGCGCCCACTTTGTAACAGCGATTTCACGAAAAAGCGGGAAGTCGAGAATCCTGTGAATAGGCGGAGAAACCCGCGATGTCATGTTTAGGCTTGTGCTGACCGCCATGGCCTTCGACTTTCGCATAGTCCGATCAGACCGGTATCGTATTGATGCCGTACTGCAGCCGCGTTGGTAATGCCTTGCCGGAAAAGTTTTAACCGAAGCGCCAAACTGGGTCAAGGTGCCGCCGTGCGCCAGGCTCATGCCCAGAACAGTATCGGCCGGGCTCAGCAGCGCTTTGGAAAACGCCTGTTGGCCCTGCGACCCGCGTGGGGCTGCACGTTGCTGTAATCGGCAACGCAAACAATGCCCCTTGGCGCGGTCAATAAGCCAACTCTCGGCAATATCAACGAACTCACAACCGCCGTAATGAGCGCTTGCCGGGTAGCCTTCCGCGCGTATTTGTTGGTCAGCACCGAGCCTTGCGCCTGCATCACTGCGCGGGCTGGTGTATGTTCTCCGATAGCGATGAGTTTCGATGTGGTCCTTCCATGACGTACCGACATGCCTGCCTGCAGTGGCACCCCAGAGTTCGGGCATCAAAAGTACTATATCGTGTGGAAACGCTAACATGTCGCGCCCCTGCCAAGGTCAAATTCAAGCGGCATTTTAACGCAGCGGCCGCATCTGGCACATGAAAAAAGCGCTCACGCCTTGCACAAAATCATTTCAACTGAGGTTTTCCTCAGGCTCAATGAGCGCGGTAGCAGATGGTCTGACAGGAGGATTTCGCCGGTAAATGGTGGCCGCTAACAAGAAACTCCCTGCACTTCTCGCACCAAAGCCTACCAACAGCCCAGTTGCTCCAGGGTTTCCCAACCGCCCTTTCGCAAATCACCCGTAGCTGCTAGGCCTGCGTCCCACGCCACAATGGCTTTGGCCAGACGCGAGTCGCTGGTTGCCTGCTGCATAGCCTAAATAACTGCGGTCGATCTTCAACGTATCAATCGGGAAGTCTTTCAGAGGTAATTGAGCGATGAATAGCCGGGTACCCAAGTCATCCACTGCAATTCTCAACCCCCCAGGGCTTGAGTGCGGCCCAGCGTTTGCAATGGTTCTTCCACATTCCTGCAACAGCACGCTTTTCGGTCCAGCTCCCAGCTCCGATAATTCGCCGGCTGATCGCATAGCGCGGCGCATATTGTCCCGACCTGATCGGCCAGCCGACCTCAGTGAACTGGCGCGCTGACAGGTTGAAGGCCAGCCGCGGCCAGATGGTGAACCCGCGTCACCGCCACTCGGCCATCTTCGACAGGTCCATCCAGCACCCATGTCACTCCCATATGGCCCACCAACCTATCTTTCGGCCCATTGAAAACACTCGCCGGAGATGGCGCCATGCACGCGATGCTGCCAACTGCAAGGCTTCTTCGCGCCCGTCCAGGCGTCGGCGGCAACTCGACTGTGGCTGGTAATGCAGCCGTCAGCGCGTCGTCGCCTGCAATGCTCCTGCCAGATCACTTCAGGCTCAAGCGCTTCAAGAGCGCGCGCATTCATGTCCGCCTGGTAGAACTGGAAGGTATCCTTGCCTGGCGGCCTTTGGCATGATACACTCGCCGTATCGGCGTTCTTCAGAGCGAAACTGACCTCCACGCCCATCCTGGGATAGAAGTGCCAGGCCAACTGGCGCTGATAAAGAACTCCCGCCTCCTTGCAAGTGAGCCTGGCGCCAATGCCGGGCAAGGATCTTTTCCGCCCACATGAATGCCAGAGTCAAGGCGCTTAACGTCACCAGCCCCGGTAACAACATGGAAACTCGTCGCCGCCCCATGGCGGCCGCCACGGTATCCATTCGCGAACGCAATTCACGCAGGCGCCGCGCCACTTCCTTGAGCATCGCATCCCTGCAGCAATGACCCAGGGTGTCGTTGGATCGGTTTTGAAAAGCGATCCAGTCAAGGAACAGCACCGGCCACCCATTCATCACGCTTTTCCCGCCAACTGCAGTGCGGTTACGCAGCGAATGCCTGAAAAAGTGTTCTGTTGGCCAGTCCCGGTCAGGGAGTCGTAAATACGCAAGACTTTCAATGCGCGCTTCGCTGGCCTTACGGTTCGCTGATATCAACGAAAAAAGCCACACCGGTAAGCCGACCAGGTCCGCCTTCGTTTATCATGTAACGGCGGTAATGCCATCCAAGGTGGCCGAAACTGCTCGCCATCCTTGCGCCTTTTGCCATATCTCCGCCTTCCCAACGCCCCCTGCTCGCGCAGGTGCGCAATATGCCCGGATAAACGCTCATCAATGGCACATTGGATTCAGCAGCCGTGGCGTCTCGTCCAATACCTCCTCGCGCTGTAAGCCGGTGAAATCTGCGAAAGTTCTCGTTGCCTGCACCACGTAACTCCGCAGGATCAGTGACCAGAAGATGGCCGCCGTGGTATTTTTCGAACACCGTAGCGGCCATACGCAGCCGATCTCCGTGCGCCGCTGCTCGGTGATATCCCCCGGCGATGCCCAGCAAGCCCAGAAACTCCCGCTGGGCACCCCGAACATCAAGACAGACCGCACTTCGGGTTCGGGCACTTGCGGCCTCGGCGTGATTACAGTCAAAAGTTAATTTCCGGTAGAGAGCGTTCTTTCTGCAGCCGCTGGGCTTCAACGGGATCGCCTACCAGCGGCGCCAGGTATTTGAGCACCTGCCCCATGAACTGGTGGTACTGCGAGTCCACCGGCAACGATATCCGTGAGCCGCGGCGGATGAAAAGCTCTTCGGGATCATGCCGAGCAAGGGCTGACCGACCGGCTGAAAGTGTAATTCAAGCGAAAGCCCGCGATCAAGTCGACCAGATCACATCACTGATATTCTCCGCCAGCAACGGTAGCGTTGCTCGCTGGTCTTCAGGTTGCCTCATTGGAGCGCGCTTTGCACGGGTGATATCGGCGGATCACGCCAATTCAGTTGCCTGAACGCGCCCCATTCGAGCAAAGCGCGACAGCTACCTTGACCCCGCAGGCTGAACCAATGCCAACCTGCCCATCAACGACCGTGCCAGCCGCACGCGGCTTTCCTGATCTGTCATCGGAAAGCACCTTGCTGCAGGTTCCGATGTGATCAACAATGGACATCGACATCATCCGGGCTGCAGCAACCGGTCAACGGTAGGCTCCCCGCGCTGAACGCGCCGGGTCGCCATCGGCATAGGCCGAGCAATCTGCCGCCAGCGAGCGTTGCGTAAGAACGAATTCTGCCCGGCGCATGTCCTTGATTGAAGACATATCCGGTACCGCTGGCCGTGAACCACCCGCCCAGAACCCGCTCTCGTCTCGACCATCGATAGCTCGACCCGGCGGCGGCTGGTGATGTCGGAATAACTCAATGTCACCGCATGGTAACCTCCCTCGTTCGGCGCGGCGCATGATGACTCCAGACATACCGTGCGGCACCGGCGGAAGAAATCGCAGCGGCGTTTCCATCTCAGGCGCGGCTGTACGCTCCCAGCACGGCAGAATCAAGCTTGTAGCGTGCGGTATCAGGGCGAATGCGATCAGACCGTATGTAGCATGCGCTCCAAGCCCCTGCATGAGTCGAGCACCAACAGATCAAGGGTAATCTGTGGTTGGTCACCACACCGTTTGACACGACTTCAAGCAGTTCCGCTATGCTCGTCGGGGCTGCTCAACCAAGGCCGTCCAAGTGACTGCTGAACTGGTTTAGTGCCCCTCGTATCAGCCGTCACGCAGGCCGGCGAGGTTCAACTGCACATAAGGCGATTACCCACGCCCTGGAAATACATCCTGATAACGGCGTTTCGTATCTTCATACGCGCGGAAAGACGCTGAGTGCCGCGCCAGCAGATCGGATTGGCGCTCCGCACCCTGGCCAGTCAGCGCCAACGACAGCAACACCAGTACGAACCCGATAACCAGCAGCGCCTTGAAGCGAATCACCTGCCCGACTGCTTGCACATAGTAGTCAGGCTTCAACCAGGCCGCGCACCCGCCACAAGCTGCCCTGACGCGGCGCAGACTGACCAAACCACCTGATCGCTGCTCGACTGGGCGGTCATTCGCCTGTTACCAGGTAAAACCAACTGGGTCGCATGTCTGTGCTGCGGGCGCAGTATCCCGGCATGGCCTGCGTCTTCCAATGAGCCAGATATAGCCCTGAACCGGAGTGCGTAAAACCAGACCCGGAAATATACCGACATCACTTCCCAGTATCCAGGGCCCGGCCTTCGCTGCAACTGTTTAACCAGCACAGTAAAGCGACCACTCAGCGGATCGGAAGTCCATAGCGAAGGGCGGCCCCGCGAAAGGCTGAAAGCCACGTGCCGAAGGCATCCAGGTTTGGGGGACCGAAAACTGCTCGAATAGGGGGTTTCGGGGAACCAGGCTGAGATTGCGCAGACCCGGACCAACGCGCCCGCGCGTGCAAGAGCCGCCTCAGGTTGATTCGGCAATAAAGCCGATCCAGCAAACTGGGAGAGCGCAGCGGACTTGACCTCCAGGTTGAGCCGCCATCTGCCCGCCGTCAGCCAAGACTGAACTCCTTCAACCTGGATCTTTGATGTTGCAGGCGCAGAAGCCGATTAATCCTCGGTTGCCTGCCAGATTCATCGAGGCAAGTCAGCAGCACAAGCCCGGCAAAGCGACCAATAGAACCTGCGCCCGCCCGGACGCCACCCTTTCTGTGGCCTCGACGCGATTCCAGCGGCTGCGGTGTATCGATTTTTATTATTGGTTATCAAGCTGCTCACTTGCAAAAAGTGCGGTTTCGATTGCCAAACATGCCACACCCGCGAGCCTGAACAAATACCAAGGCAGATTTTTGCCCTGTAACGCCCAGTTGGGCTAAGCCTTGCGGCAATCCAAGACCCAGCGTGAAAACTACCACGATCAGGGCCAGCTTTATCACTTCCTATTAGCAGGTCTCTGCACAGGCTCAGTTTGTCTACAGTATGCACCGGGTTCGGCAAAGTTGTACCGCGAAGAACAAGATCCTCAAGGACATCTCCCTGTCCTTCCTCTCTCCCGGCGCCAAAATTGGCGTTCTCAGCCTGAAACGGTTCGGGTAAATCCGCTCTGCGCATCAGGCCAGCGTTGATGACCCGGCGAGATCGAAGGCGAAGGCCCGGCCGAGTGTGCCTGGCATCAGATGAGTATCTGCCGCAAGAGCCCGGAACTTGACCCGAGCAAGACCGTCCGCGACATCGTTGAAGGAAGCCCGTATGGCGAAATAAGCAAGCGCAAATCGGCGAACTCGCAATGAAGTCTTATGCTGCCACGCCGGCCGCGATGCCGACTTTGATTGCGCTTGGCCGCTGAACAGGCCCATAGCTCGAGGCGATTCCTTCAGGCCGGCGGACCGGTCACAACCTGGAACTGCCAACTGGGAGGTTGCCGCCGACGCACTGCGTCTGCGCGCCGTGGATGCCAGCAATCGAACATTCCTGTCTGTGGTGAAAAGCGCCGCGTCGCGCTTTGCCGCCTGCTGCTGGTCTGCTCCCGACATGTTGTTGCTCGTGAAACCCACCAACACCTTGACGCCGATTCCGTCGCCTGGCTGAAGCATTCTCTGCACGACTTCCCCGGCACAGTGGGCCATTTACCCACGATCGTTACTTCTTCCTTGATAACGTCGCTGGCTGGATTCTTGGAACTGGCTGGACCGTGCTCAACGGCATCCCCTTCGAGGCAACTAACTCGCAGTGGCTGGAATCCAGGCCAACCGTCTGGCTCCAAAGAGCCAAGCAGGAGTCCCTCACACTCCAAGGCGCATGAAAGCCGAACTGGAATGGGTCCGCCAGGCGCCAAAGGTCGTCATCCAAATCCAAGGCCACGCCTGCGCGTTTTGAAGAACTGCAAGTCCCGGAGTTTCCAGAAGCGCAGCGAACAACGAGATCTATATCCGCGCCGGCCCCTCGCCTGCGACAAGGTCCATCGAGTTCAAACAACGTCGGCAATGGGTTATGGCGACTCGCGTAATTGATCGACGATCTTGAAGCTTTGACCGTGCCGCCAAAGGGGCGCGATTAATTCGTGTGATCGCGGTAAACGGGGCGGGTAAGTCGCACCTTGTTTCCGCCAATGATTACTGGCAAGAACAACCCGATAAGGCGCAGCATCGTCATCGGGCGTAAACACGGTGAAAGAAATTGTCCAGCGCTGCCGACCAAGAAGCCGCGATGAACTGATCGGCAAACAAAGACCGTCTGGGAGCAAGGTATCCGACCGGCTTCGACATGTCAAGGTCGGCAACTATGAGGTGCCGTCACGCGGTTTACGTTGGCCGCTTCAACTTTCAGGGCGGGATCCAGCAGAAGTTTCGTCAAGGTCTCTCGTGGTGAGCGCGGGCGTCGCAATTATGGCTTTGACGCTGAAACAAGGGCGCCAACGTTCTGCTGCTCGACGAACCCTCCAAACGATCTGGACGTGGAAACGCTGCGGGCACTGGAAGAAGCACTGCTGACTTCCCCCGGCTCAGCCATCGTGATCTCGCACGATCGCTTGGTTCCCTCGACCGATCGCCACGCACATTCCGTCCCTACGAGGTATGCGGCAAGGTGAACTTCTCGAGGGCAACTTGACCACCGTTCGAAAGCGGATCGCAAGAAGCGCCTTGGGCGAAGCAGCGGGCCGCCAACCTCACGGTACGCTTACAAGAAACTTGCCTGACCAAACAGGCCGCACTCTACGACACGTCACACGGCGGGCTGGTTTCCCGTGCCGCCGTTTTTCTTTTCTGTTGCTTCCCATCACTTCGTTACCGTCTGCAAATACCGGGGGCTATGCTGCGAACAGGCAAATCTGATAAGGGTCCTGGCGGTCCATATAACAGTACGAGCCCATCATGACCGAACTCCCTGCAGGCCTGGCCTGGCCCACTTGCGTTTGCGCGACCCTGATCAATCCCAATTTCCTATCAAGCGGGCGAAGAAGTGCTGAGCACTTTGTGCCGGTCATGGCAGAAAGCACCCCAAATACCGTTAACAACGGTATTCATTCTGAGCGCCTGATGGAGCCCGAGCGAGGTCATCATTTCCGGGTGCCCTGGGTCGATGATGCGCGGTCAGGTTGCGGGTCAACCGCGGTTTCGCATACAAATGAACACGCCATGCGCCCCTACAAGGCCCGGCCTGCGCTTTCACCCCTACAGTCAATCTGGGCGTGCTCAAGTTTCTCGCCTTGAAACAGGTGTTCAAGAAACGCGCTGACCACGCTGCCGATGGGCGGTCGGCAAGGGCGGCTCGGACTTTGTGACCCCAAAGCCAAGAGCGGATGCGAGGTGATTGCGCTTTCTGCGTCGTTCATGAGCGCGAGCTGGCCCGGCACATTGGTGAAAGCGTGGATGTTCCCGCCGCGACATCGGCGTGGGGCACCGCGAAATCGGCTATCTGTATGGCCAGTACCCGGCGTATGCGCAATGAGTTTCACTTCCGTTCTGACCGGCAAGGGGCATGTCCCTAAACGGGCGGCAGTCTTGCGCCCCTGAAGCGACCGCTACGGCTGCGTGTATTTCGCCGAAACAGAATGCTCAAGCAGCGGCAATGGGAGATCGCCGGCAAGCGCGTTTTTGCGTGGCGGCTCAGTAATGTTGCACAATTTGCCGCACTAACTGATCGAGCTGAAAGCCAAGGTTAGTTTCACTTCCGACTCAGGGGGACTCATGGCATTGCGCTAGTCCTGCTCACTCTGGAGACAATGGGAAGCGATTTAATGTGTCATACGC
>Ga0163217_1019620_pt1 | contig 17483 bp, 7 predicted proteins | sample SynspAceP_FD_185933 | JGI IMG/M metagenome (GOLD analysis project Ga0163217, IMG submission 185933) | Saline lake microbial communities from Ace Lake in Antarctica - Synechococcus sp. Ace-P (PacBio error correction) | ecosystem: Environmental > Aquatic > Non-marine Saline and Alkaline > Saline ...
AATCAGCCTAATACTGGTAAGCAACACTCATGTTAAAGACATTCATCCATATCATGGTCACAAAAGAACCGCATTCAGTAATAAAGCGATTATGCTACACTCAATAAGATACCTGATCATTAAAATATCGTGAGTAAATCATAGACAATGCAATTTGTGCTCTGAAAGCAAGACAGAAATTACTATATGAAGAAAAATATATGTACTTATCGAATGAAAAATTATAACACACAAATCCGTAGAAATCGACAAAGTTGGTAGGTAAAGCTACAATTGCAGATGCCGGTATTGTAGTATCTGCAGGAAGAGGATTAAAAGGTACAGAAATTTGGGCGAATTGATAGAGAAACTATGCTGATATATCTCGGTGCTTTGCAACAGCATGCATCTAATACCAGTATCTTGACCTGGCTGGAGACCATCATGGTGAACATGTTTTGGCCAAGACAGGTAAGGCCAGGGCAAGTAACCTTTAACATCGGCTATTGGTATTTCTGGAGCAATTCAGACCATTTGGATCAGGATAAGCGCCTCAAAAACAAAATTGTTAATCATATGACTCCGAAGCACCAAATTTTTTTTAAAGGCTGCCGATTACGGAATTGTTTGGCGAATGCCTTTGAAGTTAGTTTCCACAATTGGATTGAAAAATTAAGGTTTTTAAGCATCACAGGCTAATTTTTTGTTATTTTGTGGCCCCTTAAAGGCTGTTCAGATAGTTTGGAAGCTCCAAGTATTCTTGAAAACGCCTTTTTTAGTTAAAAGATATATGAGTCTAGTACGTTTTAAGAAAATAAAAGGTAATTTCCTATAGCCAAACTACAAATGTGCCTATGCACTGATTCTGAACGTAGGTAGACGGTGACAGAAAATTACCAATAGTCCATTGGTGCTTTCAGAAGCGCAGTCTATCGCAATCGGCTTTAGAAAAAGAAATAAAAGCCAGCGAAGACCCTTAACAACATGACCTTTTGATTTTTTAGAATTATTCAGGATAGGTTCGATATGTTACAAACAAGTAATTCATTCACAAATTAAGTGATGGCGTTTTTTATTCTAGCATCATTCTGTGAAGGACGGTATCGAAGAAAATTATAGATGCGAAGAACAGTGTGACCATTGCATTGGCTTTATACGTTTAATCAACCCATCTTCAATTATAAAACTATATGGAGTTAAAGCCGGAATTTTCGCCTAAAAATTTCTCATCAAAAGGACAAAAGAGGAAAAAAGATACGGATGATAAGCACATGGTAGAAGTGAAATCCCTACAAGAAGGTGAAACTATAGAATAGAATCTGGAGCTTCCCGACGGTTATACTGAACTAAACGTAGATGAACTTGGAGGTAGAATTAAAAGAAGCGCAAGTGCCAATGAAGACTACCGAAAAGGCGCAAAATTGAGAGAATGACAATCTTCTAAAGCGCAACTAAATCACTAAATTAACAGTTATGAAAATATGGGCAATGGTTGCCTAATTATTTTTGCACCTACTACTTACCGTCATAACATTTTGCTCCACCCGACTTAGAACGTGACAAAAGTACTGGAAAAAACAGTGGTTGACACTAACCCCGAAATCCAACTCGGTATGACAGTACCAATAACTAGCATAATGTACTAGTTGGACATGGAACCAAATGAATATGGTTCTTCAGCTTATAGCCTTGGAAGAGGTGGTTTTAGGCATGTTGGCTTACTACTACTCGCCTTTTCTTATTCAGTCTAACCGAAGAGCAATAGATTGGAAACACTGTAGGTATAGGTTTTATACTGCATCAGTAATTGCTATTAGGATGTTCTTAAAGTCCCCTTTTGGTACAATTAGTTTTTTTGAACAAATTGGAAGAATATTCGTTAGCATCCTAGAATTTTCACGTGCAGGCAAGTAAATTCCTTTTTGAAGGATCTTGTTTGGTAGACACATGGTACTTTGGCTACATCTTCGCATTTCAAGTATTACCTACTCTTATATTTTTTTCTCTGCCGTCTTACCCTTTTGTTATTCTATCTTAGGAGTTATTCACAAAGTGTTAAAAGCTTAGCTGGTTATATTGGTTCGTATAAAGTTTACGGAATTTTCCGGGACAGAAAAGTCTTTCTGTTGCCAGTAATATATTTCTAGGTTCAGACGAGGAAGCATACCTTGCTTATTAAGAGCTTAATTGGGGAAGAAAAGGACGCGCTTCAGAAATACTTCTTGTAATGATTGGACGGTATGTGCCGACCGAGGCGGTGGCTGTTTTTATGGCTGCATACATAGGGTTTTTAGGCGGTGAAGATAAATGCGACGTTGGTTTTCCTAAAGCATTTATTAGCTGCTCCTGTATTGGCAGCACCCGGGGCAATTGTAAATTTCAAAAATCCTCTCCCACAGACCGAAAAAAGTAGAATAGTGATATTCATGTTTTCATACTGAAAAAATTGGCTGTCGAACGTAATTAGATGGCTCTTGCCAACGGAACTACTGAGGGCTTAAATTAAGCGGTTAAGTTGGTCGCAATGCTTTTGGTTTTTTTTTAGAGGTCGCTATAATCGCAATGGGTTAATGGAATTCTAGATGGACTGGCAGATTTTTACCGCATTTAATAATTCCTTGGATTGCCGAAAACACATCGTATCAAACATTTTCCCCTTGAAGCATCTTAGGTACAATTTTTCGCCCCTTTAATGTGGTTAATTAGGTGTTGCCATATGAAAGACTATTAATGTTGGATGGGCTCAATTATATGGGACACAATTCAATTTATTGCAAGTGAAATGTCGGCTATAAATTCAGTTGGACAGATAAAGATTTGCTACTCAACCCCATTTAAAATTTAATAAGTCGGGTAATTATTGGCTACTTATATGCTATGTGGCTTTGCCAAACTTGCTTCAATTGGAATACAAATAACGGTGGTATTGACTCCCTTGCACCTGGACATACGAAACCTTATCTGAATTCGGTATGAAAGCTGTATTTTAGGCCGTTCTTTAGCCCTCTCATACTTTCTGCATTACTATTGCTGGTATGATTTTAGGATAAAGAAGTCTACACCATACATATTACCAAATACTTATGCCTTTTTCAAAGCATTTGTTTAATTGGTACTTAAATCGAGTAAATGAATTCTTCAGTAATAATTTAAAATAACTTTCATTTCGCCCCTTTATATGTCAACTTTTCAGTGCCTTAAAAAAGGCTTACTTGAAAAGCAAAAATCTAGAATTGGAATGAAGTATTAATTTATATTTTCACCTCTTGCTTACCCTAATGGCAAAGCTCAACAACATAGGAGATTCATTTCGGTTAAATCCAGTATCCCAAATTCGATTTCAAATATTCCCTCTACCTAACATTACGTTTCAGGCATTATCTCAAGAGGTGAATGGCGTTAACACAAGGCGGAACATTACCTAGAAAATACACGATTTCACGGTTATGTTTCCTATAAAACCGGAAGCAGTGAAAATGGCTACTAAGCATCAATGCAAGAAATTGCCCAGGTGCTGTGTTCCCTTGACATTAACTTTAAACCAACTCAAAAACTTTGGTCTACCCCTAATTCACAAGACCGTTTGATTTAGTGATTATGGTATTTTAACTGCTGGAATTGCTCTGGAACTGTAAACCCTCATGGAATACTATAATAAGTTGCGAAAGAGTACACAGTCAGTCAGAATTGTTTTCAAAATCAGATCATTCCCGTTGACATAAATGGTGGATGGCTATCAATGATTTTAGGCTGGGCCGTTGAAAATAAATTCCATGACAACCCCCCACCAAAAAAAACCCCCCCGTTAACCCGATAAAAAGCCCCCGGATGGCTTTTAGGAAATTTTCAAACATGAAAATTTCAGTCATACATAGTAATCGAAAGATCAGCTTTACCAAGAGTGCTGATCGCCTGCAGTGGTATCTTCATAAAGTTGTTGCAGATGGCCCACCAAGATTTAAGTAGTGGTAAAACTTTAATGTATATAAAGGATCTAAAAACGGACCCAGGAAATTGATATCTAATTAAACAATACCCACAAAGAGTGAACGAAACACAATAACTGTGACCAATAGCGGCTGGCTTTAAGAAGCCTACTGGGTTTTTTTAATGGAATAGAAGATGTAAAATGGACCTGACGGCTTTCAATTTATTTTGCGGTAAAAATGAGGATCAAGTATATCGATTTCAAGATTCTGACCGCCAATTTCTGGAACAACAGTAATTATATGGACTATGTTGGGCAATAAAACAGTATAGCAATTATCATTCCGGGTGGCCCCAACTAGTGTAAATTGGGGTTATGGCAAATGAACATACTTAGCTTTTTGACAAAGGATGGATCTTGGGGTTTTACAAGATGGTGACACAACTATATATGGGTAGTAAAAAATTGGTCATACTCAGCAATCACTCAGTTGAAATTTTTGGCATGTTCTTCTGGGGCAGAGCCAACCGGGAAATATCACGTTTATTTCCCCTGATTTTTTCGTTTCCTATTCATGTCATATTAAAAGCACCCAAAATATTCCTGGCAAATAATTCAACAACTCAAACAGTGCCGCCGAAATGAGGGTGCCTTTTTGACAAAGATATTTCGTATGGTCCATCGCTTTTGAATGAAAATTAGGAAACTACAAACTGAATATATCATGCGTATTTAGATGCCGGATGGAGATGGATTATGCTTATAGCTCCTACTGGTTTACTCCAGCAGGTATATAGCCCTGGACCTGGGAATATAACGCAAAATGTGCTTCCCTCTAACAGATTGTAACGTAAACGACTGAATATGTGTTTTGCCAAGTTTCAACTTGGTACCTTGATGCGATGGAGAACAATTATGCTGTTTAACACATACCTACAATACAAAGTTGTAACTGCTCCGGAACTGGATATACCTCAAATTCACTTCCCTTAACAGATTGGACGATTAACAACGCCTAATGAGTTCGAAGTTTTCAAACATGGTATTAATAGTATGCCAGACGGTGACAATATGCCGTTGCACCCAACGGTTGAAAGTTGTAATTATCATACCGAGAACTGGGCTACAACCCAAAAATGTACTACAACTTAAACAGATTGCGATGATAACGACACTAATGTGTCGAAGTTTTCAACTTGGGTATTTGGATACTGATGGTGATATAATTATGCTGTACACCACAATACAAAGTTTGGTAATTCCTCCCGGAACTTGGCTACACCACGAAAACTATACTACTCTTAATCGGAACTGGTGACGAAATGACCCTAATGTGTTCGACAGTTTCACTAGGTAACTTAGATGCCGATGGAGACAATTTAATGCTGTTACACCTACAGATAACAAAGTTGTGAACTCTCCCAGGGAAACTGTATACCCAAAATTCACTTCCCTTAACGATATGTGACGTATAACAACCCTAAATGTTGTTCGAAGTTTCTAACATGGTATTGTAGATGCCAGACGGTGACAACTATGCCGTTGCACAACGGTGAAAGTTGTAATTCTCCGGAACTGGCTACACCCAAAATGTACTACCTTAAACAGTTGCATGGAATAACGACCTAATGTGGTTCGAAGTTTCACAACTTGGTATTTTGGATGCTGATGGTTGATTATGCTGTTACATAAGCCCACCATTATAACAAAGTATGTAATTCTCTCCTGGTAACTGGCTACACCAAATATGTACTACTTAACAGATTGCGATTGATATACGACCCTATGTGTTTGAAGTTTCAACTTGGTAATTTGGATGCTGAGGCTGATAATTAATGCTGTTCCACAATACAAGTTGTAATTCTCCGGAACTGCTACACCCAGAAGATGTACTACCTTAACAGATTGTGATTGATAACGACCCGAATGTGTTCCGATAGTTTTCCGACCTGGTATTTTGGAGCTGATGGTGATGGGTATGCCTGTTGCACCAACAGGCAGAAAGCTGTACTTCCCCTGGAACGGGATTATTACCCAAAATGATACTGCCCTTAACGGGATTGGTGATGATAAGCGACCCTAAGTGTGTTCCGAGAGTTTCCACATTGGCTAGCTCGTGGATGCTGATGGGTGAACAAACTATGCGTTGCCCACAATACAAAGTTGTAATTCCTCCCGGAACGGAATTATCAATAAATATACTACGCCTTATCGGACTTGTGATCGATAACGACCCGTAATGTGTTGAAGTTTTCAACCTGGTAAATTTTGGATGGCTGAGGTGACCAACTATGCCGTTTGCACCAAACGGTTGAATGTTGTAATTCTCCCGAACGGGATAGTACCTCAAACTTACACTTCCACTAACAGATTGGTTGATTGATAACGACCCTAATGTGGCTTGAAGTTTCCACCTTGGTACTTGGATGCTGATGGTGGGAATGGGTTGCTGTTTGGCACGCAAACAGCAAAAAGCTGTTACTTCCCTGGAAACGGATATATACCCAAAATGTACTACACCTTTAACGGATTATGCGATGATAAACGACCGAATGTTTTCAAGTTTCAACCTGGTATTTTGGATGCTGGGATGGTGATGGGTATGCTGTTGCAACCAACAGCAGAAAGCTGTACTTTCCCCCTGGAACGTATAATACCCAAATGGTGACTATTACTTACCCTTTAACGGATTAGTGATGATACACGACCCTAAATAGATGTTTCGAAGTTTTCCAACTTGGTACTTGGTGCTGATGGTGACAACTATGCCGTTGCTCCACAATACAAAAAGTTGTTAATTCTCCCTGGAACGGGAATTATACGCAAAAATATAGCTAAACCTCTTATCGACTGGTGACGATAACGACCCGAATGTGTTTGAAGTTTTCAACCTGGTATTTGTGCTGACGGACAACTTTGTCGTTGCACGCAACGTGTTTGAAAGTTGTCAATTACGGAAACGGGATACTACCAAAATGCACTAACCCTTCACAGATTGCGAATGATAACCGTACCGACAATGATGTTTAGAGTTTTCCAATTGCTCATTGTGGACTGCATAGATGTTGTGATAATTATGCTGGTTACACCCACATACAAAGATTGTAAATTCCGGACTGGCTACACAAATGTACTACCCTTACACAGAGCGATGTATAACTGAACCCTAGATGTGTTCGATAGTTTCCACTTGGGTACTTGATGCTGATTAGTGATGGGGTATACCACTTGTACAACTTAATTAGAAAGTTGCTATATATGATCCCGGTATGACATAACCTTTAACCTTCTGAAAAATTGGACGTGATGACGAAAAACGAACAAATAAACCCTGAAACACGAAGTTTGGCGGATTAGATGCCTTATCGAAAAGATGGGTTCTGCAGATAATGGAAGAATTCCGTAGTTGATTGCAATATCTCCAGGTTGCTGGTTTTAACCATAATATTAATTGTGCTTATTCTATTTAACCGATAAAATCATTGCAGTATCCTAATCCCACGAAATGGAAGCTATAATAATTGGGACCTTGGGTGAGATTAAAATCTGCCATTTAAATTAACATTGGTAAATTCTTCGAAAAAATTGGTGCTTACCAAAAACTTTCCAAAGCCAGCGCTTTTTAACTATGATTTATCAGCTCTAGCCTCAGGCCGTTTATTTTTGTTTGAAATTATTAATCAGAAAAGAAGTAATTGGAACTCATAAATAATCAAGGCTCTAAATCTTTTAATACTTTTTTGGGTTAATAATTCTATAACCCGTTCTTGTAAAGTCCTTCTTTAAAAATCACCTAAGGTCTTATTTTTGTAAAATTCGAAAAACCATTTTCGATACGATAACGGACGATTTATAATGAAACAATACACACTTTTTAAAACATGTTCTTTAACGAGGCGTAACCAAAAAGGTGACCGAACAGGAACAGGACATAAGTGTATTTGGTTATCAATGCGTTTTCGATTTAAGTGAAGGTTTCCCTATGGTACTACCAGAAATTACCATTTTAAAATCTAATTGTATATGAATTGTTTGTGGTTCTTAAAAAAGGTGAAATACCAATATGAAATACCTACAAGAAAATGGGTGTACGAATATGGAATGAATTGGGGGATGAAAACGGAGATTTAAGGACTGTATATGGTCACCAAATTGGCGTAATTGGAACGGGATGATTGAAATTGACCCAATAAAAGAGGTAGTTCCAGTTCATTAAAAACAACCCAAACAGCAGAAGAATGTTGGTTTCCCGGCTGGAACCCTAGGTGGTATTAACTCCGAGTACAACTAAATCTTTTCAGAAAATGTTGCGCAAATGGGGAAGGCTGCTCTTCTCCTTGTCATGCCCTTTTCCAATTCTAAAGTGCTTCAGACGGAAACTCCTCATGTCAATTATATGCAAAGAAGCGCAGAATTTATTTATCTTGGGAGTACCATTTAACATCGCTTCATTGCCTATTTCACTTATGATGAGGCACAAGTTTTGTGGACTTGAAGCAGGTGATTTTATACATATCAACTTTTGGAGATGCCCACATTTACAACAACCACATGGAACAGGTTTGAACTTCAATTGAGTAGAGAACTAAGCTCTTTGCCAAAATGCAAATCAACCCTAAAGTAAAAGATATTTTTGATTTCAATTGAAGATTTTTAGCATTAGTTGACTATAACCCGCATCCTCAAATATAAAAAGTGAAAGTTGCTATTTAGCAACACTTTAATTGTAATAATTATTGTTATAACCTTTTAGTAACACTTTCCTGTTTTCTCATAGAGATATTTTTTGTTTATTTCACTTAGAAATTAATGCCTAGATAAGATGTCTTAAAACAAATCGAGATTAGTCTGTACAAAATTTAGTGAAATTATATAAAACAAAAAGGCGTGCTACTTCAAGTAACCGCCGCCTTTTTCACTGATATTCAATGTCTATTACATTCTAAAACGCGGTTTCAGAACCCAGCATAATCATTCCCCTTGATAACGATCAGCTTCAGTATCCATTGACTGAAGTTCCATCACTATTATTATAACTCAAAAGAATTTTTCTTTAGGAAGGTACATAAGTTCCTTGAAGTTCGTTTTTTTTAATTTTTTCATGCACTTAGCTTTTGGCTCCCAGGTTTATTAAGTCCTCCGACTAGGCTACTTTTTGTTTGCTTCTTCTGCAGGAACCGTAAAAGTCATCTTACAAACAGGCTTTGTTTAAATTTGTTTGCAATTGCCCATGATAATTAATTTTAAAATTCAACTGCAAAACTTAGTACAGATACAAACCCTCATTTCAACACGTAAAGAGATTTTATGAAAATTTGATAAAAAAACGAACCCTTTTTATAGTCCACTAAAGAATTAAACCCTAGGAAATAATGATTTTTACGAATAGCTATCTACTTGTTTTTAAGATTTTTACAATAGAATCGATTTTCACTTTCGGTATTTGTAAAGTGGAAACTTAAACGGCACTCCTTGAACCTCTTTGTGCACAATAAACATATTAGCCAAAAGATGGTTGAAAAATTGCATCTCTGCTTTAATATTAAAGATAGTACTGATGCGATTTCTCTTTCCTTTAACTTTTCATCATAAAAGACCTAAATGCCCTGAAAATTCACTTTTGCCTTTTCCGATAATTTCGGATTTTGCTCCGATTTGATTTTATCCAATCCCGATTTTTGTAAAATAATCGCAATGAAATTAACTTTCCAAAGTAAGGAAGACAAATGGCGCAGGCCTCAAATTTTAGCAAACCTTATAGTGGTTCTTTTATCTAAATCACCATGGCAGCATTAAAACCTAATGTTTGAATAAATAGAAGCCTCTTCTTTAAAACACGTTCAAGAGAAAGCATAAAGTCCATTGCATATCCAGCTAACAACCATTTATACCGCTCCGCTCCTACACATGTACCGGTGAGGTTATCAAAATCAAAATCGCACCTACCACACAAAATTGAGTGGCATCGCTGCAATAATTAATATATCTGGAAACGTATTCTTCAATTGAGCTTTAAAATTTTTTTCTAATCCAATAGAAAAACCATCTAAACCACTGCCACAAGAACTTAAGCTAGCACAATCAATTTGCTTCCTTCTCCAATAATTTCGTTGAATACGCCTCTCTAATTAGAAGTCATTTTTAAAGTAATGAATATCGAAAGTCCTCTATTTTCAAAACCCAATTAAGAGAAGATAATCATTTTCAATAAGAAGTACTTTTTGGCTTGGGATGCAAGAACCTTCTAATAAATACATTTAGCCTGTAGAAAAATTATTGACCAATTGCTACATTCCACGTTGCAATTGAAAAAGCTCCTCCACTGTTTGACGTGTTGTCGGAAATAACTTTTATAAGCTTTTAAATACGCCATACACTGCCAGTGATTACAAAAAGGTAGATCGTGCTCTGCCTCCATCTAATATAAAGATTCATACAGTAAACCGAAACTGCTGTATTAACATAAAATATCCTTTCTTAAACGGGAAATTCCTTTCTAAATTTTTCCATAGCTTATTGAGTAAGAACACATTATCCCTTATCTTTTGGCTCAAAGATACAGGAAGAGCCATGTTTTTCCAAACAAAAAAATTCAAATTAGATGTAGAGCAATAGCATGACTTTTTTAGAAAATGCTCAAGAAAAGAATTCAACAAAAAAAAAAAACGACATTTATACGCATTTCGTGGTTTTTGGTTGGTAGCGTTTTCTTAGTGCTTTATTATAAATATCTTTAAATTGCGGTGTCAAGCATATAATTGGTTTCATTAGGGCTTTACTTTTGGGGCATTTTTTTTGATTCTTCATATTTTCAATGTTTTTATTACGCAATAATATTTATGGGGAAAGATTGGGAACAGTTTTTACAATACGTGAGAGATTAGTACTAAAAAACAAAAAATCGAAATTTCAAGAAAATGTGGAACACGAAATTGATTCTGCCACTATTATAGAATCGGAACCACTAAAAAAAAAATTGACTTTGAATACCACTTAATCATGATGCTGCTGCGGCAAGAAAATAATGCTCTTGGAAAAGAACAATGACCTTTTATGGCACTTACCTAGAATGACTTTTAAACGTTTCTAACACCAACTAGGACTACTAGGCCATCACAAAATAAAATAGATGGGAAGAAAAACTATGAAAGTTTCCAAACCCTACCCAATAGATACTCACTATAATAATAATTACCACGAGACAAAGAATTTACTCTCCCCCGGGTTGCTCTTTTAATAGATATGGATATATCTAGACCCAGTTCACAATCCGAATTCATTAGATGATAGCCCTTGCACTATGAAAATGAAATTGCATTCAATAATTGGGTGGATAGGAGAATTTATAAACTAAGGCTGGAAAAACAATCAGACAAAATAGAATTATCTAGAGTTACACCGCAACTTTTGACATTGCCCGACACACTTTTCTTTCTGAAATTGATAGACGATTGCTGGATGATACGATAACAAAGAATTTCACCCAAACCAGATGAACGGCACACACATTTCCTTCAATTCAATTATATCAACCCTAACGAAGGAAATATTCTCTTAAAAATCTTTAAAAAGAGACCGTTAAGTTACTTGACTCACTAGGCAATATATTTAGACAATACTTTTTCGTTTTTTATACTTGAACAAAATGATGTGATCCAATTCAGAGCATTAGGACATAAAATCTGATTTTTCTAATACTAATTTGGTTTGTCGAGCGTACCGCTTGGCCAGAATCAATTATGGTAACTTTTCGTGGGTGAGCAATTTTTTTAAAATCGGAAATCAGATAAAGGTAAATGTTGTGGCACCCAATGGACAGATTATAATCCATTCCCCTTTCAAAGCATAGGTTGATGATTATAGCCTGCTAAAAAGCGCGCATACAATTCATCACTTTGGCAATTTCCATTGTTCAATTCAATTCAACACCAGTACCTTCGTTGTCTAAAACGGATAATACCTGCTTGCATGATTTTTTGGAAAGTACTTGAACAAGCCACTTGATAAGGTTCTTTGTAGCAAGTACTCCATATTTATTTTTGATTTCGAGTTTATTGCAGCGTGGTTTTATAGCCGCTTTCAATGCCCTGATAAATGGTAGATTTTTATAATTCTCACGTAGATATTCAAATAGCCATTAGTTGTTGCTGTGTATTACAGGCCACCACAAGTTAGCTTACATTTAAAGCCAATAAGATATATATGTAATTCTTAGATACTTAAACTTCTTAAAATACGTTCTTTGGATTTTTCACCGTAGGGCCGCATTCCTACTGGGTCAGCCAAATTAAATACAATCTATAAGGCAACAATTTCTTTGTGTTTCACACCCCAAATAATGTTCTCCAATACCTATCAATAAATAGCCTATCGCCTGTTTATCGCATATTACTCAATACCACTGTTTATAGGTGTACCGGTTTAGCACCACTTTGGGAAAGAAATTCCTGAAAAGAACTGCTATGGTAGGAGCATATATCTGGTATCTCAAGTACGGTTATACCGTCGACCCAGGCTTTATTCCCATACCTATAAAAATAAATAATTGGAAAGTATGGAGTATCGCATGAAATTTGGGTGAACCGTGTTGTTGAACCAGTTTTTTGAATATGAAATGAAGCCCGGTTTTAAACCAGCCAAAATATCCACCAGATCGATTTTTGATAAATCCATTTCTGTAAAAAATAAAGGATACCGAGGGTTGTATTGATTGTTCCACATCTGATTTTGCCGTATAACAACTCTGTCAATGGCAACTAACCCAAGAAATTCTGAGCTATTTCTGTTTGAACCATCTAACCAAATTAAGATCAAGAATTCTTTATATTTCATGGTCAAAAAACAATTGATATTAGAGTAGTTTTTCACACACATATTCCCCTGTCCATAAGTGTATTTCAAAACCCAGAAAGCCTTTTAGAGTTAAGCTTGCATTATCAATATAACCTGCGGTATTTTTTTTTATCTTTTTAATAGAAGGAACTTCATAGCCCCGTGATCTGCCGTTAAAAACAAGTATAATTCACTTCCCACATTTTATCCAAGGGCCTTAAACAATCTCGCCAAATCTTCATCTAATCTAATAATATGTATCCTGAACTTCTTTAGAGTTAACCCATACATGTGACCTACATAATGGTACTTGAAAAACTTACCGCTAAAAAGTCGTTTATTTTTCATACTTTACCCAAGTTCTTCTTGTTGCAATGCTTTCTTCCACAATCAGTAGTTAAAGAATTTCCAAAAGGCGTTGATTTTTATAAATATCAAAAATTTTCAGTTTTTATTTAAAAAGTGCGGTTGTACTATGAGGAAAAGTAGGTGACGTTTGTTCGCCCTTTCATCAATAACCTTCATAGTGTTATTATGCGTACCGACTTTCAATTGTTATCTTTAATATCCTTTATGGTATTCATGCTTTTTTTATAAGACTGGGCTTACAGACGAATTAAAATCTACCACCCAGTTTTGTAGTTGCTCCTGTATAATGAACTTGTACATCCATTTCACCTCAATTTGCTCCGTGAAACCAAATACGCAGCATTGGCGGTATGCCACCAGGCAAACAGCACTCTATCTTCAAGCTCTGGGATAATTGTTTTTAAAGCCTCGCATTTGATTATTCAATCTTAAATTCATCTGTAATTGTGGTAACCTGTTCATTCTATTGAGAGACTTTGCCCTGCATTAGACAGTTGTTACCCACAGGATGAATGATGATCATCTGACCGCGGCAAATACAATCATCAAGAATCTAATTCCTTTATCATACCATTATTACCAATAAAATTCCATGCACGAGAAGGGGTCGCTCCGTATACACAGACGTAATGGCCAAGGGCCAGTACTTGTAGGTGCGTAATTGAAATGATTGTTTCTTACAGTTGGAAAACCTTTCCTCGACCATCTTTAAAACCATCTTTAACCAAAATGGTCATAAAAACCGTGTCAAATAATCATACGCAATTTGATCTAAGCCCACTATATCCCTACAACTAATTTTTGCTTAAGCTTTAACAGCTCATCAACATTAATATCTTTTTTCCCCTAGTTTTAGAGCTTGAATAAAGGGTCCGCAGTAAAAAAGAGTGTACCGCAAAACCAATGTAACAATAAAATAAAAATCCTCATTTTTCATACTTTAACCCGTTTGGAAGTGTAAAAGTAAATAATTTACACTTTAAAGATTAACGGAGGTTAAATCCAGTCCTTTATTGTTATTTTTACGGTAAAATTTATTTTTAATCAATGAACTATTTAAGCATCTGAGGAAGCTATGCAATTAATGATCCGGCGAGGTTTTTAAAAACCGACCAAATGGAGAATAATGAAATCCTTATTTTATAAAAGAATAGACGAATTGATTTCAGCTCTTCTGGGGTATTATCATTTTTATTTCTTTCTTTATCGTGCTGTTGTTGCTATAGATCAAACCTGCGCTTAACTTAAGCGAAAACCCTTTAATACCGGGCGTAATCTTATTGGTTTTGCTACTAGGCAATCTGTTTATACTAGAGTTTGGCACTACCTTTGTCTCTATTAATTATGGCAGGAAAAGTAGTTCTTATATAACATCTAGTATTGGTACGATGCGAGTAACAGGAGCAAATAGATGCGCTAGAGGTAATGGGTGGTCAATTCATTAAATTACTTAGGTCTTCCCTAAGATTATAGCTATGGCTTTTTTATCCTTTTGCAAAAATTGCAATTTCCTATGTATGTTGGATCTTTTGTGGATGGATGGCCGGTGTGTTTTGGGGGATCTTAAAAAAGCGGCAGATTTTATTACGCGACTACAAACAGATTTCGGCTTTTCATATCGCTATGCTTTTTGTTAAGAACATTAATATTTTGCTTTTGTATTGTACAGATACCTTCTTTTCATGGTTTTTTAATATGAAAGGTGGCGGCTTTAAAGAAAGTTGCAGAAGCTAGTAGCAACCTCGGTTCGTTTGGACAAGTGTTGTTATCATCATATTGAATTTTATTTTTAACCAACTCTTTACTAGGATAATGATAGATGTTCAAGCAATACACAATCATTTGGTGATGCTACATATTCCTAAAAAAGGTATATCTACCAACTTTTGAACAAGGAAAAACCAATTTTAATAATTGGCCAAAGTGGTTCGGGGAAAAATGTATTTCTTAAATGCTTTTAGGCCTATTTTTTCGGCCCCGAACAAGGGAAACATTTGTGTAACGACGAAAGAAATACGCTGACTTTCTGATGATCAAAAACGAAGATTTGAGACAAGAAAATAGGGTATGGTTTTTCAGGTTAGCGCCCTTTTTGAATAGTATGTGACGGTTGGAAGGCAATGTAATGTTTCCATTAGAAATGTTCACAAAGCATTATCTACATCAGAAATGAAGATCGCGGGTCGATTGCAGTGGCTTAAAGGTAAATCTTATTGATGCCCTCACAAATATTCCTTTCTGAGATTTCCGTGTAATGCAAGAAAAGATTGCTATTGCGCGTGCCATTGTAATGATCCTAAATATCTTTTTTGCGATGAGACCAAATTCAGGTCTCGATCCAAAAACCGCTATTCTTAATAGATGACCTTTATTAAGGAATTACCGAAGAAGTTAACATTAACTAGCGGTTATCATACGCAATGATATGACTCCGTAATGCAAATGAGGAAAGAAAAAATTATTTTCTAAAAAAGATGGACTTCCTAGAAAGGGGAAGGACAAAAAATTGAAATTTCAAAAACCGGTAAGCGAAGCGGTAACCAAATTTTGTTATACTCATCTGTACCTTTTTAAGAAAGTGTCGACAGATGTATATTTCAAGAACAAAATTAATCTTTGGGGGCATTTCCTTTGTTTGAATATCTTTTATTGTAAGCGCTCATATCGCACCATTCCTGTAGTTTATGTCATGTCTTTTAGAGTCTCAGCTCGTATTAAGCTTCTGTCTTTTTTCCAAATCACTTTCAAATAATGGAATACTATCAGTTTTTTAGTAAATCGGTAGAGATAAATATGCATACCTAGTCGTTCTATATTCTCGTAATTCGTTTTAGCTTTCAAGGCTATTTCTTAAATGGAATGATTTTGAAGAACTCTGATTTAAAACGAGTTAGTTCACTCTCTAAAAACTTGAATCTTTTCATCCTTCTCCGTTAGAATAGTTTTTTTGTGATTCATTAAGTTCATTCTACAGTACTTTAGCTCATATCGCTCTCATCGCTTTCTTGAACCCTGAACAACCTTGATATATTTCGATTTTTTAATTGTTTTATTTATTTATGCATATTCGATTTTCACCCATTGATTTTGCAGATACTTTCAGGATGAGGTCTTTTGCCTCTTATCATATTCTTTATTTTTATCTTATATGACATACGGAATTGGCATTCTTTTTGTGTTTTGGGCCATCTTATTTAAATCTCATAATTCAGGAGGGATCGTATATTGGAAGAATTTACCCTTCAGCTTCCGAAATAATTGGTAGATGAGGGATGCGTCACTCTCTCCAGGCTATAGCATAATTCATTCTGGCGTCCTCTTGTAACACTCACGTAGATTTTTTGAAATCACGTTATCAGTCTTCGTATAGTGTAGATAGCCGAGCAGGTAATCATAGCCACTCACGCATATTGGGAGACAAGACAGCAGACATAATGTCTACCTATATACACGAAATGACGGTGCCTTCTCATTGTGAGAATTGAGCGTATAAGCTAACCATTTGTGAAAAGATATAATTTCTCAGTTATAGGAAATGTCATCATAGAGCAATAAATGATTGTAATTAAATGCTCGTAAATAGATATAAAGGCTCCGGTAGCATAAGCCAATTTAGACCTATCCGCCAAAAAGTGGCCAAAACCTCGGTATGCATCAAAGGTGGCCAGTGTAGAGGCGGTTAGCAATCGCAACACCAAAAAAAGTATCACAGCTAGCGAAGCTGTCGGATAGTAACCACTTTTTGCGCGAGCAATACAGGTGCCAATCCCCCAAAAAATGCATTAGAACATGACTTACTATATCTGGTTCCGTAGGTAGTTCTGCCCCAAAAGACTCAGAAGATTCATCACGTAAAGGAAAAAAAATTAAAAAAAAGATAGGCTGTATACTCTAGAATTACCATAAACCGTAATTCTTTAAAGAACCTTTTTTTTAAGGTATCTATGTCATTAATTGCAACAGACATAACCTATACCGTAAATAGGCCCCATTAAAGGGGATGAAAGCGACATCCGCTCCAAATTACGACCGCTGTTGAAATTTGCGTTAAGACCCTATAGAAGCAATAAAAATAGAACAAATTAAATGTCCAAACGAATGTGTGACCCTTTTTGTAAACGGTATGTCGGGCTTATAATCGCTTCTTGTCGTTGCCTGTTGGTCTGTATCGTACGAAAATATCCAACAACCTCGAAGATGGAAAATGACTTTTTACTAGCAAACACTGCACCTGAAAAGGCCTTTGCGAAGTCTTTTTTTTTTTTTTACTTCCTCACTACGCCATTTCCCTCATTAACTATGACAAGGTTAGGCTTTTATACTGATTCTTGATTATTCTCCATAACTGATACGCGGAATATCTTCACAAGCAAGC
>Ga0163217_1070144_pt1 | contig 17475 bp, 21 predicted proteins | sample SynspAceP_FD_185933 | JGI IMG/M metagenome (GOLD analysis project Ga0163217, IMG submission 185933) | Saline lake microbial communities from Ace Lake in Antarctica - Synechococcus sp. Ace-P (PacBio error correction) | ecosystem: Environmental > Aquatic > Non-marine Saline and Alkaline > Saline ...
TGCGCACGCGGAATTTTTCGATCCGGCCCGCTGATTCAGTTTTTGGGATTTACTGTTGAGCGCTGGTCCGGAACCGGATCGCCGCGGTCCGGATTGGTGGAAACGATCTCTGGGTTCGATGGCGTTTGCGCCGAGTGCGTGGCATGAACGGCCTACGAGGGGCCGCTTGGCTGGTTTTTGTCGATGGCGGCGTGCGATTCCTTACCGCGGCTGGGTTCCGTGTCCCGCTCCGGGTCTTTGACATCATTGAAGACACGGAAACGTTGCGCCGGTGAGGTGGAACGCGATGTGCAAAATGGAGATTCGTCCTCAAAACCGCCATCCATCCGGCCAAGTTCCCGCGATCAATTGAAGGCGCGCTCGTCTGTATCGGGAGGAGGACCTCCGTGCAGCCAAAGCAATCCTTGATCGGGGATGCGAGTGCTCGTGTTCCAGATTGGGGGGTTCCATGTGCGGAGCCTGCAACCCATGCCGCTTGGGCACGCCGCACACTGGCGCGCAGCGGATCGGTTTTGCGGTGTCCTCGTATGGGCACGCTCGTTATCAGCGAGAAACCGTACGGGTTAAAAGTTTAAATTAGGATTAATTAGGAATGGGAAAAGCATTGCACAACAGAATGCAGAAAATTGTACTGTTTTTTCAAAAGCATAAAAAGGAATTAAAAAAAATGAAGTATTTCTATTATGAAAGGTCAGGCGATAATTGTCAAAAGACAAATCCGGGCTGTCCACGTTTTTCATAGGGGCCTGGGTTGGGATCCGGTGAAAAGCAGTGCGGCTCTGTCCGAAGCTGTTTTGGGCGGAGGCGCCTCGGTCCATTGATCTGGACGCAAGCGTACTCGTCTTTGACAGCGCGAAAACGAAATTGACAGAGTCTGTTTCACCAAACTCAATCATCAAACGGTGCTTAAATCACCCATGACGGCGACGAATCTGACGCGGTGACAGCGACGGCGATGACGAAAGTGGATTCGGGTCGATCTGTCCCGCCTGGAACGCAAAGGCTGCGCACCTTGTCTTCACCGTCAATCAGTTTTTCGCGGTCCAGACCTTCAAATGAAGTCCGATAACCCGCAGTCGCGCGGCTGGTAGACGACACCAACACCAAGCGTGAAATTTGCTCCTATACGCTGCGCGTAGCAAGGGCGCACACCCCGGCGGTTGTTATGAGCGTCTTTGGTCAAGAAGGTCAGCGAACGGCTGGAAGCATTGGACATGCCTCACGGCGTTCAAGCCCGGTCGTACCGTTGACGATCTGGTTGGCGTTCAAATCTGTCATTTAGCAGGAGCTTACTATGTTGAACTGGTTGATAGACAAAAGTAAACGAAGCCCGCACCGCCCTTGACGCGCGAAGGTGTCGAGTTCGCAATCGCACACTTATTATGGAGGCGTTGTGTCTCCCTTGTGCCTGTGGCGGCGGCGGATGGAAGTGTCCTCTGACGACAAACAAGAGGCGGGTACAATGCGGAACTCGGACGAACTCAAGCATTTTGAGATTGCCGACGTAATTGACCTAACTACGAGAAGGTGACCTCGCGAATTTGTTTCGATTCGGCGATCGGCAGGGCCGAGGCAACTCAAAGTGATTGGCCGCCTTCGTATAAGAAGAGCAAGGCAGGGTTTATGGTTCGTTCGTTGCCTGCGCGATTCGGTGCCGTCAGACGGACCATTATGAGTGATCGATAGAAACAGGCTGTCGTGCGCGAGATTGTGTGGAGCTTGGCCTAAAAGCCCGCCGATTTCGCTCTTTATACGCCATTCAACGAGGGCGCTTCATGCCTGCTCATTTTTTTGACAAAGGAATCAACATGGACGGATTAACCCTAATCAGCTTCGCGGTCATTGGCGCTGGGGTGCTTTGTTTTTCGGGGTATGGCTCTTGTTAAGGTGGCGAATCTCACGATCAGTTCAGTCGGTTTTCGTATATAGCTGAATAGTCTGGCTTCTCGAAGATGTTTCAATTCGCGGCGACCATATGTTGCTTTTGGTACATCGGCGCCGAGACATGTTCACATCGTGAACAGCAAATCAGCCGGCTTTGCAGGCATATCGAAGTTGGGCAACGTGATCTGGGTCCAACCATCGCTAACCGTGTGAGGTAATATGGTATTCGGCAATGATGCCCCAAATCGTGTTTTGAACATTGATTGCCGTAAAAATGCTCATGGTCGATCACTCACGGTGATATTTTCGCCACCGCCGCTAGCAGCGCGGTCTGGGCCAGGATTCTTCGCTCGCGGCGGTCTGACAATGGTTTTTGCCATTGTTCCTTACGTAACCTACAGTAAAGCCAGTAAAGTATGAAGAGGTCGATGAAGACGAGACGAGGGCGAAGACGCGAGCCCCGGGAATCCCTTTTGTTAATGGTCACGATCCGCGCATTTGCAGACGCTCTGTGATCGGGTCGGACAGTGCTGGTTAATGGCGCGGTGCCGCGGGTTTGCGCTTGGCGTCCGACAGCGGTAAATCGGGATGACCCGTGATTGCATTCGGCAACCTGCCTTGCCCTGAGCTAACAGCCTGTGTAGCGGCGGCTCGTAAGGGGCAGTCGGAACATGATCATTGGCGGAATTGTTGGATGAATATTTTCAACATCCTGTCGGTGAATGGCGAATACAGCAGTAGTGAAGCCACTGGTGATCCGATCGCGTTCGGCGACGTCTCTTGACCTGCTGATCAGTTCTTGCCGTTAACGTTTGTGTTCCGCGAGCTGTTTCCTGATGTTTGTCGGTCGAATTGGCCTGCATTGCTAGGTGGGATATGCCGGTCTTCTATCTTCTGTTTACTTTCGCTCAGTGACAGCGGAGTGGCTGACGCATTCGGTTGGGGTCTCAGTGCGCTTGATGTACAACTGTTTATAACGATGCTACAACAGGTATTGGTTAGCACCTGTAATCCTATACCGTCTGATTACGGGCGGGTTTACACTTTACATTTCTACAAACGGAACGACATGGCAATTTCTCTTAGTAAATGGTGGCAACGTTTCGCTTTCTAGAGGCCTTCCGGGTCTCACTTCCATCCTGAGTTGGTGCTTGCTGGGACCCGCGCGTTTACTGCATGGCAGAATTTGACCTGGACCGCGGTGCCAGTGTTTTACGCGGTGAAAACGGCAAGGTGCGTTCCGACGAGGATTTCATTTCTACAGAAATCTGGTGGGCTTTGGCGCGCTGTTGAGCAATCTCGCGACAACCGCAGCGGTGAAGGTGAAGGTGACGACGAGCAAGTCAGATTCGATCTGTCAAAAATCCCGGCGAGATGCTAAAAAAGCTGGTATTTCGTCCGTGACGATTCACGAGCCGAAGAAGTCAGAACTATTTGGCCAGGTTAGCAATGGCGTTTTATTAGACGCATTCTCAATCAGAACGGCAGGCGCTGAACTTGCGAAGTAGCGACTCTTCGAAAGACTATCAGCCGAGAACCGCTATGATCTATTGGGTGAGATTATGGCATAATCGAAGAGTGGAAAATGAAAGCAATTGGCGCGGCGAAGCTTGCGGGCGGCATAGGCCATTGGCCACGGCCGACGGCGTGAACAATCCGCTAGTTCCGGGGGCGGGGTCGCCATTTTTGGGTGGCCCCGCACCGTGTTTATTAAGGAGTTCTGATGACTGCTTGGGCCCTGGCGCCAAAAAAACGCGGGCGGGGGCCCCTCAACCCCCCCTCTTACTACGAATGACCTACACGTTCTGAGTCCGCCCTGGCCATAACCCGTGGTGCGGATATCGAATGTGTCCGCTTTATCTGGTCACTGCGTCAGGCTAAAGTTCGGCTCAGAATGGGGATATGTGGTTTCTACGGCAGCCATCGGTTGCCGGGGGCGCTGTGGTCGTTTACTGGTCTCTGAAAACGCGGAGTCCCGTTTTAAACTGTGGGGCTTGGCAAAGTTCAGCCGGGTAAAAGGTGGGTGTTCACGGCCACGATTCACGAGAAATCGAGCCTTTTTACCCGAGTCCCTGAGAATTACACACTGATGCGAGGCGGAGTACGGGGTGCCAATTCCTCTGCGCGGTATGACAAGAGACGGCGCTTATTTCTGAGCCGAAGGCTTTAACCTAGCGCAATGGAGCCGAATTTACCGGTTGTTTGGGCCAGGGGTTCAAACGGTGGACTCTCCGCGTTGGCGAAACAAGAACCTTGGGGCGTTGAGATTGCTGAACACGGGAGCGCCGCCTGCTATCTACCCCGCCGCCGTGCGCCTGCCATTCCCGACACAACGCGCCTCTCTCCAACCCCGGCGCCTATCTTACCCCATCTCCCACTCGACTCCGCTCTGGTTTCCCCCGCCATCACCAGTCCGCTCGGACTCCCGTTCCCGCCGCAACTAAAGTTACGGTCAACCTTTCGAAGTGAGTCCTGACCAAGCTAGAACACAAGGTTTCTTTGACGAAAGAGGGCGGTCCCGCTTTCGCGAAAATGCAGATCAACCCTGAACTAGGAATCAAAGCCCAGACCAGAAAAGAACCGGCTTTTTTCTCCAGAGGCTCAGTCGCGAATCGACCTTGAACACTGGGCGACGTTCGTAGAGACCGAGAGCGGGAAGAAACATTGTCATTCAGTATTAGCGCTGGCAACGGCTTTGGTGACTTCCCGCAAGGCTCCTTTGTGCATTGACTCGAGGGATGATCGTACTGGCTCATCTCAGACGGAAGTGGCTTGAGTATCGGGGACCGTTGGGTCAGATATCAAGGGCGCGTTCTTGTTTACCGCATTTATTTAACGAAGGCGTCGATTGGGAAGGAAACGGACGGCAATTGTTCGATGTGTTATGGCTTCCGTGGGTGCGTGCGTTGGCAGCGCGGAAGTCGAAATCCGGATGAACGAGAATATCGAACAAGACGGTCAGCAATGTTGCTGTGGTTGGCATAGACAATGCAACACACCGGTCAAAGTGCGCGTCTCCCGGCAGGGTTCCCTTCCTTCAGTGGCCAATAAGGCTTTGGACAAACAATTACGACTGGGGATTCCGCTGGACCTGTCCGGCCGTAAATAATCGGCCTCTCTCAATGTTTTCAGACGGGCGGGCGGTAAATGTTTTGAGAACGCGCTGGACGCCTAAGACCGCCGAACAGCTCGCGCCGCGCCGCTCTGTATTTCGGTGAACACGGGCCGGAAGATTTCGACTTGGTTTCCGTCGTGGCATCCAAGCACAAGGGCGGGTAGGTTGAGCGTCTGTTAGCCCCAGTCATTCCAATTCGCCCCGAGGTCGCTGGTATATTACTCCATCAGCCTTTGCGTTCCGCCAGTGTCTCGTATTGTCTGTAGTTTAAAATGCCTGTCAGTCTGAATGTCTGCGCCACATATTGAGCGAGTTCTTCAGCTGCGTTAAGAGGTCAATGAGGAGTCGTTGCCGAGTTCCCCGCTTTAACCCGCGTCACGTTCCGAGATAAGGCGCCCTCTGGCAATGCAGAAATCACGCATTCTTTTCTTCTAGTCCTCTAGGAATGGCATCAGCTCATCGCTCGGGCGCGCAGGGCGCCTAGTAATTGCCACGAGACGCTACATCCGTGAATGTCCAGCGTTGATAGGACTGGAAAGATGTGGGCCATGGCGACATGCCTCGTCTCGAATTATTCTCGAAAATCCGCCCGTAATATGCCAGACCGCGTGCTTTACCGCACAGCGGGCCCGGTTGATCTGGGAAGAGCATTTCGCCTTCCCCAGCGCAAGTACGTCCGTATTCCTTCTGCTCCCTCAACGCTGAACGGAGTGACCGAACGCCAGCCGTCTCTTCGGGAAGGAATGGTCGGCCTAATCCTCGGAACCTTCCATCGTGTTTCGAGTCCTGGGCGGGTCAGTAGCCGGATCCCGCGCCGCGGTGAAACCAGTCCCGAACCCGGCCAGCTCTCACGGTCGACCGATAGAAGGTAGGAATCACGTCTAGGGCCTCTAATCATGTAAGCGCTACCTGCAATAGAACAGTCGTCATAGGCGTCCGGGCTCATAAGCCGGGTTTCGGCGGGAGCATCAGGCAATAGTCTTTGTCGCCGCAACAGGGCGATCGGGGTGTCCCGCGGCCGGCCTCATTGGTCGCGAATAAACGTGAGCTGGCCGTGGCGCGGACGCATCAGGTACGATCAGGTTCCAGTCACCAGGATGATTGTGATTAAAGAAGGATTCGCAAGAGGGGTTCTATTCTGCTTGATGAGTTCGTCCCGTATTGATACAGGACTCCCCGCCCATTTCTGGCGAGCATTATATCTAGGGGTGTGGCCGAGTAAATTGCAGAATTTGGCTTCATTTTCGCCTCGGCACTCAGTCGGGTCACGTTCTGGGGTGGTTCCGCGCTTGGTTTGCGATGCGGCGCTAGCGTCCTGGTCACCAGGGAGGAAATGTGATGACCCGTGATTTCCACATCGTGCCGCAGAACGCTGAATAATCTGATCGAACTAGCTCTGGCGGTGGCGTGCACAGCGCCGCCGCTCTGGCGAGGTGCCGTGCTTGGTGGGGCCGTAGTGGGTGATTGACGGCCAGGAGTGGCGCGGGTTTTTAACAAGCCATCAGCCAAGCTTGCCGACCCGACCGCTCCACGCCGAAATCTGCGCCTTGGCAGCCGCACTTACTGAAACAATTACCGGTTTAGAGCGGCGCACGCTTTGACGATTACACTGAGCCTTTGCACTATGTGCGTGGCGCGATTGTCCCAGCCGCATCAAACATAGCCAAGTGGTGTACGGCGCCAACCCGAACCCAAAGCGGCGCCGGTGGGCATCGCGCCCGGCGAACGCTTGACGAGCCTCAACCTTAACTGGCGTGTTGAACCCGTGGTTCGGATTTATGGCAGAGCACTTGCAGTCCCGTTTATCAGTGACTTTTAGCCACGCGCGTGAACTCAGGCGCCAATAGCCAAAACGGAGTAAATTGGACATGAACAGTTCTACGTTACCCAAAGGTCGCGGTGCCGGCTACAATTGGCAGCCACGGTTGTGCGCCAGCTGGGCTGCTGGCCCGGCCACGACATTGTGGTGTTGCGACAATCTTTCCCACCGGCTATCGCTGGGCCGTTACATCTCACGCGTGGGACTGGGCTCCGGCGACACTGAGTGGGTCGTGGCGATACCTGGCATGACGCAGGGCCATTGCGCCGTGGATCCGTGTCCAGCATCAGTTTGAAGCGTTACTCGCCTTTGCGGCCATAATTGTGGTGCAGGAAGTCGGTCGCAATCACTTATTGAAAGTACTTACGCCAATAACTCACGCAACACCTGAATTGTAATTGAGGGGTTGAAACGCAGATAAGCGCTTATGATTTGGTGTGTTTCGTTCACCGCTGCGCCGTTTAAGCGGTACACCAGAGCAGGAACCGTGCGTCACCGAATGACCTGCCGGTTAGTACCGTCATCAATCCGTACGGCGCTACTAAAGATATGGTAGAGGCCGAGCGGATGATTATTATGGATCTGGCGCGGGGCATCGGCACGAACTAAACGTGATTTTGCGTAGTAAACTTCAACGGTTGCCGGTGCCGAATCCCCGAGGGCCCTTCTGGCCAGCCAGCCGGAAGCGACCCGCCCTGATTAAAGTACGCCTGCGAAATGCGCGATACGGCCATGCGCGTAAGGCATGGAGTGTATTCGGCAACCGACTACGACACGCCGCGAATGCACGTGCGTGCCGCGAATTATATTCATGTGGAAGACCTGGCCAAGGCCCACGTCAATGGCGCTGGATTACAATGGCCGTGGTGGTCAGTCCACAAGGTGTGACTGCGGCTTACGGACGCGGAATTCACGTTGATCGAAGTCATCACGCGGTGGTCAAACGCCCTCTCCGGAGTAGAACTTTTCCCGGTTCAGTCGCAGTGGTCCGCCGTGGCGTGGCGACATCCCCGTCGCGGCGCTGATGGCGGAATAACCAGTTGATCAAAACACACCCTTGGTTTTGGTCAGCGAGTATCACGATAATCTGGATACCAATCTATAGTGGACCCGCGCTGGCGTGGGAAGGCTCTGGCGAAAACGCGCAAGCGCGAGCAATAGAACGGGTTTGGTAAAAATCAACAGTACACCTATAATTTGCTGAGAAAGGGTACGGAACGATTTATGAATATACGATTTTTGGCCACCGTTACGTCAGGGTTGGTAACGGGCGTCAGCCTGGCGAATAGTAGGCCATACACGTTGCTGTGCATGGATGTGGAATCAGGCCAAGAATCCGCAAAGCTGGAAAACGGGCAGATTCCCATCTACGAGCCTGGCTGGAACATTGTGCGGCACCGGTCGAAGGCCGGGCGCTTTGGTGCTTTTAACGACCAGACGCTTGAAAAGCAGTAAGACAGGCAGAGCTTTGCAAGTTATTGCGTGGGTACACGCCCCAGACCGAAAGATGGCTTTCGGCGGCAGATTTGCAAATAATGTCACCGCGTCGCTCGCTCCAGTCGGGACCAGTACAATTTGGACTGAATTACACGAGTAAGTGGTTGATAAATCTACCGTACCGTCGGCACCGCGATAAGGTAAAGCGGCAGTGCGTGGGCAGCTGGAATAGCGCGGCCTGGAGTTGGAATTCTGATGTTTGTTGTCGAATCCCGGAATTCCTCAAAGAAGGCGCAGCATTAACGATTTCATGTGAAGCCGGACCGTATTATCATTGGCTGCGACGTGACGTGCCGCGGAACATGCTTAGCGGAAGTGTATACCCCGTTTAAACCGCAAATACACGCATCGCATGGTATATCATGGACATCCGCTCCGCCGAGCTAGACCAGTACGCCGCCAACCAGCGCATATGCTGGCGACCAAGATCAGCCTTATGACGAATTCCCAACCTGGCGAAAGCGCGTGGGCGCCGACATTTGAAGGGTGCGCACGCGGTAATTGTTCAAGACCACGTACTTGGTTACCCACTTTATTTACCCGGCTGCGTTACGGCGGTTCTTGCTCCCAAAGAACGTGCAGGCTTTAGCCCGCACCGCTGAAGCATGGTTTACGAGGCCAATGCTTCCTGAACGCAGTGGAAAATCCCGTCAAACTACGCCCAGAAGCACGTGCTGTTTGACAAATCAGCCACTATTTCCGTGGCGACCTGGAGGGCAAGGTGTGGCTGTGGGGCCTGGCGTTCAAGCCCAAAACCGGACGACATGCGCGAAGGCTTCGGCCCGGACCCATGATGGTAAGACCTGTGGAAAGCCGGCGCTACGTGGGCAGCGGTTTGACCCGGACCATGGAAACCCAGCGTATCTATGGCCGAGAGCACGCCTGACCCTGGTGCGCCACAAAGAGCAAGGCTATTAAAGGTGCCAGCGACGTGCTTGGCGACTCTGTACGCCGAATGGAAAGAAATTCCGACTCGCCAGATTTTAAGGGCCATTGCGAATAACATCAAACATCCCGTTGTTAATTTGGCGGCCGCAACCTCTACGAGCCGGAAATGTTTTGGACGACATGAGCCTGTTGTATTACGTCAGTATCGGCCGGGCGCAACCAGTTCCACAGCGAATAACAGGAAGCAACATGGCAAGCATCAACGGCTTTAATCTTCCAACGGAACGCCTGGCCGGCTGCACGTTAAGCTTAGGGCGTACGCCGTTTGTGGTGAGCTTGTTGAATGAAACGATAGGCACGCTGGCCATGGGTGATTCTGTTGCCAATGCGGGCCGGCTTGGCGAGATCTACCCAGCTTGATGAAGCGATCACAGCCGCTTTGTTGTGGGGTCGTCCTGGAACTCAAGCCGCGGCATGATGGTGTTGTTGCCGGCGACAAAATGAAATGTAGGCGGCGCTGGGAATATGGTGCCGCAGCTCCATCTGCATCATATCGTTCGCTTCGAGGGCCGATCCGAGCCCCTGGCCGCGGCCAGTGTGGGGTAAGCAAAGCGCAGTGGCCTTACGATGACGCGGGCTGCCCGGTACCGAACAGCCTGGTCCAGTGCAGCCAAGCTGCAAAGCTAACGTTTGTACAGGGCTAAAAGTGTTCAGAGCTAAAATGTAACAGAGCTAAAGTTTGTACGGAGTTGTAGGACATAGGTTGGCAGAAGCTGTTCAAGAGGGCCGCTTTAGCCTCTGGCGCCATCACTCTTGGGCGCCTAACATACCATTCTCAGCTCAACCTATCAGTTTAACTTTCAGCTGTTCCTGAATCTCTGTACTGGCATAATCCCCAGCGCTTCCGCTCCCTGGCTGAAACCAGCGCCCACCATAGCACCGGCCACCAATTTTGGCTCTGCAGACGGCGGCCTTCGCGCGGCAAGCGGCGCAAGTCCACCGCCTATTCCGTTGGCCACCTTGATCAATCCTGCTTTAATCGCCGTTCGCGAAAATGCTCCGACAGCCCGGTGCGTTCCCGTAGACAAGCGGAACAGAAATTGGCGTTGACCCTGCAAAAATATTCCAAAGGTATCAATAGATGTCGCGATAGCGCTGCCATCATCGCCGTTGCGAACGATGCGCCGGACGGGCCTGGCGCATCAGCTGGCGCAATGCCACGCCCGCCTTCGTCCACCAGAGTCAGCCAGTTCGTCCAGATCTGTGAAATGGCGAGTAGAAACGACGTAGGTGCAAGCGCCGGCTTGGCGCGTCACTTCACGCAGGCTAAGACTGCCAAACTCCTGTGTGACGGTGCTGCGAGCTATATACTGGGAGCCAAGGCGCATCCATAAGGGCCGCGGCGGTAACGGGCTTTTTCTGCTCAGCGGCGGGACAACGAAAAAGTAGTGTACTAGACCAAGGAGTGAAGGAGTGTCGAAGCTGACATAAACGTAGGCGTAGGCTACACGAGCTGCGTCACTGTAACATGTAAGTCGACAATAACGTTGCCTTCCAAACGGGCCTGAATTTTTCACACACCATTCTGTTTAATAATGTCTACTTTGCAGTATCGTACAGCGCCTCATTTTGCGGTGCCAAAACCAACTTGACAGCTCGCGGCGCACGCTGCTTGCCCGAGCTTTGCCGGGCCAGCGCCAAGCACAATTCTAAACAGCCCAATTTAAACATCAGACACCACATATAACGGGAACCGTATGGCGCAAGTTCATTATGCGGTGGAAGATCAACGAATCTCACAATCGATCAGGAAGTTTACCACTCTGCGGATGGTACATCGCGCGTGACCACGGTGGGGTTACTTCCGAATCTGCGCGTCGGACGGACTTCACAGGTTAGTGGTAGACCCAGACGGTTCCCGAAGCCTTTGCCCGGGCGGAAAAGTCCGCGCGAATCGCGGTGAAAAATTAACCGGCCGTGTGCGTCGTCGTCCGCTGGTACCGAAAACAGCAACATGCCACCGCCGTGAACTGTTTGGGCAAAGAAGTGTTATCTTAACCGCAGGCCGGCCACGGCCGCCGATTTCCGCTGGACGAATCACGGTATCTGTATCGTGGCGGAAGAGCGTCTTAACCGCCCTGCGGCCACTAAGCCTGTTTTATAGACCTGCGCCGTCCGGAAATGCTGAAATCGTCCTGCGCTTCGCCTCGGCGGTATTAGCCAAGCGTTACATCCGCAATTATTTTAGACAGCAACGGCTTATGGACACGTGGAACACCCCATCCTAGACGCGGGAGCGTCTCACGGAAGGGCCCGTGACTATGCTGGTGGCCCAGCCGCACACCACGAAGGCCATCCTCTTTTCGCGCTCGCCGCCAGTCGCCGAGCAGATCTGAGTATCAACACAGATCGTCTGAGTAGGTGTCCGGTAGACCGCGCTACTACCAGATCCGCCAAAATGCTTCCCGCGATGAAGACCAGTGGCTGGAGTGCGCCCAGACCGGGAAATATACACACAGATAGAAGCGTCGAAAGCGTTCGTTTGGTGAACGAAGAAGACCTGATGAATCTGAACGTAGGGCATGATTCGTGCCTGTTCAAAGACGTCATGCAAGTAGAGCTGCCAGACTTCCAGCGCATGCCGTATTCCGAACTATGAACCGCTATGGCGCGACAACCGGAATCTGCGTATCCCCTGGAAACTGCCAAAGCGTAGACCGCCTGGTTGCCAACCGTAGACTTCAAAGTGTTCGCTGGCCCCTGCCAACGATGACAAAGGCCGGTGTTGCTGCACTGCGCGTGCCCAACGGTGGCTCACTCAGGCCGGCAAGCAGATTGACGGATACACCAAGTACGTTGGCATTTACGGTGCCGCGGCCTGGCGTATATCAAAATCACGAGTTGGCCAAAGGCGCCTGAAGGGCTGCAATCGCCTATCGTTAAGGTTTCCTGGGCGCGGCACGTTGCGCCTGGTCCGATATTGAACCGGCGTTTGGCGGCCAGGACGGCGTATCGTGTCTTTGTGCCGATAAAACCCATGTGGTGAATGAAGCCCTGGGTGCGCTTGCGGATCAAAGTTCGGCCACGGATCTGAATCTGCTGACGTGTCAATGGGCGCCGATGTGGGGTGGTGGATTTTTCGCCAATGTTCGAAGAATTCCTATGGCGGCCTGACCGCTATTCCCACCCGTTCAACGCGCCCTCGGTTCGCTGGAAGAGCTGGCGGCCAACCCCGGCACCGCGCTGTCCGCGCTCTATGACATGGCTTTTGAACGGCCAGCCGAATAGCGGCGGTTCCATCCCGTATTCCACAATTCAAGCAGATGCAGCAGGAAGTGTTCCGCATTCTGGTATTACCCGCAAGAAGAGTCGCAGCGCCGCACTAATTTGGCTTTCCTGCTGGACGCACTGAAGTTTTGGTTTGCCCCCGCCCCACGTGGTTTGGCTTTGGCCCTGACCGCCCTGGTGATGCTGATGACGCGGTTCCGAGTTCCATTCGGCGATGTAATTGCGTTTCACGAAAACAGCCCCAGAGCGCCACAAGTCCTGATGACCCAGAGCGCCGCGGGTGCGGTCGGGACGCGAAAAACAGCTGCGTGAAGCTGCCACATTCGCCTGGCGTAAATCGGCTAAGGCGCTGTTTCGAGGGCAATATTGCGGACACTGACGTAATCAGTCGACACAGCAAACGTCGACGGTTAACGCCTGATCCGTGCCATAAATCCTCGGCGTTGACCGCCGGCTCCGGCATACCGGGGCTACGGTATTGTCCGGATGAGGGCAGGCACACTGAATAATCGACATGAGGCTGCATCCGTGTGGGTGAAAAAGCCATGGCGGAGCGGCTACAGAGTGATTTTTCAAAAGTCTGGTCACGCTGATTGCGAATTTTCGGCCCCGAGGAATTTTGCAAGAAAGGTTGTTTTATGGCTCGCACCCGGATTCTGCCCCTGAAACTGGGGCAGGCCCGCGGTGCGGCTATCGTACGCCGCAAGCCACTTAGCGGTCTGGGAAGTGCCACGATCACTCGGACACGACCCAGGGAAAACAGGCGGATGGGTGGGGTCAGGCGGCGCGAAAAAAGCTCAGGTGGCAGCATATGTGGCAGGTGCTTTTGAGCCCTCGCGCAAGCCTCAAGAGGAATGCTGCCCGAATGCGCTGACGGCCATAGCGCTTGCAGCTCTCACAGAATCAGGAGCTGTGCCGTAAGCCGGGCAAGGGCGGCAGAGCGGCCCCACAACAAGCGGTAGGCGCGGAATGCGGCAGCAATAAGCCGACACTAACGCGGCACCCGTGCCAGAGCTGATGTGATTGTCGTATCGCGGCATTTTGGCGGAAAAAAAACCGGCCCAGGGCGATTGTTGAAATGCCATCGGGCTGGGTTATGAGATTGAATAATCCCCCTTTCTACTTTCCTTAACTTGCCCGATCCGGGGCAGGAACTCACACTACACACTCACTTTGTTGTTCGCGAAGACCGCCAAAGCCTGTTCGGTTTTTCCTCAGGCTGGATCGCGCCTGTTTCGCCCTGCTGAGATAAAAGTGAAAGTAGGTGTGGTCCCCAGAATGGCGGTGGCAAATTCCTGTCCGGCGTGAGCGTCGACCAGTTTAATGTCGCAGCGTGCAAGGCACGAGATAACCAGCGCCCTGGTAAAACTGCCCGTGGTGGCAAAAAAACCGCCGAAACGCTCTGCTGATCGAGATGAACAGACAGGATAGGTTACAGCTGGAAAGGGCAGAATATTGAAACTGAACACGGCCCGATCCCGCTTCTGGGTAACGCTGCCCGGCTGACGGTTATGCCGGCGGCCGAAACGACCCGCGAAGAGCCGAAGCGGCCCTGATAGCACTGGGGTTTACAAGACCCTTCAGGAAGCCGCCAAGGCCATCAGCCCGTTATATTGCGAAGTGGGCATGACCAACGAAGCAAGCTGATTCGCATGGAGCGCTTAGCGTAACATGATACCAACGTATGAACTGGCTTTAATGTACAGGGCAACTGCGCCGAAACCTTGCGTCAGCGTAACGTGACAGCCTGCACAACCTTTTGTACAATTGCCACGCTTTCAAACAGTCCTGACAAAAGAGCGCTTACAACAATGATCGAATCTGAATCGCCTGAATTTCGCTAAAACGCCGACTACGAAAGACGTTCAGGACCGCGCTATCGCCCCACAATTGCTGCGGACTACGTAGGTCAGCCGTCGTACGCGAAGCAGATGGATATTTTTATCTCCTGCAAGCCCCGCAACCGTCAGGAAAAGCGCTGGGATCACGTACTGGATATTTGTACCGCCGCGGCTGGGTAAAACCACTCTGGCCAATATTATTGCCAGGAAAATGGGCCGTGGCGATTAAAACCACTTCTGGTCCGGTATTGGAAAAAAGCCGGTGATCTGGCGGCATGCTGACCAACCTTTGAAGCGGCGATCGTGCCTGTTTAATCACGATGAAATTCATGTTTGAGCGCAGCGGTTGAAGAAAATCCTGTATCCGGCGATGGAAGATATCAGCTCGACATTATGATTGGTGAAGGCCGGCAGCGCGCTCGAATCAGCTCGATTTGCCCGCCGATTATACCCTTAATAAGGCGCCACCAACCCGAGCAAGGCCTGTGAACGTCGCCCTTAGCCGGGATCGTTTGGCATCGTGGCAGCGTCCTGGAGTTGAGTTACAGACAACGCCGACCTGACCGTATTATTACTAGGCCGTTCGGACAGCGGCTGTCGGTCCGGTGCATATCTTGACGAAGCCGGTGCGTTTTGAATAATGGCGCGCCCGTTCGCCGGCGGCAAACAGACCCGCCGATATCACGGCCAACGCGCTTGTGTGCGCAGGGTTCGGGAACTAGGCCTGAAGTGAGGGCAGATGGCCGTATTACCCGAGCCGACATCGCCGACTATGGCGCAGCTGAACATAGCTGAAAGTGACGGATCAGAGATTGTCAACATGGACCGCGGCGTCCTGTTACTGGCTATGATTGAAAAGTTTGACGGTGGCGACCGGTGGGCGTCGAAAGCCGTACGGCCGAGGAGCTGTCCGATCGAGGCGAAGGCGCGGCACGAATTGAGACAGATGCTGAACCGTTTTTTTGATTCAGCAGGGTTTTTATGCTAAAGCACCCCTCGGGGCGCATGGTCACCACCACAGCTTTACCGCATTTCGGCGTAGTACGGGGTGAAGTAAAGGGCGAAAATCGGTAAGAATGCAGGGCGAAGATGCAACGCGTCAAGCCGGAGCGCCGCTGAATGACCTGAAAACTATCAGTAACACGTTTTGTTTTACCGATACGGGTTTACATTGAAGACACTGACGCCGGCCGGCCATTGTTTTTCACGCAACTATCTGAACTAATGGAGCGTGCCCGTACCGGTGGCTTCGCAGCATGGCATTGGCCGCGTGCCGGCCTGGCCGACAACTGTCCCAGTTTATGTGGTGCGCGTATGGAAACTGTATTACCGCGGGCAGGCAAAGCTTGATGACATGCATGGAACAGTTCCGCTTATGGCCAATTGCCTTTGGGTAGGTGTGGAATGAAGTTTCGCGACAAGTCGTGCGCCAGTGCGATCAGAAGCTTTTGTGCGAGGCCAAGTGTAACGATCGCCTGCTTCACTAAGGATACCGGCCGCCCCAGCGTTACCGGCTAATATGATCCGCCTATGCTGGAAAGCAGGTGCAGCAGAACCCATAGCGCACAGAGCCGCAAAGCTGCTTAGAAACGCTTCACGATGCCCATCCGAATCGTTATTTTTAGAAAGCGGGTTGGAGCAAGTGTTTAAATGAGAAGGTAATCAGTGAATATCCACCTCCTGAAGAAATCATCAAAAAACCGAGTAGAAGGTGGAATCTGAAAATTTCGGTCTGGTATCTGATTTCTCAACGCCGGTGTGGCTAGTGCAGTTGGGTGATGTTGTTATTACTGTTGGCGTCACGGTTAGCGTCCTGGGGGCCCCCCCCCCGGCCCGCGGGGCCTGGGGAAAAAAAAATCCCCCCCCCCCCCCCCCCCCGTGCAAAACGCGGGTTCACGTATTCGTAAAGCTCCAGCAGTCACGGCTGGCGTTTGAAAGAGCGGTTCTGGTCAGGAATGGACCTGGGCAGCTGTACCGAGAGGTAGGCTGCCGAGTCCCCGCCGTTTTCTGCATGGAGTCTATCTTTCGCGCTGGCTTCCGCGAGTTCCTCCGCTGCGCCAGCAAAGATCCATGACGGAAGGACGCGGTAATGGACGGCGCCCAGCGCGCCATGCGAGTCGCCTTTGCCCGCAGCAGGAGCGGTTGAAGCCAGTTTATTGCCATTTCTGGCAACGTCGGTTTACCAGCCCCTACGTGGGTCTTTTCGGCACGGTTTTGGGGCATATGAAACTCCCTTTCGCGGGCTGGCCACGAGTTGCAGCAGGCAACGCTTGCCACCGTGGCGCCCGTATTTTCCGAGGCCTTGATTGCTACCAGCCATGGGCTTGTTCGCGCCATTTCTGCGGTTAATCGCCTAATAACGCCGTTTTGCTGCGCGCTCCGATGCATTGCTGTGTGTGAAAAACTACGAAACCTTGCTCGGAAGAGTTTTCAAAGCATATTGCACCGCCGTGTGCACAGCGGCGACAGAGCTGCACTGTGAATTTCAAAATCGCTGCAAAGCAAGGGTGGTAACCTTATGAAAGGTATGGGGTGAATGCCGGAAAGCCGGCGCGAAACCAATGTCTGAAAATAACGTCTGGTGCCCTACAATCTGACGTGATGTATGGGGTGCTGCGTGGTTATTTCATGGTAACAGCGCCCATGCGACCAAGGCGATAAAAGGGGACTTGCCCGCAAACAGTTATCTCAGACCCGATCCAGGCCGCACAAAGACGTGAAGCGATATCGTGTCGGTAGACAGCAACGGCGCCTATTACGTGGAAGTGGGTGATCGCGGTAGTGAACCCAATGGCGCCTGGAGCTGCAGTCAGAAGTCGCCAAAATTTTGTCCCGCGCAGCACAGCGAAGTATTTGGTGCGTGGCGATGAACCAAATACTTTTTATGGCACGGTGGTACGCTTGATGTCGGCCGCCGCACAAATGGCTGGCGCGGCAATATTGGGCTTATTACTGAACGCGCCTTGCAACACTGACAGCAGTGCAGGCGGGTTGCGGTGAGCGGACGGGAAGCGCGACAAATAATGCTGGAACACCTGCCTGGAAGTCGCCCGTGGCGTTTTCCGTTGGCTTGCAACTTTGAATTTTGGTGGTAGCGCATAAGCGGCTGGAGCTGGAGCAGCCTCTACACTTCGAACACCACC
>Ga0163217_1084764_pt1 | contig 17474 bp, 23 predicted proteins | sample SynspAceP_FD_185933 | JGI IMG/M metagenome (GOLD analysis project Ga0163217, IMG submission 185933) | Saline lake microbial communities from Ace Lake in Antarctica - Synechococcus sp. Ace-P (PacBio error correction) | ecosystem: Environmental > Aquatic > Non-marine Saline and Alkaline > Saline ...
AACGGGGGAGAAAAAAGAAAGAAAAAAAAATATTTCCCCAAAAAAAAAATAAGGTCCCGCGGTTAAGCCGCGGGGGGTCCTTTTTTTTTTCCCCCGGGTTCCAACCCAGATTTCCCACAGTCCCCCCTCCGCCCCAGTTTTGGATGGTGAAGGCGCCGCCCCTTTTCCCGATGCGGCCGTTCGGAATGACATCCGGGCGGCCCCGATTGAGGATGCAGGCCGCTCGTTGGTTTCCTCCGACCCATACGCCTGCGCCGGGCGCGCAAATAACGCGTTTTTCGTCTTCCCGCCCCTCCGGCAAAAGACGATCCGGCGGGGCGGCAATGCGGGCGGCCTTTTTCGAAACACGGCGGCGCAAGTCAAACATGGAGTGAAAACTATGAAAAACCCCGAACCTGTCCAGTTTTGGTGACGGTAGGCGGCTTTAGATCCTAGATCCGGGCGGGGTGGCGACGCCTGTCTCATCGCGGCCTTCGCCACGGGGCGGGTCGAAGACGACGGCCGGATCAGCGTGGAATCAAAAGGGTTTTGGTGGGATCAGGTAGTTTCGGGCCCGAATGTCAGCTGCTCGCCCTGAATAGGCGCTGCCGCCTCGGCCGACGTGGTGGCGCGGTGCGGAGGGCTGCAATGCGTCGATACAAGCGATCTTCAAATCTCATCGTTGATGGTCCCGTTCTGCGCCGAGTCCCAGTGGCCCCCCGAAAAGATTAGAAAGGGGAACCAACAGCCACGTTTATTGACCCTGATTGGGAAAAATCCGACCGGCCCGTCGCGATATCATCGCGTCAGGGGGCCACGGCCGCGCGCAAAGGATCGGGCAATGATCTCGGGCGTGGGGTTTGGCCACGCCAAAGAATGATCGCTGCGGCGTTCTTTTCCTGGCACCATTTCAGGGCTCAGCAACGCCGGGGGCCGGAACAGCGCCGAGACAAAAGAATCCGGCAATCTAGGGATCAAATCGGCCAGGGTGCGCCAAGATAGCTGTCTTTTGCGCATATTCCGATTTGATCGGGTTTTCATGTCGATCTTCGCGCCCTCGGTGACCGCCCGTCGAATATGCACAGCCAGACGTTCTCTGCGGTTGACACCGAGTTTTCAGCAGCATGTTCAGGCAGCGAATGCCCGGCCGCGCCACCGCCGGGTCGACACGATGCCTTGATGTCCTCCGAATTTCTTGCCCACTACAAAAAGCGCGTTCTTTCACGGCGGCCACCAACGACTTGCCGTGCCGTGCTGGTCCATTCGGTGGAAAACCGGTATGGTTCCATACCGCTCGCGGCAGAATGCCGTTTCCATCCGGTAAACGCAGTCGGGGGCCATGATGTCATTTCGAGGTGATCGCGCCTAAAAGGGTCGCGTTCCAGCGCGACATGACCAGGATCGGCGAGCCTTTTTCAGGCATTCCGGTTTTGGTCAAGTTTCCGATATCGAAACAGTCCGGATATTGGCCGAACTTTTTGAACAGGACGGCTTTGCTCCTCCAATCACCGGCTTAGGACGCAAGCGCGCCGCATGTTTGCCCAGCCCCAAGACATGCGGCTGCCGCTTGGTGAACAACGCCCACCAGATTTCGCGCGGTGGTATCAAAGGGCAATCTCGTCGTGGGATCAGCCTTGATTTAAGGTTCCAGGCTTTCGGCGAGCCAGGGGGAAATAGCCCGCGCCAATCACGCCAATTTGCCAGCGGCTTATTGGTTTCGCCCGCCACTTCGAGTTTTCCGGGCTTGGGAAGGCGTCGAATAGTCAAGTCGCGGCTATTGGCGCAGATTTGAGCGCATCGGTCATGTTTTTGGCGGTCCTTTAAGAGAGTAGTTTAAAGCGTTAAACTAAATATTCCAAGCGCGCCAATACGACTCTTTGGAAAGGGGGCTGCACCGCGCAGGCCAGGGTGATCGTGCGGGTGAGAGGGGGCCCAGCCCCCCATCGGCGGCAGGCCGCGATCCCCCGGAGTTTGTCTGGAAAATGAAGCTGCGCATGTTTTCCTGCTTTTGGCATCCCGCAACCTTTGGCGAAGTTTTTATAGTTTCTATGAAAACCTTGGGGGATTTTGATCAACTGATTGCGCCAGCACGCCAAGCGCCGTGGTCCAAAGAAATAATGCCTATGGCGCCTATTTCCAACTTCAAGGTGGGGGCGGCGCTAGCGCACCGGCCGGTCGGGGGCCGATTTTTTGTCGGCTGCATCAGTAGAGAACGTGGGCCTACCCGAGGGCACCTGTGCGATAGCGGGGGCGAGTTGCGGCGATGATTGGCGGCGGGCGAAACTGCCTGTTTGTAGAGGCCCTAATGTGATTGCCCGGAAGCCCCATGCCGTCACGCCCTTGCGGCGGCTGCCGTCAGAAACTGCACGAGTTTCGGGCAGGGGCGAGGCGCGCGTGACCATGGCGACTCCGTTTCGGCGTTGAAGAGGTTGATGACGCAATGGCCGAGCTGCTGCCCGGTCCTTTGGCCGCGCCCAATATGGAAGCGCTAGGCATGGATGCCCGCGCGATCCTTGTCTAAACTGCGCACGGCGGTATTGATACCTTGCGGAGAAGCTGGCTGGTTTCGCGCATGGCCTTAGCGGATGGTCGGGTCAGTGATGCACAGGCCGGGGCGTTTGCGATGGGTGTCTGTCAGGTCGGCCTGAAGCGATTGTGGGCGCAGTCGCCCTGACCGTTGCTGGCCATTGCGCGACAAGCGGACTGGTGTTTGACTGGACCTAACGGGCCGATGTTGGTAACATATTCCACTGGCGGCGTGGGCCGATTGTGTAAGCCTTGTGCTGGCCAACCCGGCCCTTGGCGGCTTGCGGGGCCTTTGTGCCGATGAAATCTCGGGACGCAGGGCTTGGGGCAATACCGGGCGGGACGCTCGACAAGCTTCGAAGCCGGATCCCGGGGGTGAATACCAGCTTGGACGAGCCGCAGTTTCGCGCGGTGGTGGCGAGAGCTGGCTGCGCGTTGTCAGTGCGAACGACGGTAATCGCGCCTGCGGGACAAACGGCTTTATGCGGTGCGGACGATTGTCTCTTCGACCTGTGGACCAGTCCCTGGATTTGATCACCGCGTGATCCCTGTGCGAAAAAAGCTCCGCGGCGGGGCTGCGACGGCTTGGTATTTGGGACGTCATAGGTCGGCAGCGGTGGCCTTTAATGAAGGATCTGGCGCAAGCGGCAGGCGCTTGCCACAGCGTTGAACCAATGACCTGCGAATGCCAAGTGGTATTGCCGTACACGGCGGTGAATTAGCGACATGAGCCAACCTTCTGTGCCGACCTTGGCATGCGCTTGAGGTGGCAGCAGGTGGATTGCGCTGTGCTGACGTGGGGCAACAGCAAGGGGCCTGATCGTATCGGTCTGTGCGGCCCTTGGGGGTGTTTTTGGCTGGCCAATGCCGGCGGCTGGCCGGCGACGTGGCTAAGGTCGCGCGGATATGAATCGTACAAGCGATCGCGGTCGGGCCGCGCGCGGACGGTTATGGCGTGAATGATCGTCCGCCATGGGGGGCCAGCGAGGTTCATCCGAAAAACTGGACGCGGTTTCTGCCCGAGCATCCAATCATCCGCGAAGTGCCCGCAAGCCAAAGCCGTTTATGTACGAGCGATTTGACGGCGAGGGCGTTGGGCCTTGCGTGGTCGCCTTGGGCGGCGGGTCGCGCGTCGAACGATCAAGATCAAACCCCCGCCGTGGGGATTTCCTCCGACGTAGTGCGGCTTGGGGCAGGTATCCTCCAAGGCGCGCTGGCAGTCGTTATGCCGCCCGTGCCGATGAATGCCGAACTGTGCACGCAGGCGGTGCGGGGCGCGATTACGATGGCCGCGAAGCCGGTCCCTATCCCTGATTTTGAATTGTAGAGAGGGTCGGCTGATTGGCGCGTGCTTTTCTGGTTGTAATGGATTCAGTCGGCAATCGGCGGTTGCATCGGACCCGATAACGTTCCTTTAACTGGTTGGCGGTGCCAGATACCGGTGCGAATACCTTCGGCCAATCACTCGCGCATTGGCTTGCGCCGAGGGAACGGGCCGAAGACGGACGCAGCGGCCCCTTAACAGTACCGCAATCGGCGGTTCGCTGGGTCTGCGGCCGCGCATTGAACTGGCCAGCGGGCTTCATATCAACAGTCCTGGATTGCGTCCCCAAGCGGCACATGGGGGGCAAGCGACGAAGTGTCGCGGGGCAAGGACACGCCGTCGGGGCACTGCGGGAGTTGGCGAGTTTGGCCCGTGCCGTGGGACTGGCATTATCTTACTTTTCCCCGATGTGTCGGCGGTCGTTTCGCCCGAACTGTTGGCGCAGCTTGCGGCCCTTTTGCGGGGACGGACGAGATTTTGGGCAACTCCACGCCACCGGGCACCGCCATTATCGAGGAGTTTGGCGCGCACAACTATCAAGACCTGGTTTTCCGATCTGCTATAAGATCGGCTGACAGTGGTGCCTGCAGATTGCCGCCCACGAGGAAAGCTTTGGCCGCAACGGTTGCTTGAGTTGTGCGAAAAGATGGCTTCCGATTGCGGCATTGAAGATGAAAAGGTCGGATCGTGTGATCGCACGCCCCTTTCGTCGAGGGAATGCTACAAAGCGAGTTTACCGCGCACTCAACCGAACCGCCAGCGAACTTTTGGCAATCAAAGCCGCCTGCGCCGGTGCTCAGCAACTGGGTGAGACAGTGGTGCGCCACGTCGTATGCGGTGGGCTAGATCGGTGACATCTTTTCGATGGCCTGTTTTGAGAGGTGCGTAAAGTGGTCGGACGCGGCGCTGGATGGGACATCTTGGGCGATTTTTGGATCGACACTCGCCGAAGACGGCAGCCTGACCTTTGCGAATTTTTTCGTCGAATTTGACAGTCTTTACGGGCACACGGCGCGGATGTGTCGGGCTATGCCCGTGGCCTTGAATGGTTCGATTGACGAATCGGTAAAAACTGCTAGGCGCGACGCGGGCGGGCGATATGCTGGTTCTAACCGCAGATCAGGCAATACCACGACATGGGTCCCGCACCGACGCACAACGCGCAGCGGGTGGCCGGTCTGGTGGCGGGGCAAGGGTTCGGGCACGTTTTGGGCAGATCGGGCTTTTCGCGATGTGGCGTCGAATGAATGCGGCGCATCTAGGGGGTCGTTGTTCCCTGATTGAGCCCGGATGATGCGAGGGGGCGAGAGGGCGAGGGGGCCAAGCCCCCACCGCGGCAACGCCACGATCCCCCCGCGGAGTTTTGCTTGCAAAATGAAGCCTGCCCGGACGCGGTGGTTGCGGGGAGCCGCTTTTCCCGGGGCATGGAAGTTCAGCCAAGTAATATGGAGATGCGCCCCGATGTCCCGAATCATTGCACCACCTGACCGTCGTTAATCATCCACTGGTGCAGACACAAAGCTGACAAATTCCATGCGGGAATAAATCGACGTCCACGAGCGCGGCGTTCCGCCAGTTGCTGCGGCGAGATCAGCCAGCCCTTTGGCATACAGGTGACGCGCGGCACTGCTCGATGACACCAAGCGGATCGACACGCCAATTGCAGCCGATGGGACGCGGCCGACGCTGGATGCAAGAAACTGGCCGCTGATTTCGATCCTGCGCGCGGGGCAAACGGGTTTAGACTTGGATGGGGTGCTAGAGCTGATCCCGTCAAGCGCGGGTCGGTTTTTGTCGGCCCTTTACCGCGGACGAGGAAACCCTGCAGCCGCGAATACTACTTTAAGGTGGCCCAGAGGGGGCTGGATGACCGTCTGGTCATTGCCGTGGACCGTATGCCTGAGCAAAACGGGCAATTCGTCTGTGGCGGCGATCGACATGCTGAAGAAGGCGGGCGCGACCAAATTATCCCGGTTCCTGTTGTCTGCCTTGGCCGCCCCGAAAGGTGTGGCGCAGCATGAAAAGAGGCCCATCCCGATGTACCGATCTGTGACCGCGGTCTGTCGATGAAGAAGCTGAACGAAGCTGGATAATATCCTTCCCGGTGGCTTTGGTGACCGCCGGATGAACACGGCATGTTCGGGACCAAAATGAGGCGCAAATGGGCGATCACGGTGATCAGGGTGCTTTACTCTGAAACGCGGGATCGCGCATAGTTTTGTATTTACTAACAATTGTGGTGGGGGGCGCAGATGAAATTTAACTAGTATTGTGGCTGTAGCGGCGTTGATGAAGCGCTACTCTGGAGCACGGAAATTGCACAAAGCGCAAAGCTTTTCGCGACTAGCCGGACGGGAATCCCGTCGGAACGTCCGTATAAACGGCATAAGCAATATGTCCGAACAGCAAAGGCTGTGTGTACATTCGGGCCGGTATCCGACGGCAAGTGTTTGACCATGGGTGCCGCGCGTCCCTCGCGCAAGCGTCAGGGGGTGTGCGGGTTAAACCGACCAATGTTGCCAGATCCAGCTGCCAGCGCAACCTGCCAGTGCTGCTGACTGCGCCGGTACAGATCACCGTGAACAGCGCGCCCGTCGCGCCAAGCAGCCCACGGTTTGCGGCACGCCCTTGCCACAAAGCGCAGGCCAAGCCGGTTTTGTTTGGTACGCCAGAAAGCACCCCAAAGTCGTGCGCAGCCGGTGCGCCGCGCTCTTGTCGATGTGCCATCAGCCCTCTAAATAAACGCAAGGCTCCGTTTGCTGTTCGCGCAGGTCCCCCAGCACGTGGTGCAGGGCGGTACGGCGAATCAGCTCAAGCAATATTCCGGTTTCGCGGACCAAAGGGGTTTATTGTTGTGCGTTGCGGTCCGCAATCCGCGCCATCCTGCCATCCACAGCGCAGGCTGCCTGTGACGCGGACCGCGCCGCTCCCTGCGTATGGCACGAAACCGCGCCGTGTTACCGCCCCTGGCGAAACCCGCGCCTGCACATGCGTATACCCGCATGGTGCCAAACACGTCCCGCGATCAACGCGCCAGATACCTATGCCAAATGTGGCCGTGCAAAAAGGCTATCCGTCCGTTGTGGGAAGACGACCGTCTGAACGCCGAAAAGCGGGCCAGAGCAGAACCTGGCTGGGCGGTGCCCCGATCTGTTGATCTGACCAACACCCCGTGCGCGCCGTTGATCAACCAGAAATAACCCGTTCAGATGGTTACGAGCGCGTCTGCCGCTGGTTTATCCTTATAGCATCGGTTGGACAGCAGCGCCTGCGATTGGGCGACGTGACCTTATGCCAAGCGCAATGGCCAACTGGTCAACGGCAATTGTACGCAAACAAAAACGCTGCCCCAGCTAAACGCAAGCCGGTCCTACTTCCAGCCGCTCTGCGACAAGCCGGTGGCAACCTGCACCCGCGACCCCGCCGTCGTCAGGCAACAGTTAATGCTGCCAAAATCGGGGTGTCTATGGCGATAGTGCAAACGCACAACGCGCCGCGCAACGTATCGCTCGTAATGGGGATGGGGGCGCGGATCGGTAAAGTCCACACCGCGGGGTAAGACCTATCTGTCGTGCAGGCCCGGACCGCTTTTTGGCGCCCGTCCTCGGCCCCTGCGGCATTGGGCAAGCTGCGCGGTGCTGGCTATGGCGATGCTTATATCCGCCTGACTAGTCAAAATGCGATCAACACAGACAAAAAGGCCAGCCGGAGCGATCCGGGCTGGCCTTTTCGTTTCAAGCCCGAAACGCGAGTACGCGTTACCCCGCCGCAGAATGTGTTTGTTAACCGGCAGCCAGTCCGCGTCGCTGAGCAAGCGGGTCGGTTTCCTTGCCCGTTCTCGATCGCCCTCGATCAGGGCTAGGACCGTTCGCCCGGTGATGTCGCGCGCCTGCGCAATAGGAGTGCTGTGCAGCCGCTGCTTTTCGAACCGTGCAAGCAAGGCCCTCCACCGGAGGTTCGGGGGACGTTCGGCCATCCAGGTTTGCTCCGCAATACCGCGACAGGGCCGCGTCAGACACATCGCCGGTTCGTCAGCAATAACCGAAAGTTTTTCGGCGATACTGATGGTCCGCCAGCAAATATGTTGCAGCGGATCTTGATCGCGGGCCGTTTGCTTGCTCTGCCAAATATAGCCGCCCGCGATACGGGGATTGCCGTAGTCTTCGAACAGGGTTTTGTTCAGCAACAATCAGAACCGCTGCTGCAGGTGCAGGCTGGGACGGGTCATTGGCCGGCAGCACAAACCATCGGTTCCGACGACAGGCGCGCCCCGAGTTTTGCCAGCGCAGTCCGACCCCGCGCATTGGTGCAAAGCGCCACCGACACCCGTTTCGATCTTTTTCAAATAACGACGTCCCGATAGAGGTGCGTTGACCTTTGGGGGACGACCTTGAGGGTGTGGATCTTGTAAGGCACGGGAAGCCAGAACAGCGCCACGGCCGCCACCACCAGCGCAGAGGTCAGCCCCCGGCAAGCGCAACCGGCCGGGACGGGGGCGGTGGCGTTCGACCGACAACGGCGCAATGTTTCGATGGCGTCGATCATCTCCCCTCGTTGTCGGAGATTTCCAGCGTTTTTCACTGGGGTCGCCATCGGGGGTGGTAAAATGAGGACGGATGCCGGGGTTCGACCGTGGCCAAAGCCGCCCAAAGGACCAATGGGGCGCAACGCCTGATCCCTAAGGTCAGAGATTACAGCGTCGCATCGCCCGATCGGAACACCGATGAACCTCGCGACGTTGCGCATCCCGGGGCCGAACGCCAAGTCCGGTTGCTTCCAACCGAGCGAATTTGGAAAGGGCTTGTATATCCCTGAAGTATAGTGCCTAAAACTGTTTTGGATAGTTTAACACCTGACACGGTTTTGAGCAATGGGTGGACTTACGACAGCATAGAGAAATTCCTAAAGAGTGTCCCCCATGCAGATAAGCCCGCACATCCCGATGAAAATGCCGCCAGACTGCCGAGATGTGGTATCAAGGATGGGCATCAGGCTCATGCAGCCGTTGTCCCTACAGCAATTGACGCCCTGCGCACAACCCGATGAATTCAACGATGCGGATGCGCGTGATCTCAAACATACCAAGGTGGCTTGGGTTGACGGGCAGAATTCGCGGGGTTTTTTTATGGTGGATCATGACCGAGATCTATCAGTTCTATCAATCAAACGCCGCCTTTCAAGGCTCCTGGTCTGGCGCAGCAATGATGAATGGCGGCGACAGAGGCCAAGAGCTGGGCCATGTGCTGAAATGCTGGCCTGTACGGTCGCAATACGCGGCGCCGCGCGGTTTTACGAGGCCTGCGGGTTGGGTGCATGGCGGGCGCAATCCCCTACGAGGTCGACCGGCGAAGGGCCCTACAAATCGACGTCTGGGCGGTTTGAACGGCTCGGGCCGGTCAATCAGGCAGAGACGATGATCTTGCCCGATCCGATCATCTCTCAAAACGTGATGTAGCATTACCTATGACTTCCGCAGCCTCCGGGCGCGCAGTTCGAAATTTTTGTACCTTGCCGTCCGAGGTTTTTGGCAGCTCCTGAAGATACCCGTTTGGGCGTTTTGAACCCTGCAGGGTTTGGGCGGGCAAAGGCGATCAATGCTGGCTTCGTCGCTCGTGCACCGGGTTTTAAGCTCGGATAAAGCGCAGGGCACTTCGCCCCATTTAATCATCCGGCTGCGCCAGCCACTGCAGCAAGGTTCCACATCGGGGTGGCCCATCAACACCCCTCTACCTGATGGAAAGAAGTTTTTCCCCGCCTAAATAATGATGTTCCTTGGCGCGGTCCGCATATCTCATTGGCCATTGGGGTGTTTGCACCGCCAGAAAAGATCGCCCGGGAATGGAAAATACCCCGCCCGCAAACGCCTCAATACCGTGGCGGCGGGGTTCTTAAAATAGCCCTTCATCACCAGAATGCCGCGGATCATGAATCTCGCCCTTGGGTGGTGCCGTCCAGCGGGACTTGGGACATTGGACTGTCCAATCACGGTGATATCCTCCATCATGGGCAATGGCGACGCCCTGGCGGGCTTTGTCGCAGCGCGTTCGGTCCCTTGAGTGTTGTCCCCAACGCGGGGTCCCACCAGGCATTCTGGGTCAACATGGCCATAGGTTTCGGTCAGCCCGTAAGACCTGCGTGACGTGAACCCCAGGGCTTCGAATTTTGCAGGGTGGCGGGGGCAGGGGGTTGACGGCGGTGAACACCTCTACTGATGGTTGAACGTGCGGCGTTTCTGCTATCGGGGGCGTTCACCATCATGTTCAAGGACAATAGGCCACCGCCGAAGTGGGTCACGCCTTCGTCCTGCGATGGCGTCATAGATTGCGGCTGCGGTAATGTCCGCGGCAAGCCAACCAGCGGTGCCGCCGAGCAGGGGCATCATCACGTATGGTTCCAGCCGTTCAATGAAACAGCGGCCGATCTGCATGAACACAGGCCGGCAATCAAAACCATGCGCTCAGCTCAACCACGTGGCCCATAGTCATCAGATAGGCCCCGCGATGATGATAAGACCAAACTACGCCTTTGGGCCGCCCCGTGGTGCCAGAGTAAAGTTCAGACGCAAGGCTTTCCCATATCGTACCGCTTGCAATGCCCATACGAACAGGGTCGCCTTGCGCGATGAAATCTTCATAGGTCGATGACGCCCTGTGCGCGGCAAAACCGGCATCGGGCACTTCGATGAGCAAGGGCGGCAGGCCCGTCCAGTTCGGCAAACAGGCGGCTTCGGCCAGATCGTGAACTGGGTATCCCGCGAAGCACCCGCGCATTCGCCGTGGGTCAGATATAGCGGCCACGGATCGCCACAATCCAGCCGGTGTTAATTTGGTGTTGAGCACGGCACCCGCAAGCGGGCGCGCCGAAATGCGCTTCGGCTGCGCCGGAATGTTTGGGGGAAGCAGGGTAGCAACCACCTGGCCCGCCCTCGATCCGCCCCCGATAGCAGAGGCCAGCTAGAGGCAGCCGCGTGATACTGCGCATAGGTCACATCCCACGGTGCGCGCCGTAGTCACCGCCGTCGCATCGGCAAAGCATGCGCCGCACGCTTCAAGATGCCGACCAGCGGTGTCCGGTCAACATATTCGCCGACGCCATTTGTCCAACCCGTCTTCGTTTTGTCATCCAGCCCATGGCGCACCCTAGTCGTTCGTTTCCCTGGTTTCCGGTTACTATTGCGCAAGCATCCCCGTTTTGGGAGGATGATCAAAGCAGGCTAGGGGAGAATTATGGCCCAAAGCGCAAAAACGTGACCGTACCGCGCCGTAGAGCAGGCGGCAATGAATTGTCAGCCGTGGGCGCAGTTCTATATCTTTTGTGCATTTCCAAAGACGGGGGCACATCGCTGGCAATTTGCGCTTGAGGCGCGGGCGATGAAAAGATGGATTTGCTTGTTGGAGGGATACGCCCAAGCCAGCAAACGGCGCAAGCGTCTGCAGGGGTCACGGCGGCGGGGGCGGCTATGGTCAAACATTCGACGCTTGCCGAATATCGAAAGGCGTCGTACCGCGGAGGAGAAATGTCCACAGATGTTCACCTTTGCGCTGGTCAGAAACCCGTGGACCGGAATGGTCAGCTATTACCACTGGTGCGCGAACAAGGGTTCGATCATCCGGCAGTGGGGCTGGCCAGTCGCTTGGGAGTTCGGCGCTTCGTCAGTCCCACGCTAACCTGCAGGGTAGTCTTGCTGCGGTCCCCCTTTATGGGTCCTTCGCGCGGACGGTGGCAGGTGTAGATCAAAGCAACCTGTTCGTCCGGATCGAGCATTTCTCGGCAGGATGCGCAGCCTTGTTCGATCATCTGGGGTTCGATCTGACATTGCCACCGCGAAAACACCTCTGACCGCGCTTGCGGGCTATCAGGGGTATTATACCGCAAAGACACGCGACCTGATGCTGCGCGCCTGCCGCCGAGGATAATCACACGTTTTCGGGTATCGTTTTCGACGGCTGAGATCAGGCAACCCCAAATCGATCACCGCAACGCAAAACGGCAGCACAAAAATGCTTGGCCGTTTCCATTTTATATGGTGTCGCCTGAAACTCAGGCAGCTTTGGCGTCGAGGCCGAAGCGAACCATAGAAAGCTCTGGTTCTTCCCTCTGGCCATTTCACGCGCAACTCGGGGCATTTGAAACGTTCGCCGAATTGGCGTTCAAGCTGTCACAGCGTTCTGCGCAATAGGGTGTGCAGATGATGTCGAGCCAGCTGAACGGCCACCGGAAACCAAGGCGCCAAAGCCCCAGCCAAGGATCGCGCCCACGTCGCCTTCGCGAAATGTTCTTCCAGCACGCCTCTTCCAAAACGCGCGCACAGCTTCCCAGCCTTGAAACGAACATCCAAGACGGTCCTGCACATCGCGCAGGTCTGGCTGTTTGTTCGGCTAGCGGGAAGCTTGGTCGCTGCATGCCCTTCCCAATAAGCCCCTGAACGCTTGCCCTTTTCATCATAGTCGAAAAAGCCGCGTTTTTGCCCTTGCGACCTGACGGCCCAGAATCTTCCATCCAAAAGATCCAGGTTCATCGGCTTGGGACGAGGATAGGCCATTGCCCATAGCGGCCTTGGTTCGCGCGAGCAATCTTGCCCCCAGATCGATTAGAAGTTTCATCGGTCCAAGCCTGCACCGGCCCCACAGGGAAGCCCAACAGCTGTGCCGCGTGATCTACCAGCTGCGGTGCTGTACCTCGGTTGATCAATCCGCGCGCCCTTCGTTGGCGTAGGGGATGATGGCAGCGGTGGCATATGAAGAACCGCGCGTCCATTTACCACGATGGGCGTTTGCGGATCTGGCGCACATAATCGAGCGATTTGGCAACCGCAACGGTTCGCGCTGTTTTCCGGCAGCCCTTGATGAATCTCGAACCAGTGCCATTTTCTCGACCGGCGAGAAGAGTGGATGCCGAATGAACTGTTTTTTTTCCGGCACGCGACGAGCTTTGGCCACTCGGTGGATCGGCAGGTCGAGGTGTTTGGAGGCAAAGATGCACATCCTCGGGAATCACGGCTTCCGACGCGTTTTTGGTCATCTCGGCCTTGACGTGGGGTCTTCGAATACGGCTTCGATGATCAGGTCGCAGCCTTCAGCGCATCTGATTCGGTGGTTCCGCAGTGGATCAGGTTCCCAGCGCGAGGCGGTTTTCCTTTTCCTCGGTGGATTTCTTGCGGCGCGCGATGCCCTATCAAAGAAGCATCGCGGATAGGCCTTTGCCCTTGTCCGCTGCTTCTTGCGTCTGGTCGATCAACACGAACCTCGGATGCCGGCACTGTACGGACACAAGCGTGATGCCCGCACCCATGCATGCCAGCGCCCCAACACGCCCAGCTTCTTGACGGCCTGATCGGCGACACCTTCGGGCCGCACTGCGCCTTTTCAAGGCTTCCTTGTTTCAGGAAGCAGCGACCGGATATGGCAGAGGACGACGGTTCAACAGGGATATGTGAAACCAGCGCGCCTCGAATCGTTGAGCGCGGTATCCGAACGCACAAGCGACCCTTCGTAGCGGCGCTCAGCAAGGCTTTGGCCGGCAGGGAATGCCGCCTTTGGTTCTTGCCGTTGACCATCGCGTTGGCCAAGACCGACAAAGGTCATGAAACCCGCAGGGTGATAGGGCGCGCCGGCCGGGCAATCTTATAGCTTTGGGCATCCCAGGGCCTTCAAGGATGTCCCATCCTTGGGCGTTCAGCACCCATTCCTTTGCCGCGGCCACCGATCGGCGAACGAACTTCGTAATCAAGCCGGCAGATTTCGCAATGCAGCAGGAAGCGACCATCTTGCCTTCCAGCGGAAAGGTTGACGCCCGCCATCGGCGCCCAGTTTGCGTGTCAGACGGGTTTGTGCGCCGCGGCCCGGGAAAGAATGCGACCTGATCTTCGGGCAGGCCGATACGGCTTGGGTTGTCGCGACAAGATGCGGTGTGTGGCCAGCCGGCAGTTCCAAGCCCGATGCCAAGCGGCGGTGCCGGCAGGGCAGAACGCGATAGGCTTTCCGCCCTTCGTTTGGTCCTTGGCATCCATGCCGGCGCGTTCGATCTTGGCGCAGCAAGGGCGTTGCCATTTTCCATTGTGCGTCGAACGCCCCTGTGCGGGGTACGTCGGCCCCGCATCTTCGCGCATCTTGGCCAGCAGGTTCAGTCCATCCCGCCGGCAAAGGAAACCCGTCTTTGCCAGAAAGTGATCACGGCACCCTTAAATGGTGTCGTCTGAAAGTACCGTGTTCGATGATGCTGTCCAGTTCCGACAAGCCCCTCGATCGACATGACGTTCATGGATTTTCCGGGTACGTCCAGGTGATGATGGCGAACGCGGTCCGGCGTCTGTCTTCAATGGTGAAAATAGGTCATTTAAATATCTCTCCTGATTTTGGAGTGGGTTACGAGCGCCTGAGGCGTGTAATCAGCGAATTTTTTTCAAGCAAGCGGATCTGATCAACTCGAATTGTCGCTTTTGGGGCCATGCGTCGCAAATCTTCTTCGCATCAGCAAGACCGCTTGAAGTCATTGAAATTCTCGCGGTCGAACTGTCGCTTGGATCATTGCGGTGCCTTTAAAGAACAGCGCGGGGTCATTCTGTACAGACCACAAATAGGTACCGCCCCGCTCGACTTTGACCTAAGATCTTTTCAGGCCCCTTTTTGGGGCCAATTTCAGCAACGGCAGGAAACGGGTGGGATTCATGTACATTAGAACCCGCTCGATGAATGTTGCGGCACCCATTGCCGGAGGCAATGCCCACAGTGTGGCCATGCCAACTTCTTTTAAATCCGAAACCGCTTCCAGCTTCGTCAGCAGTGGGTGCCGAAATGATCATCGCGCCGGTCGCGGCCCTAAAGGGGTGACCCGCATAGCGATCGAATCCGCCGTAACGTTTGACCTTGCTCTCATCAACAATCGAACGCCTGCCAATAAAGCGCATGACCACGGCCGCGAAGCCTGTTGACCTCGACAGATCGATGTCCGTTGATGTTCATGCCATTGGTCGGCAAGAATCTTTTCGGTCAACGGGAACGGGGCGGTGAGCATGATGGTCGGGTCCCGGTGCCGATCTTGGCCCGTCGCCCGAATGCGCGCGCGCGGCTTGAGGCCGTATTTCTTCGGCCAATCTTGTTTTGCCCGATCAGCACAGGCCGCGGCAACACCATCCACGGTACCCGAGAGTTCCGGCGTGGTGAATGTGGTTGATCTTTTTTCGAGGGTCGGATATTTCATCAGCGCGACCTTATCAAAGCCCGGCATGACCTCGCCGCCATCGGCTGGAGGCCGGGTTCAGCGCGCCGAGCGATTGCATATCGGTCCTGCGGGCGCATGTATTTCGTCATGGCTGAGGATCGACAAACGTTCTGGTCTTTGATGTGATCACGGATTTTGCAAAGCGGCCTCGTCCCATGCTTTTCCCTTTTTGCACTTTGTTGGGATGGCAAACGGCCAGTTTGTCAGCCTCGTCCGGGTAAATCCGTATTCCGTCCCGCGATAATATCAAGCCGGTGCCCTGTGGCACAAAAATAAACGGTCCCACGCGAGCGACGGATCGACGGCAATCGCTGCCCCGTCGCTGCCATGGGCCGCACGCGGCCCATCATCTCTACGCCGCCGGCGATAATAGGCCATGCCGCCGCCGCCCTTTTGATCTGGTTTGGCGGCCAGATTAGACGCTTCGCATGCCCGAGGCGCAAGAACCGGTTGATCGCGGGCCGGGAATGCGTGCGTCCAGATCGGATGCCAAACGGCAGAGCGCGGCCAGACAGCCGCCTTGCTTCCATACTTGGGTCACGTTGCCCCAGAAAATCACGTCTTCGACGTTGAGTGGCCTTCAGGTTGTTACGACTCTTTGACCGGCGTTTTGAGCGTCAGCGCGGAATAGGCGCAGCCGAGGTGAGCTCGTGCAGGGCACGGGTCTTGCGGCCCTTGCCACGCGGGGTGGCAAGGGCGTCGTAGAATATATGCTTCGGTCATGGTGGTGTCTCCCTTGGGTCAGAGCGTGCGGTCAGCGGGGCTGCCCCCCAGGGCATCAGGTCGTAGGGGCTTTCCAGCCCGGTTGTTTTCGCTCAGACGCGTAAGCCACGCCGGTCGAAACATGGGGCCATCCTCGCGGACAAATCCGAAGACTGCGGGGTAATAGAGAATAGCCGCAGCCAGCTGAGATCGCGTTTGGTGATACCGTCGCCCGACGATCCAGTCGCGGCCTCAAGGTGGTCGTTTTCAACACGGCAATAGGCGGCAGACCAGACGCCCCTGCATAAAGCCGGATGACTTCCTTTGGGGCTGCTTGTCCCTCGGGGAGAAGTTTTATCAGAAAACCGCGTTCATACCGGCGTTCGAGCTGAGCTTGTGGTTGTCCCACAATACCCACCGCAGGATCTCGCGGGCGCCTTCGTTGGTGCGGCACGGCCGAATTTGCCCGATTGTTCCGATATCATAGTCCCTTGGATCAACACCGGATTGCGTCCAGCCGGATGTCACCGTCGATCAAGCAACAGGGGCTTCGCCCATGTTGGTTGAGGTGGTGCGGTAATCCGGTGTTGCGGGTCTGGCCGCCAAGAACGACGCTTCACCGGCTCCCAATCTAGCCCTCGACAATTGCAACGCAAGCGCCCGCCTTATAAGCGTTTCCCGCTTTCGCCAAGCAATGCAGTTTGGATGGTCATCTGCCCCTCCCTCAAGTCCTGTATGTTGATCCGTCCAAGCAAACGTGGGGTTTTCAACCACCCCCACACCCGTGGGGTTTATCCGGCAAAATGAAGATTGCCGCGGGTCTGTGTTATCAGTTCTAATCATCTTTTTGTCGTATTAACCCCCGCGCGCAGGCTGGAGAGCCGGGACGCGTGCAACGGAAGCCCTGGCTTTGGTCGTGGCTGATCGCAGGTGATCAGGGGCAGGGCGTTCTCGCCTTCATTTTTGCCCCTTAAACTCTCCCCGAAGGGTCGGGTTCGGCAGGGCCGGGGTTGGCGTTATGCTACCTCTTTTCGTCGTCCAGTTCCGCATTGTAAAAAGCCGCAGTCTTGCGGTCAGGTTTTCCTTCGTCAAAATCCGCGTTGAGTTCTCGAAGAAAATGACAGCGCTTCAACTTCGTCCAATCCGGCTTGCCGCGAATTTCTTGGGCGGCGAAATAGCCGTCTTCGGTCATGGCAACAGGAAAGCGGGCGGGTCAGGCGGAAGTTTGGCAAGGGGGTCCTTTCAGTCAGCAATCGGGGTGGGGCATGTCCCCACCCCGATGCAGCCTAGAAGTTTTGCCGGCGTCCGAGCGCCCATACAGGTATCCGCGCCGGTCTCGATCCGGCTTGAGGTGCAAGCGCCGTCGCGGGCCAGTTTGGCGTGCCATGTAAGAACGGCCCGTTCGCCGCTTGGTCTCGTAGAAGGCCGCGTCACCGGGCCGTTCCCTTAAGCGCTTTGTTTGCGGCAGCCCCATTTTTGCCCCACATCAGGCCAAGGCAGACATGCCCGAACATATGCATGAAGTCGTTCGACCCCGAGAGCGGCATTGTTCGGGTTTTTCATGCGTTTTGCATGAAATAAACATGCCGCAGACTGCAGGTCTTTGTTGTCCAGCCTTAAGCGGCTCCATAAAGGTTGGTCGTCCGAATTCGGCGTCCCTGGGCCCGTGTTTTCCTTGATGAAGTTTTTGACCAAGGAGACACGTCTGATTCACTAGACACGG
>Ga0163217_1061762_pt1 | contig 17473 bp, 23 predicted proteins | sample SynspAceP_FD_185933 | JGI IMG/M metagenome (GOLD analysis project Ga0163217, IMG submission 185933) | Saline lake microbial communities from Ace Lake in Antarctica - Synechococcus sp. Ace-P (PacBio error correction) | ecosystem: Environmental > Aquatic > Non-marine Saline and Alkaline > Saline ...
AGAGGAGATAAACCGTTTTATGGGTGTCTTCAAGCCCGCGCTGCCACCGCTCGGTAGCTTGTGATCCGCCCAGGCATTCGAATAGACCAAATCGAAACATTAACCCATGCGACCAATTGTCGGAGCAAGCCCTGCAAGAATGTAAAGCCAGCATCCATCCCACCGTTAACGGGTGGTCCTAAGATGACGAGCAAGAAAATAACCAGCATGCTTGGGGAAAAATGTGTTTGGCCGGTACCGTAGATTCGGTCACACAGCGGATGAGGCCTACATTAGCCTAGTTGGAATTCCCGCTGGGTGCGAGCGGGGATTTAACCGGGCAGAAGGCCCTCTGACCAAAAATTACCGGGGCATGAAGAGTGTAGTGTGGAGACGACAAAACCTAAACAGGGCAAGCACGAGTCTGCAAATTGGGTGACCGTATGGGGGCGTTCAACAAGAAAAAACAAAAGACTTGCTCGAGCTTGAATGGCGAAAAACAACCCAGTCTACTGAAAACCAATTTAGCAGTAAAGCGTCCCACCCGAAAGAAGAGATCATCCAACACCACTCAGGATTGAAAACCCCCAATCTGGTAACGTAGCAACCCAGATCTGACTTCAACTGCCTCATAAAGCTCACAGCGTTAAGAACCGACGCACAGAACGGTGCTACGTAAACGACGAGGGTGCACTTGAAACTCGCGGCCCGAGAATCCTATTTCAGGTTTCTAAGACGGGGCATTTAATTCGGGGTAAGCTCGTACCACACACACATTAGATCAATCACTCGCAAATCTCCTTCGAAAGTCAGGTATCCTACACGCTGCCATCTGGACCCATTTCTTTCTTAATCGTTTTATGCATTTGTAGCGTTAAATACTCGATGAATACATAGAGCTACAACCCTATAGTATCAGCAGATCAATTATGTACCTATGCGGAAATCAGCAAATTAACGAAGGGAGGGCAGGTTGGAGTCCCAAGGCAAGCTTGTCTCACGCGCTAGCTGAAACCAGGTTTTGGACGAACCCCATTCGAGCCGGCAGATAACCGGGGATGGATAACCATCCATAAGAGGCTTCTAACGTGCGAAAACTAATCGGGAGCTGCAAGCCATGTACAGAACCGGGGCGGAAAGCCACCACATCGGTAAATGCAATTTGGAATTGCAAATTCTAAAAGTAATCAGCAGGCAGAAGGCTGGTTACAAGTAAAGCTGGAAAACATGGGCCGATGTGACTTGCTGCCTCAAATGCGAAAGAGAGAGCGGGATGATAACGCACACTCAATCCCATCCAGCATTTGAGCGCACCATCTAGCAAGCAGCTGGCGCAGTTCAAACTCTCACCCTCCAGCTTAAAGCTGGAGCCCATGAACTGCGTGCATTTCTAATGATTAACCGCGCGGATCCGATTGAGCGCTCGAAAAGTGCCATCATCGCATGTCGGGATCGGTAGTTAATAGCTAGCCGACCATCACTGACACAGGGAATGGACTTCCAGACCTGTGAAATTTCTCGATCTTGTCGATATCGGGACTTAAAACTCCGCGTTCCAGGACTCATATACGGTTCCGCCTACGCAGTCTGAAAACTCTCCTGAAAGATCTTATTCATCCGAAACTGAACGCAATGCCGACGCCAAAGCCGTTGAGATCCATTTCATCCAGAAAATGGTCTGAATACCGCAAATGAAACCCTATACGTGCTACAACTAATGTTCATCAGCCGTTGGAGATGATTTAGTATCTGAGTACACAACGACTTAGACGCGACCGAAACGGAAGGACTGCGACGAACTCGTATAGACGTTAGCCGCGGCTGTCCTTTTACGACTCCTAACGGGCCAAGAAAGGGAAGCACCCAACGAAAAAGGGGGTAGTCGAGGGCATTCTAATTAGACGCAGCAAACGGGTCAGATAAAATTCTAACGCAGCCGCATCTGGCAAGCGGCGCCTCGAACGCTGAATCAAAACGGCAGAAAAAAGTTGTTACTGCGAAGATCAAGCAGAAGTCATCTCCCCCAATACCTCAGTTATTGCCATTCCCTTGAAACTTCTGAAATCCCCGCCTCCGAAGATATTCCTTGTACAACTCTCGCGTCCAACTGCGGGTAGACCTGCTTGGCCAGTACAAGATCAGCCCCGACTTAGTTTCGGCCTTGATGTCAGCCCCTGGCTCCAGTCGTTGTACTGCACCTTGTCGTCCTACCACTTGTCCTACCGCAAGCACGAGTGCTACCAGTTGTCTTTCTGGGTAGGTGAAGTTCGTATTCACGGCCAGGGCCTTGAGGATGTCGTAGAAGCTTTTTCTTCCAGAATCGATCCCAGGTCAGCATAGACTCGCGTTCTTTTTCTTCAAGTGCCTGGACAGGTTTCGACGATCTCTCGGAGAAGTCTTCCAGCACGTTACTGACCAGCACGATCGTCTCCTTGCGCCGTTGTAGCTTCCACCAGCGCCTGAATTCGCGGCGAAGTCGATGCCCGGTCTTGTTGACCTCGAAATCTCGATGTCCTTGGCAAGCAGTTTGCAGCAGCTGATCCGGGTTTGTTCAGCCTTGATCTCTCGATCTGCAGTAGTCCATCAGCAAGAGTCCATCTCGCGGCGCCGTCCTCACCCAGCTTGAAGATTCCTCCACACCATCGGCTTTCAGCGCTCGGCCCACCATATTCCGCACCTTGGGCGTTCATTCTGCCAATACCGGTCTTGCCCTTGTCAAGGCTTAACACGATGGAGCGCACAGCCAGGTAGAAGTGAATCTTGTCACGCTCCAAACTGCTGACACCCTCGACCGGCCAGATGTCGTAGGCGCTTCAGGCGCCCTGAAACCAGTCCATGAATCGTCTTCCATCTTGTCGTGACCTGCGCATATTCCTGCAGCCATCGTTTCAGCAGTTGAGCTCCAGCGGCTGCGCTGTGGAAGGCGCAAAAATCAAAGCGGTGAACAGCTTGGTGGAGCAGATCGAGTGATCGGACACGATGAATCGACTGTGATCCCTCATGTCTGACATGTCGCCCTTGTTTTGTATGCGCCAGTGCCAGTTCATCTGCTTCTGATGCCGAGTTAATCCACCACCAGCCTTTTCCTGCCCTGGAACTTCGGTGACCCGCGAAATGCCGATCAGCGTATGTGACCTGACGGCTTTGTCGATGAGATGGTACGAGGAAGGGCACATCAAAGCCGTGTCAACACATGTCCGACCACGATGCGATCTTGAAAAATTGGATTTGGCGTTCTTGAAAACTGGCGGTCCAGCCTCCTCGTACTGCGCACTGGCCGAGCATGTCGTAGAGCGCCTTTGTGCGCCTTGCCGCGGGTCATATCATCTTCACCCGCTCGTAGGCTTGATCTCCCTGGCGCTCCTGTCGCCATCCGACGCCTCCTAGGCGCCAATACCTCATTCCACTGCGTCCGTAGCGCCAACCACCTGCTGCCAGAAGGCATAGGCGATACGCGGCTTCGCGGCTGCTGCAGAACGAACACCGCCTTGCCCTTGACGTCGAGCCTTCGTGCCAGCCCGTTCTATGATGCACAAAGTCGCATGGCCACGCCTGGATGCGGTCCGATCGCTCCCAAATGGCCTTCATGTGGCGCTGGCCTTTCTGCTTTCCCTCGATCCTGTAGTCGCTGTCCATCCCTCGCCGCACTGGCGAGTAAGCCTCGACTCCTTGACCGTTCGTTGTCCAGCAGCACCTTGCCGCGCGGCCTTCATAACATACCACGTTAAACTCGTCCTCCCACGATCGTCATGGTGGTAGCCTGTCCACCACCTCCCGAAACACATCCAGGTCGCGTCGATCGGCGGTGCCGGTGAAGCCCACATAGGTCGCATTGGCAGGAGTCATGCAGTACTGCACAAACCGAAGTGCGCCTTCACGCCCTTGTCGGCATCCCGACCTTCTGGTCCAGGTTCACCTGGCTGCGATGCGCTTGCATCGGATAACGATCACATTGGTGCGCTCGGTCAGTCCGTCGGTAATCTTCGGTGAATTTGTGAAATGGTGGTGAGAAACACGCCGCCGCTATTGCGGCCCTTGAAGCAGCCGCGCAGTGTGCACGGGCTCTCCACTACCTGACCACCGCTGGTCGCCGATGTAGTTCTTGGCGTTGGGTGAACTGGCCCGCCGAATTGTCGTTCCAAATCGGTTGCGTCGCGACACACAAGTCGGGGCGCCAAAACTCCACGCTCTTCATCACAGCGTGTGAGAAACAGCATGGTGTAGCTCTGCCGCAGCCGTCCGCGCCAAAGTAGGTGCCGCCATTGCCACCGCCCCCAAAGGCTGCGGTGTTCAGGCGATGTTCTCTGACAGCTGTTGGCGGCATAGAACTGCGGGTACGCAAGCAATCTTTTCCGGCTTAGCGGGAACACATCCGGAAGTAGATGTAAGTGGCGAATCACCGCAGCCGCCACCGTCGATCAAACAGCCCTCATCATGGTTGCAGCGTTGATGCCGTCCTGCCGATCGCTTTTCATCGCCCGTGACCTGCGCCAGGTTGTAGTAGAAATCGAGGGAGTCGACAGCGACCCATGCGTGAGTTCACGCCCATCGCTGATCACGCACAGGGCGTTGTATTTCAATCAGTTTCGGGATGTCGCGCACATAGCGGTGAGCTGCACCCCAGGCACATGATTGTCGCGTTCTCGCGCACCCGGCTCTTGAACTCGAAATACCACCAGCGGCAAGCGTTGATATACAGAATGGCATCCGCGAGCGCTCTCGGTGCCTTCCGATAAACGAGCTGATTGACCAGGCGGTCATATTGCCGGTGTGGTACCGGCGCCCACCCCCCCCGGGGGGGGTGGCCCCCCCCCCCTTTTTTCCGCCCCCTTTTGGGGGGGGGGCCCCCCCCAAAAAGGGGGGGTTCCTTACTATCACCGTTCCACCGCCACGCGCGTTTCCGGCTGGCCGCTGAGTCGATCAGTGGATGTAAGAGGTCTCTGCTGTGCTGCGAGTGCTCGCGCTGGGCAGAAAGCCGCGGCCACGCGCATGTTGGATTCTGTTGAGTCGTACAGATCCAGCGCCTGGCAAGCTTTCCCACTGCGGTATACGGACTCTGATCTCGGCCTGGGGTGATTTGGTTCGGCGGCATACTGCGCAGCGAGAACACTGCGCGTCCGCATCTTTGATGAAGACTTCGCTATTGCTGGCGCGCCGGATGCTGCCACCGGTAAGTTCGCGAATAACCCTGGCTGCGCCAGCAAATCGATAATTGCCTGCTCCAGCTTGCTTCGCGTTGAAACTCATCGTACCTCCCTTCCCAAATGACTACAGTTCCCTGCGCGCAGAAAGCACTATGCAAAACGTGCCATAATTGTTCAGCAACTTCGGAATTCCGGAGAGTTCAGAACTTATCCCAGCTTGTCCGCAAATTTTTTGCGACAGCTGGGATCTGCATCTGCTCGCTCATCAACCAGCCGTTCAGGTTATCCCAATAGTGCCGAGCATGCCTGCAGCGGCCAAAACAAAGTCTTCTGCCCTTGTACGCTGCAGGGCGGTCAGCAAGCCCGACCTGGTTGCGTAGGCGCTGAGCGGGAATCGCTTGCGCCTCGTAACCAAGCATGTGCCCACAATCCGTTCATACGTTAAGCGTACCCTGCACCGAGCGGATCACATTCGTCGTAATCGCAGCAGTGGCGTCAGGGCAATGGCCTGCCATATCCACTGTGCCTGGCTTGCGCCGCTTTCAGCACCCTTCATACCCAAACCCCTGAAAAAGAAAATCCAACTCGGGCAAAAGTCTGGCTTGGGTAGTGCCAGGTGAGCAGCACCGGAAAGCGCGTCGCGTCGTGGACAAAATCACGCACTCAGTTGCGGCGCCGCAGCGTAAGCAGGTTGGCGTTGCCAGCCGCTCAAAGGGCTCCTACATCATTACTGCGAAGGCGGCGGCCCCGTGCGGCAATCACCGTTGGCGTTTTACGCGCAGTCTGGCGAAACAGTTTCTTGTGCAGTGCAGGTATCACGAAGTCCGGCACGCAACCTTGGTCGTATGATATTGTCATGCCGAAGTTTATTTCTGCTCCAGATAAGTAAATCACCCACAGTGGCCATTCTCGCGTGCGTAAACTCGGGCTGCCGAAACATCCAGCCGCTGGTGCCCCCGGCAAGCGGCACCTTCTCGCCGCAGCAACTGCTAAGTAATGCTTAGTGGTTGATGGCAGAGTATGACGCGGCCCGCACTTGCTTGAAAGCATAGGCCGATGCCTAACACTTTAAGCTCATGGAAGGAATTTATAGAACCTTGTTTTAACTGCACGGGTTGGCGACTACCTGACCGATGAAGAGTACCGCATTTGCAGACCCGAGATGCTGGCCACACCCGGAGTGCGGAACGTGATGCCGCCGAAACGGTGGCTTTCCGCAAGCTGCGGTGGGCTGACAGTTAGAAGAGAAAATGGAAAGCGCTGGCGGTCCTGCACGTGGTGTATACTGGCTGAGGAAAAGACGTCAATTCGGATGTTCCTTTGCGATCTATGACAACAGGACGGAATGAAAATCTGAACTCTGGACAAGGAAAAACAGCCAAACAGCATTACCAACGACGCTGAAGAACGAGTACAAAATGAACAACAGCGCAATCTGTTCGACGAAATGATGCAGGCAATCGATGAGATGGCGCGCATCGGAGGGCAAAGATCACCTTGCGCCCAAGTAACGGTCGAGAACGACCCGCCCCCGTTGGTGACGGCTAGATGAAATCGTCGCGTTGAGGAAGAAAATGAAGATGCAACAAAAGTCTCGCCATGCGCAACGAACCAGTGCCGAAACATGCGCAACTGGAGCAGACATAGGCGCAAGCCGAACGCCCAGGCCGGTTGTTGATAAAAGCTGGTCGAGCAGTAACCACCGATAGGCGATCCCTGGCTAGTGTGTAGTGCGCAACGCCATCCGCGACCAAGAGATAGCCATCTGACCAGTTTCTCCCAGTTTCACCCGTTCTTCAGTTCTTGCGTACTGAGTTAGCCAGACATCCGGCCTCGAGGCTGACCCAATCTCATCTGTCCATCGTCGCCTTGGTAGATATCGATCTGCTGTCGTTCATCATCGGCCAATCCTGCCTCATATCTGCATGTAATCTGATTCGCGGGCGGCGAAACGATCACAGCCCCGCGTAAGGGCGGCATAACTCCTGCCATTGCAAATGAGCATCCTACTCCCGCCCGGTTCTCGTCGTGACTTTGCGCACATCAGAATCACCTCGGCGAGTAGCTTGTTCGGCTTCGGGGATGCGCAGTTGCCGGAGAGAGTTTGGGGAGGAGGTGTCCGCGCAAGGATGCAAGGCTGACAGCCTCGTTTGAGTGCCTGTCATTTTCCTCGAAATCGGGACAATCGAGCGTCGACACAGCTCACGAACTTCTCGTCCTGGTACGTCAAACAAATAAACTTCGAAACAAGCAAGTTTGGACCCGCGCCGACCTGACGGCGCAACCATGCTAAAACGCAAGTGCAGCCTGAAAATTTTGTGTCGTGCTAACAAGCGACATAAGCCAGGCGAGATGGCGCCTTTAGCTCTCATACGATGAAACTCGTTGAACCGAAGCCCGGCCTCGTTGTCTTCCAGAAAATGCCACAAGAAACCCGGTTTTCCCGTTTCGAGCAGGGAGTAATGCGGGCTAATAACACTCGTCGTTTAACGAACTTCGCGCCGCCGGCATAAGCTTCCCACACGAAATTCATCATATCCGTAGCCGCTTGTAGTACGCCTCAATCAACGAAGTTGGCGCATGCCCCTTTCGTAGCGATACTTGGGATAATCTGGAATTGCGCTGGAAAGGTTAAAGCGCAGACCAACCCCTGTCCGGCACCCAGCTCCCAATGGTGGTCCGGTAAAAACACAAGCGAAAAATCCGGAAACTGCGGCCGGATGCGGCGCAGCGGTGGGGCCGTTCAGGTTGATTGCTCCGCTGTGGCGGCTCTTGGCGCGCGTCGGTCGCGGGCCGGCGAGTTCTTCCGGAATCCTCCATTGCCGGCGGCCAGGGCGTTGTCGATCACCGGATCGAAAATCCACAAACCAAGCTTTGAAACAAGGCTGCCGCCAATGGCTTCGAGCGTGTGTTTCATCTGGCGGTTGAGGTTCGATTTTGTCGTCGAGACTTCCGAGTATGTTGGCCGATCTGTTTCTGTTCTTGATCGCAGGGTAGGTACAAGGAACGCCTTAAAATCAGGGATCCTGAATTGCTTACGGTAGGCCGGTCCCTCACTCCAACTGATTTGGTGCTGCAGGTAAGGAACCTGCAGAGCGAACAAGTAAGTATTTAGATCTACCAGCGCCGGTGTCCGTTCTTTAGCAAACCAAACCATGCCGCTGGCCAAGGAGCAGCGAACCCGGTGGTATTTGACAGACTTCACCTCATAGCGCCTCGCGGGTGATAACTAGGGTCGCCTCTGAAAGGATATCGCGCGTTTGATTCGCGCCAGCATAACCAGCCTCATTGTAAAGCTAAGGGGAAGAAATAGGTCCATCGGCCGCCTTGAATGTTATTGCTCCGAAAGTTAACTATCAATTCCCGCTGTCCTGTTCCATTCGGGAAGTGCACGTGCGGGCAATCAACCATAAGTGTTGTATCTCATCCGATTAGATCCCAGCCACTCACTCCCCAATAACCCCAACCCCTCAGATTCCCGCCCGAATACCTGCATCCAGATTTGCCGATCCTCATCTGCCGGTACAGTGGTCTGGGCTTAGCTTCAGCCGATCTCCTCCTCAAGAAAGCACAACCAGCAATCTTCACACCGCAGCGCCCCATAGCGGCCGGGCGTTGAGCACGTAGTCGTTGCCTTGACTCATCCAGTGCCTGGCGATTCTACAAGAAGCGGTACGGTCCTTCCGTAAACCGCTCACGTCAAACTCGCCGCGCCAGGCATGAAATAGTGCGGAGCGATGTTCGGCGATGTCCGTCGGTGTCAGTTCCCTGTGGGTGCGGTCGATCATACTGCCTTTGTTTGCGGCGTCGATAAACAGGGTTTTCGCCTGGCGGGTCGCCGAAGTGCCTTAGGCGGCCGTCGAGTGAACTGCTGGGCGCGCTTTGTTTTGCATGAACCACAGCACACCGGAACCTGCGTGGTTAGAATCATGCTGGCCGGCAGGCGCATCACCAGTCGATATTAATCATTCTCGATCAAGCTTCTGCGGATCAGCCCTCGCCGCGTATTGGTGCTCATGACCGTTGGCCAACACAAAACCGCAGCGCACCCGTTTTCGCTCAATTGCCAGCTGCTGCAGTATCCAGGCGGTAGTTGCGTTGCCCGTGGCGAGAGTCGACCACCGGCCTACTCATACGCGCATCGCGGGTCGCTCTAGGTCCCACTCGTTGCTGGCGCGCCATTCCTTCAGGTTGAATACGGCCGATTGGCCTGATGGACAGGCCTAGCGCCTTCAGCTCCACGCGCCTTGATCTCGCACGCACACGTGTGTCGGCGGGCAACGCCCTCGCCAGGTTGTCCCGGCCGATGCCGCCGATGGCCAGGTTCATCTTCGCCACGCATAATAGGTGAGCGGGGTAAGTTCTCGCCGTAGATGGAAATGTCTTTGTTGCCCACTGTGAATCATGGAACTCCCGACTGCCAGTAGCAGGCCGAGCCGCAGCAGGGGTCTGTATATCTGCCCCGGTAGGGCTAGATCATATCGGCGATCCAGGTTGCCACGATGAGAGTTAGAACACTACGCCACCCGCCCATATCTCCGCTGGCGCGCAAAGTGCCGAAACAGTCACGACCAGCGCCCCCGCTCCTGCTGTATGACTTCCAGCGCGTGATTAGATGTTGCGATACGAGTGTCAGCGCTCGCCAGTTCGGCGCGCTCACGCCACGCGCGGGAAAAGTAATTGTCCGCTACGCGCGCGCCGCGCAACGCGGGTGTGCTCTTCTCGACCGTGTGCAGCGCTGTGTCGATCTTGACCGCGATATCATCCCTGCTTGGCATGCCTCTGGAGTGCGACCACGCGATTCCTCCGCAGGTATGAACACGTTGCCGATTGGTGTAGAACTCCGACCATCTCGACAATAATTTGCCCCTGGCCCCTCATCGAATCAGCTCCTGCGGCCGCGTCTCGAAGTGTCGCTGACGAACTTCAAAAAAGATCAGGCTCCAACACCACGTCTTGTAATCGGAAGACTCACGCTGGCCACCACTTGTCCGCGGTGCCCACAGGTTGTTCGAAGGATTTGGTCTTCTGCTTTGATCTGCAGCGTTTTGCTACATCTGCCCAGAATGTGAAATTGCCGTAAAGCCTATGGCAGATCGGCGTGCACGACACGAGAGGAAAGCGGGTGCAGGCTTCCGTGCCCGTCGCTCGTCCTTGTTGAAACCCAGGGAGCATACGATAGCAGAAGAGGAGTCCAGACAAAAGGGCCAGCGCTTAAGCGCATTGTCGTCATGCGCCAGTCAGTAGCGACACCGACTCGCTCGGTCCAATCAATGCCAGGTATCGCTAAACGGATCCTGAATAACCAATGGGTGCCGATTGTCCCGCCATAAAAACAACACAGAGTGGGTGCAGGGTGTTTCAAACACCACATCGAGATCCGATTAATCCGCTCAAAGCGCCTCGATAGTCATCTCTGCTCCGCCTCCAGGTACGTTTGCGACATTACCGATACTGGAATGACCTCCAATACCTGCGATATCTGCTCGATCTGTCGATCGTTGGCAGACTCAGTCCCTCGCTCCAGTAGAGCCAGTAGGTTCGACGCCTCACGTCTGAAAATTTCCTCCTGGAAAGTTTTTCTCTTAACTCGTAATGCCCGCAAATGCGACGTCCAAAACTGTTGAATCCAATTCCACCAGAAAATGGTCTAGATACCGCCAAAATGAAAACCTATAGTGCTACAATCTTTAGGATTCGCAAATAAGGAGAGCTGTCACATGATGCATGCTAGTTTTCCAAGCATGATGAAGAACGGCAAAGGTCGAGGCCCTATGGCATGAGCGCCCCCAGCGATTATTCGCCCGAGCTCATGTTCCGTGATGAGACTACTCGTGCGCGTGAGGAGGATGGGGACACTGGATATGCTGCAACAAAGATGCCAACAGCGGAAGAATGGTATCGAGAAGTTGAACGCAAGCGCAGAATCGACGGAGCGATTAATTCAAACTTCGATCTGTTACGGCCCGTCGTTCAGGTCTTCGGCCAATCGCACCAACTGGAAGGGCAGGAGAATGAGTCCGTTGAAACCTGCGACATAGCAAGCTACCAGTGCTTGGGCTCCGGTGTGAAGTTGAAGACCGATCATTGCTCTATACTTTCGGTACCCATACCGCTGCTCCAAAACGGTCACACAATCAAGACATGTAATTTTAACCCAAGAATCCGAACAAGGGCAGCGCGTATATCTCGCGTAGCTATAAAGCCATCTCTAGAATCGGCCTCCGATAATGGAGGCCACGGGAAGAATGACGCTTACCTCACGACGTAACCTGTCTCATCCAGAAAGAAGAGAACACTTCAAGAACTGTCCTAAGACTCCGCCCCCTGCTGAGACATACTGAAGCAAGGCGAAAAGCAGTGCGTGCGTCACCTATCCGTCGAAGGAAGAAGTGCTGCAGTTCGTAAGCGCGAACGAGATGGCCGACAACGATTCGTCCGCTTCTCTCATCTGATGTCGAGTACCCGATGAAGGCTGTCACCAATGATCGTGAACGCCTGCCCCTCATGCGAGCCATTTGCCGGCGTTGAGCGCGACCTAAACAGCTCAGACCTCGTCCAAGAAAGGCCCGCTGCGTAGGTCGATAACTGACACGACCTCCATCTCACTTGCCGCTCGGCTTAGCCGGGGCGAGCTTGAGCTCAGTCCGTCAGATATGTCAGCGACAATAATCCCCCTTAGAGAGCAAACTGTTGCCCCCGACCGTTTGCTGTCTCGTAGGCCAGACATGGTACCAACGACGCCGCCTGCCGGGGATCTGGCTTGCAAGCTCTGGATGTTCCTCCCGCAGCGTTGCTTGGTCGCATTTGTCATAAAAAATCTCTCGTGCCAGTAGTTAAGGACCAGTTTCAGCAATCCTTCATAACGTACCCGATGTCGAGATCGATTCTTCGATCCGCTTAACAACATAGATCATGCAGAAGATAAGACACCAGAAAGGTGCCACCAGAAGGTGACGTGTTTCACAAAAAGGTGCGATAATCAAGCTGAAATTGGCCAGGTCCAGAAAAAGGTGCGACCAATTCCTCATGTTTGCGTACAAAGGTGCGACTAAATCGTCGGGAGGGTCTCGAAGTCGGAAAAGGTGCGACCGACCCGCAAAAGGTCGAGAACGGTGCGAACTAAATCGAGCAGCTCGGTACGCGATGCCCCAAAGGTGCGAGCCAATGAATCTCGGAACCAGCAAAAAAGGTGCGACCAATCTCTGAACCTCGGAAAAGGTGCGATCTATCAACCGTATCTTGAACTCTGCCTCAGAAAAAGGCGACCAATCCGCTTTATGGGACCTGCAGAATCGCTCCGATTTATGCGCCTCACCATCCAGACTCTGGATCCTGTCCGGGGCCTGATCAGTTCAGGACCTTTGTCTTCACGTTGCCTACTTCTTTGCAATCCATACCATTGCAAAGGACTCGACCGCTCGCGTGATGTCTTGCGAGATCCTTCTGCGCCGTTCTGGTGCCAACCCACTCTCCCTCAACCACTCACGGGCTACGTCGGCGCAAGCACCACTGCAATCGATCAGTTGCAATGCCGATCTTTGCACTGTGACAATGCAAAGCCACTATATCGCTCTCTCTCTAATCCCGGCCACGGGGGATATGACCGAATTGGCAGCATAGAAACAGGGTCGCTCGATCTGAAGCTGGATGAAATAGGCTTTTGCGTCTGTCACCGGAGCTTACCCAACTCATAACCAGCCATTCGCCGCACCAGGCAACGCCATCTCCATACGATACCTATGGTTGCGAACGCTGTTTCCAGTCGCGTACATCCGAGACAGGCGACTCGACAGTGGCCCAGTGAGAGCATAACCCAGGAGCGCCGCAACTCATCCTCAGGCCCGTCCCATCCAGGTGCATAGCTACGCGAAGTGGTGGGTGCCACGTGTACGTCTATCGGCCTTCGTCGTCTGCTCAATAAGCGAAGGCCTGCCAATTAAGCTTGTTCCGAGGTAACCGCACCCGTGATTGATATTGAGGAAGCGTCCGCACATGCTGTTTCCGCTGTCTGCTATTACACTTCTTTGACCTTGAGTCGGTGATTTCGTTACTGTATATACGTCCAGTATCTATCAAGGCATAGATGAAACGCGGTTACCATTCTAGCCCAGTGGCAGCTCTGATATCGACTGCCCTTTCCTCCCGGTTCTCGCGCTTCCTTCGGCCTGCACTTTTCCCATGCTATGTTCTATCAATACGCCAATGTTATCAAAAAATTATTTTAGAACCCTAAGGTACCCTCTAATAGTTTGATGCCCTCTTTAGAATGGCAATTGACCAACTCAATAGCATTCACATCGGCGAGAATCAATCAGTTCGCCAAGCTACGACCATTTGAAAGCTGCAGGCCATAACAATCCGCTTTCTAGCCAGTGCCAGCCGCCTGGATATAACGGTACCGGGATTTTGTGATTGTTCGTAACACAGGCCCCAACCATCCCCTCACACAGCGGAATATCGTGATGTCAGGCTTATACTGTGAGAGCAACCCTCACTGGCCTAGAATTAACTGCCTTGGTAGGGAAATACAAGAGCTAACTAACGAATATGCACGCGACCCCTGACACTGGCTGATTTTCAGGCAGGCGCGTCTTGTCAATCTGAGCCGAGCCTGGTGCCTGCCTGGCGGAGGAAATGCCGAACGCTGGACTCACTTCAGGCCAACTGGCGGCGAGCAATTTGAAGTGGTAGCGCTGTCTGTTGACCACGCAGGCATCAGCGTTGTCGAAAAATTCTACCTGAAACCCAGCATCCCGCACCTTCGCAAGTAAAATGATCCGTCCCACACTGCGACCTCACACCTGGGCCATTAGAAGGTGTCCTACAACGCTGCTGAAATGACCATGCGAACGGTCCGTGAATTGGCCGCCTGTTGCTACTGCGGAATGGACAGTCCAGCCAGGACTGATGACCCGGCCATTGGCCCGGGGTCCGACTGACTGGGTTTAACGCAAGGGAAAAAGCGGGTGGTTTAATGCTCACGGCTACTACTGCCGCTCCTTCGCTGATCCTCGAGAACCCCACAGGCTCAATCCCGACAATCGTTAAACTCGCTCGCAGCGACACGAAGTGTTTCTCCAATACTGCAGATCCGTTATCTGAGACCGTACATGACGATTGATCATCAAGTAAGGCGTTTGATGGGCCCTGCAAGGCTGATGGGCGCGCCCGAATAGTGCTGTAATCTTTGAAATTTGTCAACCATGACAAGTTGAGGACCTGCAGCGACGGATGAAAGCCATCGCTCACCAATGCTTCGTATAGACCCACGTAAACCGTTTTCCTGCCGATCTGCGTGGCAAACAAGCCCTCCCTTCGTAAAATCGGAAACAGTCTGAGTATCGGTATCGACCCCTACTGACCGTGCCACGTCCCAATGCGCATCATGCTCTCCTCAACGTATTCTCTACCTGTGACCTTATAGCTACTATAGGTTGAATGGTAACACCATATTGTTCATGGAGCCGTGTCCATGATAGTAACATCTTGTGATGGCCACTGCTCGGAACGAAATGAGCGGAGCAAAAAAAGCATGAGCCACAAGGTTGATACTGGCTCGAGGCGAGAGCAATTGGGTGATAAGTACCGCTAACCCTTCACGCATGCGCCACAAGGCGCTTCTTAACAAAGGGGATATCTCTACTTGCCGGAGGCTCCATGCCGCTTGCCTTTGCCCCGTGGGCTGGGCATGGCTTTGCGGTGATCGCGTCTGGCAACATTTTTTGTCCTGCCGCGCAGTCCTCAGGCGTCAGGCCCTGTGTCGGCCGTACCTCTTTGGCCTTGGCTACTTCGGCGTGGGTGCTCCTGTCTTTATCAGCATTAGCCCCAGTACGCAAATGCCCCGTGTTGGTGTTATCACGGCGGCCTTTGGTCTCGCTGCTCGCCTCTTCCATGGGCGTCGCGTACCTCGTGGCGCTGCCTGCGCCCTGAGATGGATGCAATGGCACTCTGGCTAGGCTACCTTGCGGCATGGGGCTGAGTGAATGGATGCGCACCTGGTTCTGACCGGCTTCCTGGCCTTCATGCTACAGCCAGACCGACACCACACTTGCCACTATCGCTCCCGTCTTTGGCTGCTTGGCGTGAGTTATACTGGGCACCTCGCTGGCGGCTGCCTGGGTTGTCCAGGGCCAAGCCTGCGCCGTGCTGCGTATCGTGCCGTGTTAGTCCGCATAACGCTCAGCCGGCCTTGCAACTGCTTGGATCGGGAATGGCCGCCGCCGCTGACCCGGATCGATGTCCCGTCCTCTTGCAAGGAAACATCGCGCAAGACAAGAAATGACCCCCGAGATACCGGAACATCAACAACTTTGACGCTATCAGGCCTACCGCGCAGCAATCTCGGACGATTATCGTGTCTGGCAGAAGCGGCAATCCCGATTGCCATGAACCATGCCAAAGATATCTTGCTGAGCTGAGGCGTTAGCCGATCGGCAGGCACATCGTTAATATTGGCGTCCCGGCTAACGCGAAGGCGGAATGGCCCGTCGTCTATAATGCAGTGGTAAAGCCCTCCGATCCCTCAGGGCTTCTTACTACAAAACCCACCTGGGCCCTCCGCGTAATATGTTCCGTTTCGGGGAGTTTGTTTGGGTTCGGCCCTCGACGGTTGCTCGGGCGCCCATGTCCGATTTACACACGGGACGGACGCCAGCACGTCCTGAATGCGCCGGGGTGCCCGTAGGGCACCTCATCCTGCACGAGCCGTCTTTGTGCTGAAGTCAGGAACTTCGCCCGAAGCGCAGGTGCTGTGAAGCAGTAAGATGCCTGTTCGCGCTCGCTCGGCCCCTCCCAAGCATTTCCAGATGCCGCAAGCGTGCCCATCGAAACCGACTGACCTACTGCGAGCCACGAACACGGGTATCACAGCAGCTGTCAGCTACGAGGAAAGATCCCTCCAAGCGCGCCCTCAGTTCCGCAGCACCTCAGCGTCGAGGTGACACGCGAACTGGTGCGACCCCTATGTGCGCTGGAGGGATTGGCCTGTCCTTGGTGGTGATCGCACTCGGACTCGGCTTCTCCTGCTTCTTCGAATTCGCCAGTAATATCGGCTGGGTACATGACCCGCCACTCCTATAGCGAGCAGATTCAATTGGGTGAGGATGGAAAGGAATTGTCTACTTAATGGCAAATTGGCATCGCAGAGAAAGCCACGAGCCGAGAAAAACGATGCGCTGGCTGTGGCTCTCGCTCCCCTGTTACTGCTGCGGATCAGGCGAGCAAGTACTGCCAGTACCGAATGCTTATGTAGGGAAAGTGTAGTGGTCAGCCCTTCTCAATTGTCCACCGCCAACAATACGGGGCGGCGTCAGCTTCCTAGCGATGGCGCGGTTGGCAAGCAAGCCGCTATTCATCGGCGGCCTTGGCTTTCTCGACGTTAACTGGTGTACTGGCTTTGGCGTTCCACCGAGCGTACTGATTATCGGCTCGCACTCACGCTATCCCCGGCGTGCGTTGGGGCATGTCGCAGATCGCTTACGCTTGGGCTCGTCGAACGGAAATAATTGATTTCATGATGCCCAGTGGCACCTGGCCATCGTTCAACCTGCGGACGTATGGATCGTCCTCGGCCTGCCCTCTTTATCTGGGCCGAAATACGACATCAGCCAGGCTAAGCCGTCGCGCGAATCGGCTAGAGTCCTTCGCTGTCGCACGCTTGATCCACCCAATATAACGTAAGCCTCTTCTCATAAAGCACACAGCAAGCCGGTTGACCATGCAGGTGAGGTAGCATTGCGGATGGGAAGCGCCGACGCAAGACAGGGGACACACATATCTTTCTCGACAACTGTAGAACCCGTATCCAGCACTGTACAACCATCTTCTGGGCTGCGAGGAAAACCGGACGAGCGTCCTGATTGAATCCGGTAATCACTCGGTCGAGCCGACCTGGGCAGAGGTAACAAACTGGGCTCAATGCGGAATACCCTGAATACCCAAAATATCCACGCCGAATCAACATCACTTCCGCCCCGCGAGCTAAAGCCAGAAAGCGGGCAGTAAATCGCGGCGCCCTGCCATGGATTGGCCTGCCCTGCACGGACGTAGGATTGGGAGGGGAGGCCCTTTCAGGTCGGTTCGCTCAGCTTCCAGCCGATTCACAACGCCGGCCATACCGATGGCCATTCGCCATACCGTCTGGACGACGTATTTTTTCACCGCGACGCTCTTCTGAACGAAGGTTGGCAAGAACGGAATTTTCAAAAACGGGAAACCGATACCTCTTAAACCCGGTCCGTGAACTGAAAAACTTTCCCCTGCCAGAGACTATCTGGCTACTCCGCCTGATTACAAAGCAGCGGCGATTCGACATTGGAAACAGGAAAAAGATCGCAAACGTCCCGGCT
>Ga0163217_1101757_pt1 | contig 17472 bp, 19 predicted proteins | sample SynspAceP_FD_185933 | JGI IMG/M metagenome (GOLD analysis project Ga0163217, IMG submission 185933) | Saline lake microbial communities from Ace Lake in Antarctica - Synechococcus sp. Ace-P (PacBio error correction) | ecosystem: Environmental > Aquatic > Non-marine Saline and Alkaline > Saline ...
AGCAGAGATACGTCCTGGCTGGCGTTGCGCCGGAGACCATCAAACGCCAGGCGGTTGTCTTTGGCCGAAGGGAAACCCAGCCCTCCCCAGGGGCCCCAAGGGGAAAAAACCGCCTTTCCCCCCCGGCGGTGGGGCAAGCCGAATTTTTGGGGGGGGGGGGGCCCGGGGCCCGGTGGGGGGCCTTTGGAAAAGGGGTTGGGGGCTTTTTGGGCTGGGGCGGAAAACCAATTCCCAGACGAGGCCTTTGTGGGGACCTGGCGCTCAGGCTCAGATTCCAAGGGCCTGATTTCAGAACGTGGATTTTCAAGCAGCTTTTGGGCCCCGCCAACAATGGGTAAACGGGCGGTGGTGGCAAACGGGAACAGCCGCCACCTGGTTGGAAGGCGGCAGAGGAAACGGCCCAGCCAACGGGGGGGCGGGGTGGTTCGGGCAGCTCCGAGAGCAAAGATTCCCTGGGCCTTCGACGCCCGAGCCCGCCCCCACCGACGCCAAGCGACGTCAGCAGGCCTGAAGCCAAGGCGTGAAGCTGGAAGCGCAAAACAGCCGAAATGACACGTTTGAGGGCCGTGGCGATAAAGTTGCGCCAATGTAAATCGTCGATGGGCCAGCTGAAAATGACTGGCCCATACACCACTTTTTTTAACGGTTCAATGGCAACATTCAGCCCCATGGCAACCAACCGCCTCACTGTCAAATTTGCCTCAATGACGACTCTTTGCGCTTGAAACCAGTGGGAAAGCGTTGGGTCGCGCCCGCTGCCCACTCCTGCTGGCCTTAGGCCTCTCCAGCCCACGCTTTCCCATTGCGGCGGCGCCCGAGTTGCGGCGTTGAAGCGATCGCCCAAGGCAGGTCCAAGTTCCACTGGATTTGAAAACAAACCCCTTCTAGGACGACGCCTACAATCCTGGGCTCTGGCGATGGGTTTGAGCCTGAGGTTTTCGGCCGTAGAGGACCTCAAGCGGACCCCGCTGGAGATCCTCCAATGACGGCAAACCGCCCTCCCTGCCGCTGCTGGGCAAGCGTGATTGCTCTCGGCCTGACCCTGTCCCAGGCCAGTCTCTGGCTGGGAAACCTCTTCCTACAAAAAATCCAGCTTGCCCAGCGCCCGGAATCTGTTTTTGCTGGAGCGTGGTGCGTCTCACCGCCCCCTGCGCATCGCTGTGGTCGGCGAGGTGGAGCGCCTGGTCTCTACACCCTCAACCACCTCAAGAAGGCCGCCCCCTCCAAGGACCCAGGCGTTCGTGTCGAAATCAGATGGGCCCAAACGCTGGTGGATGCGATCCAGAAGGCGGGTGGGGATCAACATCGATGGCCAACCTGCAAGCGGTTGGTGGTGCAGCGGCGTCTGCCCGGTGCCGACTCCCGCTTCAAGCGCACCTCCGTGTGGAACCCTGCCTGGGCGTGGTGCGCGACGGTGACCACAGCTTCCAGATATCCATTGCTCTTCCGATGGAGACACGATCAAGCTGGAGCGCGGTTGCCCGGAAAGATGCCAGCAATTCGGCCAAGTTTGGCGTCACCACCCTGGCTCCGACGCCCAGAATCACCGTCCACGTGATTGGCGAAGTGCAATCACCCGACGGCTTGCAGGTTCCCTGCCAGCACGCCCTTGAAATGGCAGGCGATCCTGGCGGCCGGGGGCGTGGAAAACCTGGGCGCGCCAAGACGTCACAGCTGGAACTGGTGCGGATCAACCCGCAACGGCTCGGCCATTGCGCCGCCAAATATCGCCCTTGAATTAACAAACCCAGGGAGTTCCACGGCCAAGCAACCCTCCGCTGGTGGATGGCACACGGTGATGCGTCCAAATCGCAGCCGCTTATGCGATCAGCGCGGATGCGATCGGGGCCGTCCAGCTCAGCCCCTGAGCGGAATTGGTCCCAATGTGGGTTGACCATTGTACGCCTGCTCGACAGCAAACAATTAAAACTGAATGCGCAATCAACCTGGCCTGTTGAAGGCGATGAAATTGGCCGTGGGAACGGCAACCCTGCAGCAAGCGAAGAATCTCGATCAGCTCGAAGCAGGAGGGCGTCAAGGCGCCTGAATCAGCCCTCTGCGCAGCTGAGGGAGATCAAAGCTGAGGCGACGGAATCTCCCGAGCGTCTCGAGTGGGTTAGCCTACCGCTGCCAGATCACCACTACGATTGCGTCCCCACGGCCCGGCAGATCTCTGTGGTGCTGGCTTGAACTGAGACCGGTTGCGCGGCTTAATGGCCCGGTTTATCTCCATTGCGTGGCCGGCGGTGGAACGCTCGCCGCCTGGTGGCGATGGCCTGGTTGATGCACAGCCCGCCGCATGGGCCTTGGCAGGCGGCCCTGGAGGTATGTTCAGCAAAAAACCCATCCCGGCAACGAGCCATTTGCCCCGGGCCCAGCTGGCGGTGCTGAGATTGCTCATTGCTGACGCGCTCCATGCGATTCCAGCAGCAGATCAGAGACTTACGGCCAAGTTAGAGTAGAAGCGAGGGCTCGCTCGCGACACGCCCCGCTTCGGCGATGTGTGTCTATGTTTGCCGCCACGACGTTCGATCAGGGTGGGGTTGAAGTGTGGTGCGAATTCTCGGGCAAATTTCGGACGCGGGCACCAGGCCGCGTTTTCGCGCAGGATGCGCGCAGGATACCAGGGAGGAGGGAGGAAGAAGACGTTGGGGGAGTGTGGGGGGTATCACTACCAGGCCCGACGCGGGTGGCACTAGTTTACTGGAAGAGTGGAGCGCACTCAGGGTGCCGATGGTGACGGACGCCGTTGGAGTGTACATGGTACATAGTGGAGCGAGTGGACGGCCAGGGCCCAGGGTGACTGGGTCGGGGAACTCACGACAGTTGGACTGGGGCACGGATTGCCTGGTGGGGCGACGGGAGGCGGAGCGGCTCAAATTCAGGCTTGGCTTTGAGCCATGAAAGCCCCCGAAATGCGTTGCCCTCAATGCATCGCACCGCTGGGCGGGCCGTTTTTGCTGAGTTTGACAGAAATCCCAGCGCTCAGCCACTCACCCAGATCACCGGGCCGTAAGTTTGTCGTGCATCGAAGCGACGCGTCGCGGTTGGCGGCCGCCTCCGGCGTGGGTCGAGGGCACCTCTCGATGTGTGATAATCGCCTGACCCCAGCCTCAGCTGCGGGGCGATCGCAGCGGTCTCGCGCACCATGGGGCGTTGAGCTTGGGCCTCGGTGGGAGGATGCCTCCAGGGATCGGGGCGGCCACCCATGCAGGCGCAAGGACAGGGCCACCCGCATTGCTGTTGCCGTCGCCAGGTTGTGGGCCGGTAGATTCGATGCTGTAGGCGTGCAGCGCCGCAGACGGCCATCGCCGCTGATGATGGTGGTGATACAGGCCCGGAAAGCGCACCCAGGTGTAGGGGTGGCGCCCAGTGGCAGATAGATGTGGCTGGCCATCAAGCGTGGCGAGCCGAAAAGGGAGCGATGGCTGGAATTGAATACAGGCCAAAGCATCAACGTCAAGATAAAGTAATTTTTAAGTTGTACTTAATACGGCACAAGTCCAATTCAAGGAGGCCAAGCAGTGCTTGCATGGATTCCATAGCACCGGCAGCGTGATTTGAGGCGTTGCCCCGTTTTATCCTGGTGTGCGCGCTTAACCCTGAGGCAGGTGCCCGAGCTCAGCGCCCACGGCTGATTGATCTACAAGGACCCCAAACAGGCGTTGAAAAACGGGTACCTGCAACAGCGGGCTGGTCTTTCAAAGCTCATGGCCTTCGCCAAACCCGCCTGAATCTGCATTCAGATCGCCGCTACTTTGGAGCTCATGAAGCCCGAGTACGGCCCATGACACTGGGTACCAGCCCAGCCACTTCATCATCTTCAGCTGCGATGGACGTCCTGGCGCCGCTGCGATGGCCCTGATGAAATTTTGCGGTTCACAACCTGAACAATTTGAGCGGATCTTGCTCCGCCAACCGCCTGAAAGTCGGTGCTCGAAACTCAGTCGCCGAATGGCGAGCTGAAATCACGATGACCCCAGACAGGTGGTGACACCAAAGCGTCCGCGTATTCCCGTCTGTTGATGCGTCCTCCTGGTGTGGGCGGGATCAAGCAAGGCGGCTGGACGTTTCTCGACAGCCTCGGGGAGGATTCCCGTTTGCCTGATGGGCCGCATCCTCAGTCCTGATGCGGCGCTTGTGCGCCTGGAAGCGCTGGCAGGCTCTTCACTGCCGAACAGCGCCACGGCCCTTCCCGCCCCTCTGCCCCGATGCTGGTGTGGAGCTGGCGCAGCCCCAGTGATGAGGGCTCCGCGGCGTGAGTGCCTGGCGCCGCAAGAATGGCCCGCCTATCCAAGCCACGGGCGCTCGCCTTTGGCTGGTTTGTTGCTTCCCGACCGAACGGGCCGACGAAATCTGGCCCGCCAGCGGCGACCCCCCAAGCCGCCAGGAATCAGGCCACGCCTCTCGAAGCAGGGCCTGAGTTTTCCCGGCCTGCGCCTGGACCTTGAGAGATCTGGTGCAGCCGGCAGCGCATCCCAGGTTCCAACCCCGTCCTCCTAGGCTGCCCTGATGACCAGCTGACGCCTGTTTTGACCATGCGAACAGTGGGCTTGGCGGAGCCAAAGGCTCAGCTTTCAGCGCTGCTGGATTGCAGTGGAAGCAGGTGAATGAGGTGGTGAAATCACACCAGACGGGTCCAGGGTTGGTGGCCCGGCTTGTGGGCCCGAAGCGCAGCGGTCTTACCAGGAAGCCAACCATCTCCTGGCCTGAGCGAATCAAAGACATTTCCATGCGGACCGGCCCGCGCTTGGCTCTCCAGTGCGGTGGGATCTGGTGGATGAGGCTGCGGGAGGAGGGATGAGAAAATGACACGACCTAAATGGTGGATAGCTGTTTGGTGTTGGTCGCTGTTCCTCGGCGATGGCGGCTAATGGCGCCTGCTGAGGACCGTGGCTTCCTGCTTCAGGGCGATCAAAACCGCTTTTTGGTCAGTCACTGGGTTTTCTGCTTTGAGTTGAAGCTGTTTCGTCAGCAACGTCGTCTGCTGAAGCTTGATCGAGCCCCGTGGCGGCGATTTTCTTTCAGGCTGCGTCATTGGCTTCAGGAGTTCAGAGCCGTCGCGCTACGCCAAGCGTGCGATGCTCTGCCAATCTTGGGCCCCTGGCGAAGCGGCACAATCTCCTGAATCGCCACAGCTGATGCGAAACCTGGTCAGGGCAAGCCCGATGCCCTGAGCCTTCCCTGCAATGGATCGACTGACGCAGCGTGAGCTGCGCTAGCCCCCCGTTTCTATGCCATCTCTGCAGAATTCGAGAACCCTACCGGAGGCCCCTGCGCAGGCGTCTCGGTGCTGCCTGAGCAGAGCCTCCAGGAAGCCCGAACTGCGGTGGGTGGAAAGCAGCTGTGATCGAGATGGGTGCATCTGGTTGGCCTAATTGCAGTTCAGCAAGATGTGTGGCGGACCGAGCTGTCAGCGCCGTACTTCCCTGGAGGCAGGGCCTGAATCAAGTCTGGGTTTATTAAGTGACGTCGCCTTCGGAGTGCAGCTTCCTTTGGCGATTCGCTGCCTTGGCCTGCTCCGCACAAGCAGCACCCACCTGCCCTGGCAGAAATCGATCCGCCAGGGCAGCAGAAGATCATCCAGCTGGGGCCGCCCGAGCAGCTAGCAGCTCGCCCAGCCCCAGGGCCGGGGCCTCCAGGCACAAGGTCAAATGTCGGATCCGCCGAAGACCAGGGATGGCGATCTTCGATCAGTTTCTGTGGATGCGCTCAAAATGCTGCTTTTGCCTGGTCCTGGAGCAGTCCCTCAAACCACGGCCTCCCGCAACCGCATCCCGCGAACCGCTGATCCAACTCACATCCTGGTCCACCAGGACATCTTTCAACAAGCTGGCCAGCTCAGTTTCAATGGGAATTCCAAAGGCCTGAATCAACCCCTGCCTCCTCCAGCTCCTCAGAGGAACGCGGCAGTCATTGTCGCAGGCCGTTGTCAGCCAGCGCACATCCGCTTTCCGCCATGGCTGCAAAGAAGCCCAAACTCCCCCAGTGTGTCGTGCCTGGGCTTCCGCCCGGTCTTGAGGACAACGCGACTACAAGGCCCCGGCGCCCACTAAGAAGCCTCGGCGAGGCCCTTCCAAGTGGAATGCGATTCTCTCCCTCTTGTCGAAAGGGTCAGTTTTTGTGATTCCGGCGCGGCTTGAGACAGTTGCGGGGTTGTGTCGCGAGTAACACCGCTCCATCACTCAACCACCCCAACTTGTTAGATCCAGACTCCCGCCGTGTTCCTTCGCTTCACCAATCAACGCTTCCTGCAAGCCAAACGGCTGCCTCAGCCGCCGTGGCAGCAGTGGGCGCTTCCTTGGGGTGAGCCTGGGCGCGAGCCTGCCGCAGGCGATCAGCGAGGCGGGCAGTGTATCTGTCTTACTCTGGTAAGACGTGCTGAGGTTGAACCATGGACGCCATCCCTCACCCTCTCCTCGAAGGGGCAGCTGTGGATTCCGGCCGGCTGCGTCAAGCCTACTGGGCTTGAAAGCCGGGCGATCGCCTGCTCTCAGCTTGGAAACGGCGGATGGTCTGCGCCTCAAAACACCCGCAGGGGGCAGGGGCGACCGGCTCTGCACGCGCCCGATCGGCGCTGCGGGCTACCACGGACCCACCGTTTTCCCTGAAGCAGATGGATCCAGCCCTTGTTTCGCCCAAGCGCCCCCAGAGCAACCCATGATCCTGCCGCTGGCGCTCGACACCAAAACGTCCTGGTTGGGTTGCCATCCACCAAACGATGATGCCAGAGCAGGCCGAGCGGGCCAAGCGCAATCTGATCGATGGCAAGTCTCCGCCTGCTTTGTGCCGATCAACGGTGACGCTTTGAGCTGGAATGGTGCTGCGTGGTGCTATCGTTGTTCGCCCGAAGTGTGGTCATACCGTGCCTTTGAAAGGTCTGATGGCCATCCCGCAGGTTGCATCTCAGCATGAATGATCAGGTTGCTGAAATGCCTGGAAGTGGCATCGCCATGGCTCGACTTTGCGACTCCCTGCCAAATCTGGCCCGCAGGCGGGGCTTGCCGTGCCCCCCTGATCAGCTTGATCGCTCCCTGGCCCGCTGTGGCTGCGGCCCGTCGGCCTCACACCTTGCCGTTGAAGGAAGCCTTGAGCTGCTGAGATCCTGGGCGGGGCGAACCCCTCTCAGGCCGCCGCGGCGTTCGCTGCAGGCAAAGGAGAAAGAAGGCCGTGATGCCGAATTCCTCGGCCGAATTCCAGCACCCGGCAAACCAAGGCCCGGTTCCTCGATCACCAGACCGCCGCAGGAATCAACGGGCGACTAGCCGCCCAGCAGGGCCATCTTCGAAATCGGGCTGGCCGCTGGTGTCCTGCAGACTTCGTCGCGGTGTGGAGGCCACTATCGCTTGCTTGCCGATCAGAAAGGCGCCGGCTAACGTGGGTCCCCATTCGTAGGGGAAATCTCATAGAGGCCGAAGCAAGGTTCGGCGGCCAAGGGCCCCATGGAAGGTGCCGTTGCGATCGATTCTCCACGCGCCAGCTGATGCGCCACGGGCCTGCATCAACGGCGGAACGGCCTGAAAAGGCGATGAAGGCGCTGCCTGGTTTCCGGCCGGCTCCCTTGGCCCGTGCAACCAGCCTGCTGCTCGCGATGCTGCGGCGCAACTCCCTCACCGCCGTCGTTGGCAAATCCCAGAATCAACCGGCGTGTTTGTCGTGTCGTGTGTGGTGGCTGACCGCCCCAAGCGATGAATGGCCCCCCGTGCGTCCAGCCGCCTTTGCGCCGCAAGATGGCCGGCCCCTAATCAGGCCGAACCGGCGACCCGCAGCGCAAAAGGAACAGGCCAAAAACGCCATCTCGAAAAGGCAGGCCTGAGTTTCAGGCCTGCAGCTGGTTGGGTTGGTGCGCTGAGCGCATCCCAGAATCAAAACCCGCCGCGGTCGGTTGTGGCCGGCTGTGCCCGAAGAAACAGCAGTCTTACCAGGAAGTGCTGTTCTGCTCTGGGCCTGGCGAGCGGCCTTCCACTGTCGCCACAGCCTGATCGAACCTGGCCCAGGAAGGGTGCGGGCCGACTGAAAGTCCATTCATCCGTCGGGCTGGCGCGGAGCATGCGGCTGATGTCCATGCCGCCCAACGGCCATCAGGCCGCGCGGATGATCGGAACACGTTGCAGCGCACAAGTTGGAGCCAAGGTCCGCAGGCAGAAGCCAGCAACCTGAAACACCGTTGCGCTGGGCGTAAAGCGGTGAGCGTCCTCACACGAGCTGGGTGTCGCGGGGCCAGTGCCAACTGGTTTTCGATTGCCCAGCGGCTGCTCGCACCAGTCCGCAGCATTGCTTTTTGGCTGGTGCGCAGGGTGGTGATGACAAGTGGACGTGTGAATAACGGCTTGCCGTCGCGCAACCCACTGCTCACCACCAGCTCGATGAAATCCCAGCTGGCAACCCGCCAGCGCTCACGGATGGGTGTCCTGTGGCATTGCGGGCTCTGAGCTGCCAAGCGCACCTGGCGGCCTGGCTTGACTCGACATGCGCTGACTTCAAAACAGGGAAATGGCCGGTTGGCCGCAGGAACTGGGAGACGATTCTGTTGGTAAAGCCGGCGCTGGTTGTTTTGACCGTCAGGAGCAAAGTCGGCGCCCATGGCTTCGGCGCGAGTTGAAAAAACACTGGCGAGGTGTGGAGCGCATCGCCTGAATCCAACACACCCCTCAGTTCCAGCGTGCCTCAGCAGGGCTTTCAGAGCCGCGCGCTCGTGGATTCACCGGTAATCGAAGGAGGTCTGGGCGATCCGCCACGCCCAGCTCCCGGGCGTAGAGCGTGACCCTGGGTGACAAACCGAGTCCGCCCCCATAGCGCGCATCAGCTGAGCAGCCATTGAGCCTCTGCAAGGGTCTTGCCCGTCACAGATCAGCTGGTTCGAAAATCCTTGTCCTGACTCGATCTGAGCGAGCATGCCAAGTCCTGAGCAACCCAAAGAGCTCCTCAGCTACGACGCTTCGAACAGGTAGAGGAAGGTGGAGTCGCAAAAGGTGGCCTTGGGCAACTCCAGGGATTCCAGCGCCGCGCCGTAACGCCTGGTGATGCCGCTTTGGCAAAAACGCTCCAGAATCCCTGGCGCTTGCGGCAAGCCGCTTGAGGATGCCCAGGGATCGCCATCAACAGAAGCAACCAACTGGGGGTAACGGACCCCCTCAGCGCTTACGGCCCTCCGGCAAGGCCTGCAGGAAGGCGATCAGATCGGGAACTGGCAGCAAGCTGGGCCAATGGACAAGAGCAAGTCCGTAAAACCGAAGGCCCAGCTTTGGCCGCACAACGACCGCTTGTGCCTGCTTTCAGTCGCCCTGGCCGAATCCCCTGACCTTCCCTGCCAAGGATCGACTGACGGTGTGAGCTGCGCAACGCCCCTGCAGTTTGAGTAAATTATCTCTATAAAGTGCGCTGTCCCAGGCTTGATGCCATTCTGCTGCGATCCCGAGACTACCGGAGCCCTTGCATCGTCTGCTGGCAGCGTCGGCACGCCGAACACAGGCGCAGCCTCAGCCAACAGGCCCTCGCCGACCATTGAGGTACTCAGCGGTGGCGACCCGCGTCAGCGGCGGTCAGCAAGGCCCTAGAGCGGATCGACAGCGTTTGGCGCCAGCGATCACCCCTGCAGTGGGTTCAGAAACTGCCCGGAGGCACGCTAATTCCGCGCCGGATCGAGAACTGCTTGATGGCATCCGCTGCTGTGCTCGAATGCTTTCGGCCGGCGCTGAGGGTCATCACTTGCGATCCCAGCCGCTGCTGCTTGGGTGAGTCCCTTGCAGCTAGGCGGCTCTGGTGCTGGCACCAGAGCTTTGATTGCTCTCCGAAGTGGCCAACACAACTTTGGAAGTTGCATCCGTGCCGTGCGAACTGAACGGGCCGATCCCCAGCTGCTTTCCGCTGAATGCACGCGATCTGGTCGATCAAGAATTGAGCCAGACCGCATTTGGCAAGGTGGAAGCCCCTGGCTCTGGCTTGCCACTGAATCAACGCCCGGTCCTTGCGAACTGCCTCTATTTGGCGCTAGCTCCGGCGGGAGGCGGCCACCTTGCTGACGCTGACCGACGTTACAGAGCCATCGGCGGCTCAGGTGCTGCCCTGAGCAGAGCTCGGCTGGACATACGCTTCGTCCCTGCTGCAACCAGAAAAAAAAAACTCTCAGGCAGCAAGCCTCACCGCTAAATAGCGTGATAACGAAAATAGATCTGGGGATGGCCTGGTTTGGTCGCAGTTTGCTGTTTCGGAATCTGGATGGAGGGTGAAGGAGGCTGCACCGGCGGCACTGGGGGCTCCGTGGAATACTTGAATTGAATACCAATAGAATTTCGGCTGTGATGCAGAGCCAGGCTGATACAGGAGGTGTGCTGGTTGGATAACCAGTCCCAAGCCAAGACGTGGTGGGTGCCGAGTGTGGTGGTGGTTTGAGTTTGTGCTATGGAGTGGCCACACTGCCAAAGCGTTCAGCGCCCGTCCGTCCATGGAGCAAGGGCTGAATCAAAGTTTTGCTGAAACACTTGGTGCAGGAATCGAAATTTGCACCCCTCGATGGCCTTGCGGCCCCAAAGAGCTGCAGTTTTAGCCGCTGAACGCAAAAGCCAAGGGACGTTCCCCGTCCGATCTGCGTGACACTATTGATTTGCCGGGATTGCCCTGGCCCGTGGCCGCCAGCTGGCACCCGCAACACACGCACACTTCAGCGAACACCAGCATCGGGTTGATCAACCCCTTCCCCGATTGAGCAAACCTGAATCTGCCCAACGTTTCGAAATCAAGCCTCAAATTTTGATCCGTATTTCCAAGCCCTTCCCCTCGCTGCTGTCGCCGCCTGGCGGCGCCGAATCGCCGGGGCCGCTGCTGCCTGCCGTTTCGCGAGCCAGCAGCCGGCGGGCGCGGCTGCTGCGCAGCACGCCCGCCAACAGTGGAAGCTGCTGGCGCCTGAAAAAAACCCTGGGCCTCCAGCCCCTGGTGGAAGGCCTTCAGCGAGGGGGCGACCCTGGCCGGTGGATTCCTTCCCTGGGCCGCTGGAGCTGCCTCTCGGCCCCCCTCCGCGGAGGCAGTGCTCAACCTGGGCGTTACCCACTGGCTTACGGGGCCGGCCTGCAGGAGGGCGGTCGCCCAGGCGCCGCCCAAACGCACGTTTCATGGGCGCTGGCTCTAGCGGTGCTGCTGCAAAGGCGCTGATGAGCCTGTCCGCCTACCTGAACCAGGTGAAAGCCGTGGGCTACTTCGCCGCCCGCTGCATGGTGTCGGTGAAAAAACCCTGATCCACCAGCGCAATCCTGGCGCTGAGCCTTACGCTGCGCCAGCGGCTACCGGGTGGGCGACCTGCTCAAATTACGCCGGCCAGGCCCGGTTTGCGATCAACAACACCAATCACCGCTCTGTCGCAGCTGCTGGTGAACGGGCTGCTGCTGTTTTTCACATTACCTGGGGGTGCTGCTGGCCCCTCTCGCCTGGCTGGCTGGTGGGGGCAGCGGGATGGCGCTGCTGATCACACTGGTTGCAAAAGCAGCTGCTGCCCGCGCATCCGCGAATGGCTCCGCCAGCGAGTTGACGGTGAGCCAGGTGCGGCTGGGCAGTCGCATCACTGAGGACATCCAGGGACTGCGCTGCTGCACAGCCTGGGGCAGCTGGAGGCGGCTGAACCCGCACGGTGCTTTGGCCCCAGATGCACGAAGCTTGGAGGCCCTGCAAAGCGGCGTCAGACCCTGGCTCCACCGCCGCGAATTCAGTCCGATCCGCGCGAAGTCCTGCCCGGGCTGGCAATCGCCGTGAATCGCGCCTCTGAGCCTGCTGGCCGTTCGGCCGGCCGGGTGACTGGGGGTGCTGCCGAGCCCTGGCCACCTTCGTGCTGGCGCCTCCAACGCATGAATATGCGCTGGAGGTTGATTTGCCCCGGGGTGTTAACCCCGCCTGAGCAAACACAGCGCCTCTATCGAGCGCTGCAACGAGATCCCTCAGCCCGGCGGCAGGAAGTTCCGGCGGCTGGGGGGCGTGCCGTTCCGGGCAACTGGAGCCGGGATCCCGCCTTCGAGGAAGTGAGCCTGTGCTTACGGAGCCGGATTCGCCGCCGGCCCTGGATGGGGTGAAGCTTTTACCTTTGCCCAAGGGCCCCACACGCCCTGGCACTGGTGGGGCACAGAGCGGGGCGGGCAAGAGCTCGATCGGCTGATCTGCTCACTGGGCTTCTACGCCCCCACCGGCGGCGGATCCTGATCGACGAGCAGGACGCTGGCCACGCCTGCACCTGCCCAGCTGGCAGCAGCGGCTTGGGGGTGGTGAGGCCAGGACACGTTTCTGTTCAATGCCTCGCTGGCGGAGAAACATCGCCTTCGGCTGCGGCTGGGCCACTGCGGGCAAGATGTGCCAGGCCGCGGCGGCGCGGGCCCCAGGCGGCGGCTTTTCATCGCCGAACATGCCGCAGGGCTCGACAACGCCTGGTGGGGGAGCGGGCCTAACAGGCATGAGTGGCGGCCAGCGCCAGCGCTCAGCCTGGCGCGGGGCAAAATCCTGCGCAACCCGAGCTGCTGATCCTCGAATGGGTCCAACTCAGTGCCTGGACAGCAGAGCGAGCGGGGGGGCCCCGGCCTTGGTGCAAGCAGGCCGATCGAGCAATTTTGAGCGCAGCGCAGCGGTGCTGGTGATCGCCCAACCGGCTGAGCACGATTGTGAACGCCGACAACCATCCTGGTGGTGAGCGTGGTCGGATTCGTGGAGCTAGGGTGAGCCAACGCCGGAAGCTGCTGGGGCAGGGCATAGCGTATGCGGGGCTTTTGGCGGCAGCAGCTCGGCAGGGAACAGGCGGTGAGTGGATGACTGCCTTTCAAGATGTTCGAATATGAAACGACCCTATTTGGCGGAAAGGCTTGAATCTTGGTTGGTAAAGCTTGGGCCCCAGTGAATCAAATGGGGTGAATGTTTTTCTAGCCTTAGAAATCTCCGAAACTCAGAGGAATGAGCCTGAAGAATCCTCAACGTTTGGTCCAGTGAGAATATCAAAAGTCAGTTAACCTAACCGTCGCCACCATGTTCATCAGGGTCAGGGCCCCCTCCAAGATTGGCAATCATACTCCTGCATGGTTGTTTGCCCGGAATTTGTCCAGACTGATTCATGGATCTTGAGATTAATAGGCTTTTCTTGGTGTACCCAAGAAGCTAAGGGAGTGCAAAGCCAAGACAATCCAAGCTTGCTAAGTGAACAGTATGATTTATATTGACAGAAGATTCCAGGCTAACGCCATGGCCAAAGCCGGAATCGCTTGGAAGACAATTTCACGCAGGCTCAATCCTTGGAATTGCATCCTAAGCTGTGCCCGTCGCAAGACGCAATTCTGCAATGGGAAAAGGGTCGAGACTGTTTACTCTCGCTATATCCTGTCGACAAATACTCCAAATCTTTATCCCATAAGATCTGCCTCGCTAAGGAGGGGATCTGTTGCCTTTGCATAATAGATAGCACGGTTTGCATATTGCTATCTTCCCTTCCCGTTGCGAAGCACAATTCTTTGATTCTGGCGACGGCTGAGTGCAAGGCAGTAGCTGCCAAGTTTGGTTGTGGATAGATCGCACGATGCTCTGTACGTACATATCAGAGCAGGCGATATCCTTTTCGCTTTAAAAATGCTTACATCAAACCCCTGCCAAAATCGAGATGATTCGATATGCAAAAAGTCAATTCAACACGTCGCTAATCTTTTTGGACAATTGGGAGGATTCAGAATACTCAAGAGCACTTCGTCTGGCATTCCGATGAAAGAGTTCTTTTCTCAGATCGAGCAGGCCTCGACTTCGAGAATATTCGTGCTGCCCCAAGAGTTCTTCTGTCGACCAGCCACTTTTTGCATGGCCTTGCAGCTTGGAAATATCGAAAACAATGACCTTATTCTTGCCTACCTAGTCTGGGTCTCTTCAATGCTTTTAGAGGCACCGGAAAATCAACCTTAATCGACTGTAATGACAAAACGATAATCAAATTTTTCTTGTCCCGGTAAGCGAGATTAGAGTCAAGAAAGCCGGGATTCACTGCTTCTTGTAACATCAAATCTTCAATGTTATCTTCTAAATATTGCTGAGAAATTGAGTAATTAAGTATGAAAAACAGCTATTGTAACATTAGCAAGCGGGAGCAAGGATGGAGCCGATTGCCAAAGCTTTCGATTCCGCTCATGGATGAAATATGCAGAAAACATTAAATTTCAAGCTTCCATTAGGCTTTCGCCCGTCTTGCCAATAAATTTCAAGAATTCTCAATTATGAAAAGTTCCAAGATATTTTAATCTGTTTTCCGCTATTATGAGCGCATTATCTTTTGGAATTGCGGATATACTCATTGCGCCAGCTTGCTCCGAGCCCTTTTCGATTTGGTCCGATGAGGAGCAATCTCGGTGTATTCATCGCGCAGCCCGCTACAGTGAATTTCATAACCATCAGTTTGGCGATTCCCTGTGCAATGTCTCGGCGAGATAGCCTGGCAGCGAGAAGCTAGAATCCTGAAATCTACGAAGTCATTCAATTCTGGAAGTTTCTTGTTTGTTCGAGAAAAACTGGAGAAGTACTTTGGGCAAGGAAATGCGGCCCCGCAGGGTTTGGGCTAAAATTCGACTCACATAATTGTTATATGAGTATCAGACGTTCATGAATTATGTTGCCCAGAAATACAGCTTTAGCTTTAGCCGATATTGCTATCAATTTTTAACCATACCAACTTGCGCCCCGGCAAAGAGCCAGCCACCGTTTTTTCGCAGTCAATTGATTCACTAATGGCGGGTGTCAGCCAATCGTGAGCCAACTGGTTCAATCGGCCTTCGAAGATAGCAAAGTGAGATCTGAATCATTTCATCCTCTCGAAAAGATCCCTTTCTAACCTTGCTTCCCCCTTCCCCATCTTTTCTTGTGCGCATGAATAGATCATGTCCTTTGTAAGCAAGCGATACTCAATATGGAAATCTTCCAGATCTTCTATGATCCCCTATCTGAAACAAATACTTGCACCATCGGGCTGCATCTAGAGAGACATTCGAACGCAATGACGAACGGCTTAATACGTATTGAGTTGTGGAACTCGCAATTCTCATTGCTCCGAAATCTTGGAAAACGTAAATACACTCAAACGTGTTAGATATGGATTTATTGACACAGGAAATGGTACCTTTTATCCAGTTGCCTGGAAGGTTGTATCCAGATCAATATACCTGGTGCGGTTTCTTTGTGTCCCCTACAAAACTACTGATTAACAGTCTGGAGTGCCAGCAAGCAGCAGATTGGCGAATCAAGAAAAGTATTGGACAAATAGCGTTGTGCATGGAAATGTACAAAGACTGTAGCTTCCATAATCTAACTGGCCAGCTTTCTTCCAGGAATGTCGAGGCTCATAGTGGCTGAGATGTTGGCCTTGAAAAGCTCCCGGTGCCGAAAAAAGAAATAGCAAGAAACATTTCTTCCTCAATAGTGACTACAATGGCATCTTGCATGCAGCTTGGGCATAATGGAATTGTAGAAATTTCTGGATATTTATTGCAAGCATCTGTTTTCTTCAGAACTGTCTCAAGGCTACAAAAGCATCGGCAAAGCATTAATGGAAACCAAACCATTAGCCGCCTATAAAATCGCGGCACTGACAAGTTTCTTGAGATTGAGCCAGTTTCTCCTCGCAAGTATTCTCATATGTGGATTCACATTCAGGCTCCGGCCAAAGCCATCCTTAATTCAAACAGACCAGCAGCAAGTTCGGACTAATGCGCCGAAATCAACTAATCCTTGACGATGGTAGATTTATTGAGGATATCCCGGTTACGAAAAAGGGAAACGTGTCTTGGGATACACTACCTCAAGCGATGCACTTCCTGTGCTCAGGGAATATTCTGGCCAGCAGCTTGTTGGTGATGGCAGAATCGATGCCCACGGCCAACCATGTTGTGACCGACGACAAAGCAATGTTGGAGTCTTTCCTGCCCTAAAGAATCTTTAGTCGTGTGGCAGCGTCTTTCAAAAATTAAGGAGCACAAGTAAAGAGGCAAGCCATTCGTTCTTCAATCTAGTCGAGTATTTTTTAGCTTTACTTGGGCATGGCGTATTGGTTCTGCTGAATAAGTTCATAGAGCAATTCATTCCTGTATTTCTGGTAAATGGTGGCAATGGAACATGACTGCCCTGGTCGTGGTCCGAAATGCCTTGATTTAATTAATCTGGCTGCTGTCTTATTTTCATTCTTCAAGCTTGCCGTGTCTCACTGAGAGCACTAGCGCGAATCTCAAATTTGCAAACTAACTTTGCGTAGCTACTGGCAATTTACTTCGCCCTCCTAATTCGCCACTTTCAACCTTGCCGCTGTTGCAGCGAATTTCCTCTTATGGCATTGAGAAGCCGAAGAAGCTGTTGCATGTTGGGGCAAAATAACTGGGGCAGAAAACGAAGTATTATAGCGAGAATGATATTGAAAAAGCTGGCATGTTGGAGGCTTTCCAGAAGTTCCTGGATCTCCTTGTTTTAGGAACTGCCAGCAAATCTCTCTCAACACCCAATACTTGCCTGTCCTATCCAGGCTGGTGGCAAGCAAGTATCCCTTTTAACATTTTCAAAGCAATTCTGGCCCTGTCATCCTCATTGCTCAGAGCTTGGGGCGTCACGGAAAAGGGCCCCCCCCGGGGGGGGTAAAAATTCCCCCCCCCAAACAATATATCTACTCCAAAAGAATAAGCCTAACTACCTCTACTGTCGATGACCTGATGCTGAGGGCCGAATCCCGCCAGATACTTGAACTTTCTGGTTATCGATGCACAGGGGGCTGAATCTTAATATTCTTCAAGGGCGGGCTAAGGGCTCCTCTCTTCCGGATCTCTAAAAGGCGCCAATGAAATCGAAACTGCAGCAGAGCCTTTGTATGACTCGATTAGGTAGCAACTCCCGCACAGCCTCAAGGAGTCGTTCCGGCCGTGCTTTGACAGCCTGCAGATGGCATGAACCACACGCTCGGTCATTGCCCGCCAGATTGAACCGCCGATTGAAGCGTAAGCTGAAGGCGCCCAAGTGCGATCAGACGTAACTTTTCGAAGCGAAGGCATGGAAGCTGCCCGCTGAAGCTGGTTTTCAAAGTTGCTTGAGCACTCGTTGTTAATCCAACGGAAATTCTTGGTAATATCATTTGGGAATGACGACCCTTTTACGACCAACAGGGATGAATGGAAGCAGCAACCGACTTTCTGCAAGCGCGCGAAAGCCAAAGCCAGCCCATCGGAGATCACTTCACAGCCGCTATCGCCAGTGAATCTTGGGCCCCAATCAGCAATAAGCGGCAAAAGAGAAACGTGGGGCACGGTGGCAAGTTTTATATACCGGGGGTGCCCGCCTCATCGACAGAAGACGGCTGCCACGACCCGCACCTTTGTTCTCCGATCCACGACCCAGAGCTTGCCAACCACAGCGTTTCTTCCGCCAAGGTAGGCATGCATCCAACCTGCCCCTTCCTCTGAGGACATAGGCGGCCCACCCAACGTCTTTCCCATTGCC